>OGDN01005267.1_pt1 | contig 10302 bp, 7 predicted proteins | sample 1570271 | NCBI WGS metagenome assembly OGDN01 (sample SAMEA4384481, study PRJEB24528) | human gut metagenome | reverse complement strand
ACTGATGTTCTGTGCAGGACTTGAGACCGATTTATCGGAATTAAAGGCAAACGGTGTAGCTTCCTTTATTGTTGCAATGTGTGGAGTTATCGTTCCGTTAGCAGGAGGATTTATTGCATATGCATTATACTTCCATGTAGATGTATCAAGTTTTCATGAGTGTATGAAAGCAGTATTTGTCGGAACGGTGCTGACGGCAACCTCGGTTAGTATCACGGTCGAGACGCTGCGAGAGTTAGGACATTTAAAAGGAAAGGTTGGTTCTACGATCTTAGGAGCAGCGATCATTGACGATATCCTTGGTATCATCGTATTGACAATCGTAACCAGTTTAGAAGATACCAGTGTCAATCCGGCAACCGTATTTGGTAAGATCGCACTTTACTTTGTTGTAATCGCAGTCATCTGGTTTGTACTGGCAAAACTGAAACCATTCTTAGAGTCACAGGATCAATTGAGAAGAACTGCAATCCTTGCATTGGCATTCTGTTTCTTAATGGCATATGTATCCGAAAAGTTCTTTGGAATCGCAGATATTACAGGTGCATATTTTGCAGGACTGATGCTTTGCTCTATGAAGATCGAAACTTATGTCAATCGAAGAGTTGAGATACCTGCGTACTTAATCTTCTCACCGGTATTCTTTGCAAGTATCGGAATGAAGACGAACTTAGATGGTTTAAACGGCAGCATGATCCTGTTTTCCATTATCCTGTTAATCATTGCTATTTTGTCAAAAGTTGTGGGATGCGGTCTGGGTGCTAAAATATGCAAGTGTACGAATAAAGAAGCATTGCGGATTGGTGTCGGCATGATCTCCCGTGGTGAGGTTGCCTTGATCGTGGCACAGAAAGGTTATCAGGCAGACATGTTAAGCGATGACTTATTTGCACCGATCGTATTGGTGGTTATTGTTACAACCCTGATCACCCCAATTCTCTTAAGTATGGTATTTAAGGGAGAAAAACCGCAGGATACACCGGCAGCTCCGGCAGAGAGTGCGAATATATAAGATCATTCTATGCGAGTAGATAAGAGGGAAGTATTCAAAAGATAAAAAGAAAACCGTCATTGGAACCTGAGTGGAACCGATGGCGGTTTTTTGCTCTATAGGATCAGAGTGTCGAAAGACGATTTCAAGTTTTTTTGATTGGCAACTTGCACAAATCCGGGTCTGTTTTGTTCCGTTGTACGAAAATAAGAAAATCTAAGTCTGCCTGCGTCAGGCTGTGATGGAGTGACGTGTACGTCTTAAACACCCCGTCCATGGCAGCAAAACACTATACATGAACAGCCAGACTAAGATTTACTAATTTTCTCCCAAAGTCACAAAAGCAGTCCCGGTTTTGTGCAAGTTGCCAGCCACTAAGTTGTGAGTCGCCTTTTGAACCCCCTGATCATATCAGATAAACCAGGTATCCTGATTGGTCGATGAGACGGAAACGGCACCTGCCTGTAAAAGAGCCATAATGTCTTCTTTTTCTGAAACCATACCGCCGGCAATGACCGGAATCGGAGAGGATTTGCAGAGCTTTTGAATGACTTTTGGCATAAGCGCAGGAAGAATCTCGATGCAGTCCGGTTTTCCGGTACGCATGGTCTTAAAAATACTTTCGTATGCCATGGAATCGATCACAAAGAAACGGTGGATCGTATACAGACCAAGCTCACTGGCACGTTTGATCAGCAGAGCCTTTGTGGAAATAATACCATCCGCTTTTGTATACTGGTGGATAAAATCAATGGCAATCTCTTTCGGGCTGAGTCCGTGGATCAGATCCACATGCACCATGGCAATCTTTCCGGCAGATTTGACTGTTTCTACGATCTGAGGAATATTGCAGATATCGCCATAGAGAATAAACACAATGGAACTGTCGGTTTCTAAACATTTTTTTAATCCGTCATCATCCTTCACGGCGGCGATGACAGGAGAGTTTTCTAAGGCTTCCATAAATTCAGAATGCATAAAGTACCTCCTTGTGTAAAAAAATAAAAGGACAGTATGCCATCCGGCATCCTATCCTTCATTATATATGAAATAGTGAAAAATGAAAAGAATTATTCAGTTTTTGGATTGGGTTGGATTAATCTGCATCCGGCGGGGTATGTCCGGATGCAGATGGGAGAAATCCATATGTTTGCAGCCTATATTCTTAATAGCTCCCCTCATGAGCAACAGACCGGGTAGTCTGTATATATTACGAAGTCATTTGCTGCAAGCGAATTTGGAAATGGGTTGACGGCATCGCCGTCAAATCTATGTAGATTCTATCAATATTGGGTAGGGAAATTGACAGAAGTTACATACCAAGATACAAAAAAAGAGCAGGAAAATAAGGATGCTCTCGCATCTTTTTTACCTTGCTCATTCGTCTCTGTGGCTTACATTATTTATTTACTGCGGTAAGTATAACACCTAAATATGGAAAATGCAAGAGCCGGTATTGTATAAAATGAAAAACATTCCAATTTTTTTGCCTGAATATAGACAATATCTTGACAATAGAATCCATTGCAGATAACATAGAAGAGAAGTAAGTAAGAGGGACGGTGAAGATATATGACAGAAGAGGATAAAGGCGCGTACAGATATTGTAAGAATTGTGGAAGAGTGCTTTCACCGACCTACGAAGCAGAGCTTTGCCCGACATGTGAGGAGAACCAACTGTTTGATAAGGTCAGAGATTACATTCGTAAAAATGATGTCACGGAAATGCAGGTAGCCGAGCATTTTGGAATCCCGCAAAAGAAAGTGAAGGCGTGGATCAAAGAAGGAAGGATTGAGTATAAGGAAGATGGCGATAAGCGGGCATTGGTATCCATCCGTTGTGCAAGATGTGGAGCAAAAGTTACCTTCGGAACACTTTGCAGCCGGTGTCTGAAAATTATGAACAGTTCTAAATACGAGTATGCAGGAAACGACCTTGAGAAGAACAAGATGCGTTTCTTAGACAATGATGAATAATAAATAATGCATAGTTACATAGGATTTTTTGAGATTCATAGTAAATAATAAAAAAAGAAGTCCCATGCGGTCCGTACAGATTTCAGAGTATGACATTTTAATCTGTATGAACCACATGGGACTTTTTCTATATTTTTTTATAAAAGCATTTCTGTAATTAACTTACATGAAATTAACGCTCACATTTGCAGGCAGCTTCCACAAATCCTTTGAATAACGGATGCGGTCTGTTCGGTCTGGACTTGAACTCCGGATGAGCCTGTGTAGCAATGAACCATGGATGATCGGAAATCTCGATCATTTCCACAATCCTTCCATCAGGAGAAAGACCACAGAGGTTCAATCCTTTTTCTGTCAGTGCATTGCGGTAATCGTTGTTGACTTCGTAACGGTGACGATGTCTTTCGTGGATGGTGGACTCGCCGTAAACAGCGTGGGCTTTGGAATCCTTGTCCAGTTCACAAGGATATGCGCCAAGTCTTAAAGTACCACCGATATCCTCTACACCGTCCTGATCCGGCATCAGTGCAATGACCGGATGAGTAGTGTTCGGGTCTAACTCGATGCTGTGTGCATCATGGAAACCACAGACATTACGGGCAAACTCAATAATTGCAACCTGCATACCAAGGCAGAGACCAAGATATGGGATTTTGTTCTCACGGGCATATTTTGCTGCAAGGATTTTTCCTTCTACACCACGGCTGCCGAAACCGCCAGGAACCAGGATACCCTGCATAGAGCCTAATACCTCGTCCACATTTTCTTCGTTCAGTTCTTCAGAATCCACCCAGTGGATGTTGACCGTTGCACGTTCTGCAATACCGCCGTGTTTTAATGCTTCCACAACAGAGAGGTAAGCATCGTGGAGCTGAATATATTTTCCGACCAGTGCAATGTCTACTTCCTTATTCGGATGACGCAGGGCATTGACCATATCTTTCCAATCGGTTAAGTCCGGTGTTGGACATTCCAGATTTAAGCATTTACAGGTAACCTGTGCAAGATGCTCTTCTTCCATTGCAAGCGGAGCTTCATATAAATATTCCACATCCAGATTCTGTAATACATGATCGTTTGGTACGTTACAGAAAAGAGCGATCTTATCTTTGATTCCCTGGTCTAACGGCTGCTCGGAACGGCAGACGATGATATCCGGCTGGATACCCATTCCCTGTAATTCTTTTACACTTGCCTGTGTCGGTTTTGTTTTTAATTCGCCGGATGCCTTAATATAAGGAATCAGTGTAACATGGATCAGCATGGCATTTTCATGTCCGACCCCATGCTGGAACTGGCGAATGGACTCTAAGAAAGGCTGACTTTCAATATCTCCAACCGTACCACCGACCTCGATGATCGCAATATGTGTATCTTCAGAGGTAAAATTGCGGTAAAAACGGCTCTTAATCTCATTTGTGATATGAGGAATTACCTGAACAGTACCTCCGCCAAAATCGCCGCGACGTTCTTTCTGAAGTACAGACCAGTATACTTTACCGGTTGTAACGTTGGAATTTTTGCTCAAGCTCTCATCAATAAAACGTTCATAGTGACCTAAGTCTAAATCAGTTTCTGCACCGTCATCTGTTACAAAAACCTCTCCATGCTGGATTGGGTTCATCGTACCCGGATCAATATTGATATAAGGGTCAAATTTCTGCATTGTTACCTTAAAACCTCTGGCTTTTAAAAGACGGCCGAGAGATGCGGCAGTAATGCCTTTTCCGAGTCCCGAAACAACTCCTCCGGTGACAAAGACATATTTTACAGGCATAGGTGTTTCCTCCTTAAAAATTATATATAAATGTTTCCTGAATTTAAAATAACTCATATATTATACAACTAGAGAAAAAAGAAATCCACAATTTTAGAAAAAGAAATCAAAAAAGTTTAGAAAAACTTTAGAAAGGACAAGAAAAGTTCACGATATTCGTATTGATTTTAATAGAAAAGAAACATATAATAAGTACGATACTGCAAGAACTATGATGCAGCATGGAGGAGAGCATGGATAACAATCAGATGAACGGAAATAACAACAATAATAATAACAATAATAATCGGAACAACAAAAACGGGCAGATGTTTTTAGCGTTTTTACTGGTTTCACTGGTAATGCTGTTTATTATGAGCTATGTGAACAGCAAGATGGATCAGATGTCGAGTGAGGAGATTACCTATTCCCGGTTTTTGAAAATGGTGGAAGAGGACAAGGTAGAGAGTGTCGAGATCGGTTCGTCAGAGATCAAGATCACTCCGAAAGAGGAGAAAAAAGACACAAAGGTAAATAACGGTCTTACTACGATCAAAAAGACCTATTACACAGGAATCGTGGAAAATCCGGATCTGTTAAAGACTTTGGAAAAACACGATGTCAATATCAAAGGAACGATCCCGGATAATACCTCCGTATGGATTTATAATATTTTAAGTTTTGTGATCCCGTTAGTACTGGTATGGGTACTGCTTGGATTCTTAATGCGCCGGATGGGCGGCGGCGGAGTAATGGGCGTTGGTAAGAGCAATGCCAAGGTCTATGTGGAAAAACAGACCGGAGTTACCTTTAAAGATGTTGCAGGAGAAGATGAAGCCAAAGAGTCGTTACAGGAAGTCGTGGATTTCCTGCACAATCCGAAACGTTATACAGAGATCGGTGCAAAGCTGCCAAAAGGAGCGTTGTTAGTAGGCCCTCCGGGTACCGGTAAGACGTTACTTGCAAAAGCCGTTGCGGGCGAGGCAAATGTACCGTTTTTCTCATTGGCAGGTTCCAGTTTCGTAGAGATGTTTGTCGGTGCATCCAGAGTGCGTGATCTTTTCAAAGAGGCACAGAAGCAGGCACCATGTATTATTTTTATTGATGAGATCGATGCCATCGGAAAGAGCAGAGATGCCCGTTATGGCGGAAACGATGAGAGAGAGCAGACGCTGAACCAGTTACTTTCAGAGATGGATGGTTTTGATGCATCCAAGGGACTGCTGATCTTAGCAGCAACCAACCGTCCGGAAGTATTGGACAAGGCATTACTTCGTCCGGGACGTTTTGACAGACGGATCATTGTAGATAAACCGGATTTAAAAGGAAGAGAGGCAATCCTGCAGGTGCATGCCAAAGATGTCCTGATGGATGAGACCGTAGATCTGAATGCGATCGCATTGGCAACCTCAGGAGCGGTCGGTTCCGATCTGGCAAATATGATCAATGAAGCAGCGATTAATGCCGTAAAGCATGGCAGAAAATATGTCAGCCAGGCGGATCTGTTTGAATCGGTAGAAGTGGTCATTGCAGGAAAAGAGAAAAAAGACCGCATTATGGGACCGAAGGAAAAGAAGATCGTAGCATATCACGAGGTTGGTCATGCGTTAGTGACTGCATTGCAGAAAAATACAGAGCCGGTACAGAAGATTACAATTGTACCGCGTACCCACGGAGCACTTGGTTATGTGATGCAGGTGCCGGAGGAAGAAAAATTCTTAAAATCTAAAGAGGAATTAGAAGAAGATTTAGTAACCTTTATGGCAGGACGTGCAGCAGAAGAGATCGTATTTCATTCTGTAACAACCGGAGCGTCAAATGATATTGAACAGGCAACAAGAATTGCCCGTGCCATGGTAGCACAGTACGGAATGTCAGAGCGGTTCGGACTGATGGGACTTGCAACGGTAGAGAGCCAGTATCTAGACGGAGAAGCAAGACTGAACTGTGGTGAAGAGACCGCAGCCGAGATTGATAAAGAAGTCATGAAGATGTTGAAGGAAAGCTATGAGAAAGCAAAACAGCTTCTTTCAGAAAATCGGGAGGTACTCGATAAGATCGCAGCACATCTTTATGAGAAAGAGAATATTACCGGAAAAGAATTTATGAAGATTTACCGCGAATTGAAAGGAATCCCGGAGCCGGAGGAAGAGAATGTGGCAAAACAGGGTTCTTCCGTAGATTTCCGGGTTGGAGAAGAAGCAACTCACACAGTAGATCTGAATAAGGCAACTTCGGAAAAAGAAGAGTCAGAGGAAGAAGATCCAAATAAAGAGAATTCCAGGGAAGAGGATTTTGAACAGGAGACCGATGTTTGATTTTGAGGAAGAATTAAAAAAACTGCCGGAAAAGCCGGGAGTCTATATCATGCATGATGCAAACGATGCCATCATCTATGTTGGAAAAGCGATCAAACTGCGAAATCGTGTCAGACAGTATTTCAGACCAAGCCATAATGAAGGAATCAAAAAAGATCATATGGTACAGCAGATCGCACGGTTTGAATATATTGTTACGGACTCAGAATTAGAAGCGCTGATCTTAGAGTGTAATTTAATAAAGGAGCATCGTCCAAAGTACAATACGATGCTCCGGGATGATAAGACTTATCCGTATATCAGAGTGACGCTGGGAGAAGAATATCCCAGGGTCCTCTTTTGTCGTCAGATGAAAAAAGATAAGTCACGGTATTTCGGACCTTACACCAGTGCCGGGGCAGTCAAGGACACCATAGATCTGCTCCACAAGCTTTATCAGGTGCGCACCTGCAACCGTAAGCTGCCACGGGATATCGGAAAAGAGCGTCCGTGTCTGAACTATCATATCCATCAGTGCCAGGCACCATGCCAGGGGTATGTCACCAAAGAGGAATATGCAAAAAACATCCGAAAAGTGATGGATTTTCTGAATGGAAATTATAAGGAGATCATCACGGAACTCGAAAGTAAGATGCAGCAGGCTTCGGATGAGATGAATTTTGAAAAAGCGATCGAGTATCGGGAACTGTTAGGAAGTGTGCGGGCAGTGGCACAGAAACAGAAGATCACAAATACCGATGGCGAAGATAAGGATATCATTGCATTAGCAAGAGATGAACGGGATGCCGTGGTTCAGGTGTTCTTTATCCGTTCCGGCAAGCTGATTGGAAGAGATCACTTTTATCTGCGGATTGCAGACGGGGAAGAAGAACAGGGAATCCTGACCTCTTTTGTCAAGCAGTTTTATGCGGGAACGCCTTATATTCCGAGGGAGATCGTGCTGCAAAGCGAGATCGAAGAAGAAGAGGTGATTTCGGAATGGCTGGCAAAGCGAAAAGGCCAGAAAGTGTATCTGCGGGTACCGAAAAAAGGAACGAAGGAACGACTGGTAGAGCTTGCGAAGAAAAATGCCCGGATGGTCTTAAGTCAGGACAAAGAGCGTATTAAAAGAGAAGAAGGAAGAACGATCGGTGCCTTAAAAGAAATCGCAGGGCTGTTAGAACTGGATGGAATCCGTCGGGTAGAGGCTTATGATATTTCCAATATCAACGGATTTGAAACCGTAGGTTCTATGGTGGTCTATGAAGGGGGCAGACCAAAACGGAGTGATTACCGCAAATTCAAATTAAAGAGTGTATCCGGACCGGATGATTATGCATCGATGCATGAGGTGCTGACCAGACGTTTCCGGCATGGTTTAGAGGAACAGAAGGAGTTAGAAGGACGGGCGCAGGAACTTGGAAAATTCAGCCGTTTTCCGGATCTTTTGATGATGGACGGTGGAAAAGGACAGGTCAATATTGCCCTGACGGTGTTAGAGGAACTGGGGCTGTCCATTCCGGTCTGTGGAATGGTAAAAGATGACCACCACCGCACCAGAGGTCTGTATTTTCAAAATAAAGAGATCCCGATCGCAAGGGACAGCGAAGGCTTCAAACTCATCACAAGAATTCAGGATGAAGCCCATCGATTTGCCATTGAATACCACCGCTCCCTGCGAAGTAAGAGTCAGGTACATTCAATCTTAGATGACATTCCGGGGATCGGGGCGACCAGACGAAAAGCGTTGATGAAATATTTTGATTCGATAGAAGAAGTCAGAAATGCCTCGGAGGAGACCCTTGCAGGAATAGACAGCATGGATGCAAGAAGTGCCAGATCGGTCTATGAGTTTTTTCATAAGGAAGATCAGGAAGAAGATTTGCAAAACTCTTCCTCAAAAGAGGCACCGGATTGTTGAAGCAGAGATTTTTCTATGATATGATGAATAGAGTAATGGGGAAAAACGGTAGATAAAGGAGAAGTGTATGAGCCAGAAAAGTGTAAGTGTATCAAAATTAGCAAAATTGTTGGATCTGAAGGTATTTACAAAAGAATTAGATCTAAAGAAACATAAAGTAACCTTGTCCGATGTCAATCGGCCGGCATTGCAGTTGAGCGGATATTTTGAATATTTTGAGCCGAACCGTGTGCAGATCATCGGAATGGTAGAATACAGTTTCTTAAAGCAGATGGACCCGGATAAACGGATCGAAATCTATAATGCGCTGTTAGAGCGGGAAATCCCGTGTATTATTTTTAGCCGTGATTTTGAACCGGATGAGGATTTTCTACGGATTGCGGAAGAAAAAGATGTGCCGCTGCTTGGAACACACCGTACAACATCTTCTTTCATGGCAGAGTTGATTCTGTGCCTGAGTGAAGAGTTGGCACCATGTGTGACGATCCATGGGGTACTGGTCGATGTGTATGGTGAGGGATTACTGATCACCGGAGAGAGCGGAATCGGTAAGAGCGAGGCAGCATTGGAGCTGATCCGTCGTGGTCATCGTCTGGTTACGGATGATGTCGTGGAGATCCGTAAGATCAATGAACATACACTGGTGGGAACTTCCCCGGCGATCACCAGACATTTTATTGAATTAAGGGGAATCGGAATCGTTGATGTCAAGACACTGTTTGGTGTAGAGGCGGTCAAAGAAAAACAGAACATTGATCTGGTCATTAAATTAGAGGACTGGAAAAAAGAAAATGAGTATGACCGTTTGGGACTTGAGGAAGAATATACAGAGATTTTAGGAAATCAGGTAGTCTGTCATTCACTCCCGATCCGTCCGGGAAGAAACCTTGCAGTCATCTGTGAATCAGCTGCCGTAAACCACAGGCAGAAGAAGATGGGTTATAACGCTGCACAGGAATTGTACCGGCGTGTACAGGAGAATCTGAATAAGACAGAAGAAGATGAATAGAAAGAATAAAAAGAAAAGAGGTAAATAGTAAATGGAAAAAACAAATGCTTGGATGAAATATCCGGAAGGGGAAAAAAGAACACAGGTTTTTGATTTTGCAGAGGATTACCGCAAATTCCTTTCTGCATGTAAGACAGAGAGAGAATGTACGAGCTTTTTTGAGGCAAAAGCAAAAGAAGCAGGCTATCAGTTATTAGAGGATGCCATCAAAGAAAAGAAGAGCCTGAAGCCGGGAGATAAAGTTTATGTAAACCAGATGGGAAAATCCATTGCCATGTTCATCATCGGTAAAGAGTCGCTGGAAAAAGGCATGAACATCTTAGGTGCACATATTGATTCTCCAAGATTGGA
>OGDN01005260.1_pt1 | contig 10319 bp, 12 predicted proteins | sample 1570271 | NCBI WGS metagenome assembly OGDN01 (sample SAMEA4384481, study PRJEB24528) | human gut metagenome | reverse complement strand
CGATATGCTCCATGATACCAGGAATCAGGATATCTTCTCCGTCACATACGGCATCGACCTCAATCTCTTTTCCCTGTAAATATTTGTCTACCAGAATCGGGTGATCCTGCGCAATCTGATTGATGATTCCGATAAATTCCTCGATATCATTATCGTTAATAGCAATCTGCATACCTTGTCCGCCAAGCACATAGGACGGTCTTACCAGTACCGGATAGCCGAGTCTGTTCGCAACAGTCTTTGCCTCCTCAGCTGTAAATACAGTTCCACCAGTCGGTCTTGGAATCTGGCATTTTTCCAGAATTTCATCAAATAATTCGCGATCTTCGGCTGCATCTACATCTTCTGCTTTTGTACCAAGAATTGGCACTCCCATTTTCATCAATGCTTCTGTCAATTTAATTGCTGTCTGACCACCGAACTGAACAACTGCTCCGTCCGGCTTCTCCAGGTCTACAATGCTCTCTACATCTTCCGGTGTCAGCGGCTCGAAATAAAGCTTATCGGCAATATCGAAGTCCGTGCTGACTGTCTCCGGGTTATTATTGATGATAATTGTCTCGTATCCCTCTTTTGCAAATGCCCATGTACAGTGTACGGAACAGAAATCGAACTCGATTCCCTGTCCGATACGGATTGGACCAGAACCAAGGACAAGAACCTTTTTCTTACCGGAAGTCTCTTCTACTTCATTTTCACTTCCAAATACAGAGTAATAATACGGTGTTTCTGCCGCAAACTCAGCGGCACAGGTATCTACCATTTTGTAAGATGCGGTAATACCGTATACCAGTCTAAGATCATGCACCTGTCTTTCTGTAAGACCTGTCAGTCTTGCGATAACCTCGTCCGGGAACTCCAGGCGTTTTGCTTCTTTTAACAATTCCTTTCCAATTCCACCACGTCCGGACGCTACTCTTGGCGCGCATGCACGCAGAGACTGCTCCATCTCTACCAGGTTTGCAATCTTATCGATAAACCAAATATCAATCTTTGTAATCTTATGTATTTCTGTATAAGGAATTCCTCTTCTAACTGCCTCTGCAATCTTCCAGATTCTCTGATCGTCTACTACGTCCAATGCGTTCATCAGTTCTTCTCTGGAAAGATGACTGAAATCATAGGACATAAGACTGTCCACATGCTGTTCCAGAGATCGGATTGCTTTCATAAGCGCTCCCTCAAAATTATCACAAATACTCATGACCTCTCCGGTCGCCTTCATCTGTGTAGTCAGTGTACGTTTTGCACTGATAAATTTATCAAATGGAAGTCTCGGAATCTTAACAACACAATAATCAAGCATCGGTTCAAAACTTGCATATGTCTTCTTTGTAACTGCATTTTTAATCTCGTCAAGTGTATATCCAAGCGCAATCTTTGCTGCTACCTTTGCGATTGGATAACCCGTAGCTTTCGATGCAAGCGCAGAAGAACGGCTGACACGTGGATTTACTTCAATAACACAATATTCAAATGATTCCGGATTCAGGGCATACTGTACGTTGCAGCCTCCTGTAATATTAAGCTCACTAATGATATTGAGGGCTGATGTACGGAGCATCTGATATTCTTTATCGCCTAGCGTCTGAGACGGTGCTACAACAATACTGTCTCCGGTATGTACACCAACCGGATCAATATTTTCCATATTACAAACCGTGATACAATTTCCTGCTGCATCACGCATTACCTCATATTCAATCTCTTTCCATCCTGCGATACAACGTTCAACAAGTACCTGACCCACACGGGAAAGACGAAGCCCATTTTCAAGAATCTCTACAAGCTGACGTCTGTCATGTGCAATTCCACCACCGCTTCCGCCAAGAGTGTATGCCGGACGAAGAACGACCGGATATCCAATCTTTTCTGCAAATTCGATTCCGTCCTCTACGCTCTCAACTACAAGTGATGCTGCACATGGTTCGCCAATTTTTTCCATTGTTGATTTAAATTCCAGACGATCCTCTGCCTTCTTAATTGTCTGAGCTGTTGTTCCGATCAAGCGGACATTATGTTCTTTGAAAAACCCCCGCTCTTCCAATTCCATAGCAAGATTCAGCGCTGCCTGTCCTCCCAGAGTCGGCAGGACACTGTCTGGCTTCTCTTTCATAATAAGCTGTTCAACAACTTCTACCGTCAATGGCTCTATGTATACTTTATCAGCAATATCCTTGTCCGTCATAATAGTCGCAGGATTTGAATTCAACAGCACAACTTCCAGTCCTTCTTCTTTCAAAGAACGACATGCCTGTGTACCCGCATAGTCAAACTCTGCTGCCTGACCAATGACGATAGGACCAGATCCAATTACAAGTACTTTCTTAATTTCTTTATTTCTTGGCATCTTATTTGTCCCCCTTCATCATCTCAATAAATCTGTCAAACAGGAATGTAGAATCCTGTGGCCCCGGGCATGCTTCCGGGTGGAACTGTACAGTGTATATCTTCTTGCCTATGTAATTCAATCCTTCGTTTGTTCCATCATTGACATTGATAAATGCTTCTTCTGCAACATTCTTATCCATAGTATTATAATCAACCGCATATCCGTGATTCTGCGAGGAAATGTAAACGCGTCCCGTAGACAGATCTTTTACAGGGTGATTGCCACCTCTGTGACCATATTTTAATTTATATGTCTTTGCACCATATGCAAGAGCCATCAACTGATGTCCCAGACAAATTGCAAATATTGGAATGTCTGTCTCTGATAATTTTCGGATCTCTTCTATAATAGAAACACAAGTTTCCGGATCTCCAGGACCATTGGATAACATGATTCCGTCCGGATTAGATTTTATGATTTCTTCTGCTTTTGTGTCTGCCGGATAGACAGTCACTTCACAGCCTCTTTGAATTAAAGATTTTGAAATATTATTCTTTGCCCCAAAATCCATAAGTGCCACTTTAAATTTTTCTCCTGGAAGAACATGTTTCTCGTCGCAGGTCACCTTTGATACAACATCTCCAACGGTGTACGCCTTAAGTTTTGGAATGATTTCATCTAAATTATAATTCTCATTTGTAGTAATCATACCATTCATGGTTCCCTTTTCCCTGAGAATCTTCGTCAATGCTCTTGTATCCACGCCTTCAATTCCTGGAATGTCCTGTGCAGCAAGGAAATCCTGAATTGTACCGTTGCATCTGAAATTACTTGGCATTCTGGATAATTCTCTTACAATATATCCGTCCGGCCATGCTTTCTTTGACTCCATATCTGGTGTGATTCCATAGTTTCCTATCAGTGGATAAGTCATCACAACGGCCTGTCCGGCATATGAAGGGTCTGTCAGCACCTCCAGATATCCGGTCATTGACGTATTAAAAACAATCTCACTGATCATATCCCTCGTCGTCCCGATACTTTTTCCCTCAAAGACTGTCCCGTCTTCTAGAATTAGAAATGCTTTCATATATTCACCCTTATCCTTTCTGTTACTTCTAGTCTGCTCTAAAGCTTCCCAAATTGTTAAAAGTATACTATACTTATTATCCTTTTTCAACCCAAAAAAAGTATTTTTTAACAGTTTTTTATCTACTTTCGACAAAAACCATTAAAATAGTCGCTAATTTTAATGGTTTTTATTTTACGTCAAAAAATTGTTTTTTTCGTCAATATGCCTGTTATATTGGTTTTATCCATACTTTTTTGTTTAAAATCCGGTTGATATTTTTAGCATTTAGGATGGGATATATTTCAATTCTTTTTTTAAGAATATTTCCAGAAAATTGTAATTTTATTCATTTTTTTGTCATCTATGTAACTGTAGGAGACTTCTGTCAAATGATACCACTGCGCCAGATTCTGGGCAGCACGCTTCACTTCGTTATTTAAAATATCTTCTTTTGCAGTTTTATAAACTGATTCATCGGAATATTTCAGAACAACTTTCGTCTCTCTCGCCGAAATCACCTGATTCATTGCTTTAAGCGCCATCTGACCATCATATTCTGTATAATACATTCCATTAACTACATAATAATTCAAATCCATCTTCGTACAATCCGGAAGTTCTACTTCCAAATCCGGCGTATGAGTCCGAAACAACTCATCATCATCACAAAGCATATAATCGTAGCTGATATTGTCACGAATTTCGTCATCCATTACATTTTCAGCCTCCTCTTCCGACTCCTGAAAAATTGGATCTCCCCACGTCACATCCACATAATAATAATCGCCGTCACATTTCACCAAATTCCATGCATGAGGGATCTTATGACCATCACCATCACTGAAAGATTCTGTCACCTCCCCAGTAACATAAGTGCAGAACAGCCCCTGCTTCTCCATGAGATACTGCATTGCTTTAGAATAACCGGCACACACTGACTTTTTTCCAATAAATACACTGCAAATATTTTGGTTATCTTCTGCTGCATCATCATAATCCACCTGATTCACAATATACTCATAATCATAAAGAATCTTCTCATAATCCGAAGCATTTTCACTGATACCGGACAGACACTCCGACACCTCCATGTCAATCTGTGTCTTCTTTTTTTCACATTCTTCTTTCGTATACAAATATCCCGGAATCACAGACGTATAATTCTGAAGTCCAGAATAAGCTGTGGAAGAAGCTGTCCCATCGCTCCAGAAAATCTCCGGATAATCATTCAACACATAAACAAGAAGTTCATTAACACGTTCCGGCTTCTGGCTGTGCACATAAATTTGCTCTACATGATCCAAAAGCCCCTGCAAAAGCTCCTGATACACTGTCTGCTCTTCTTCACTTAGTTGCTGATAATAAAATTTACCGTCCATTTCTCCGATTTCTTCTGAAACATGCTGATATATCACCGGATCCTGACCAATTAATTTCAGCATGACATCTTTTATATTGCCATATTCCCTGTATTGATATACTCCACAGACAATCAAAACTCCCATTACTAAAATCAGGAATCTCAAACCTCTATGGCGTCTTCTTTTCTTCTTTTTTTCCATCTATAATCCTTTCTTCACATCTCACACATTTTCTTTCTCTATCATACAATAAAAGTAATCTAGTTTCTATGAGGTATTTTTTATTATGAGCATTTTTCATATAACCGACACGCCGGATTGGGGGCAGTTGAAAATAAATCTGACTTCCAGGATTCATGCACATCCTATTGAAAATGCACGTATTTCGATTTCATACACTGGAGTCCCTGATGAGACATTGGAAGAGTTGACTACAGATTCTTCCGGTCAGACCGACACCATTAATCTTCCTGCACCTCCAATTGAATACAGCTTAGATGAAACAAACGAATTGCAGCCCTATTCTGAATATACAATTTCTGTGGAAGCAGCAGGCTATGAATCTATCCAGATTGCAGGTGCTGAGATTCTATCCACAGTCACAGCTATCCAGAATATTTCCATGCGTCCGCTCATTCCTGACACAAATCAAAATTCTACTTATGTGATACCTGCACATACATTATATGGAAATTACCCGGCGAAAATACCGGAGGAAGAAATCAAACCATTAACCGAAAGCGGTGAAATTGTCTTAAGCCGGGTCGTTATTCCCGAATACATCGTTGTTCATGATGGAAGTCCGAGAGACTCCACCGCTAAAAATTATTATGTCCGTTACAAAGATTACATCAAAAATGTGGCATCCAGTGAAATCTATGCAACCTGGCCCACCAATACGATTCGCGCAAATGTACTGGCAATTATGTCCTTTACATTAAATCGGGTCTATACAGAATGGTACCGGAACCAGGGCTATGATTTTACTATTACATCTTCCACTGCATTTGACCATAAATGGATTCCTGAACGGAATATTTACGATTCTATTTCAATCATCGTAGATGAATTATTTGCCGACTATCTTGCAAGACCAAATGTAAGACAGCCGATACTTACACAGTATTGCGATGGAAGACAGGTTCAATGTCCAAATTGGATGACCATTTTGTAAGGACGTATAAAGTAAATTTCTTCCTATTATAATGGGAATTTACACATAAAATAAGGAGGCATTTCAGCCCCCTAGTATTCATTATTCAGTTTTAATTTGGTGTAGATCTACGATGGCCTCCAACCTTTGTGCCATCACTTTTGGTATATGGTTTTACCACTACAATCTTTTTATTCTGTTTACCTCTTACGCTTGATTTTGTTTTCGCCATTATTCTATTCTCCATTTCATTTTAATGAGCAGAATATCGGTCAGCTTATAAACTGCTAACAATAGTAGTTTCTTAGTAATACACGTGTTTTGTTGATTCTGGTTCTGATCCCGGACCAATCCAGATAGGAAAACCGCGTTTTCCGTAATCACGTGCATATATTACTGTACCGTCAGGCAACTTTCTTGAAGCTCGAAATATATACATATGCCTCTCTCCTTTCAAATTTTCACTTGCCAGGAAGAGACCTATAGTGCTATACTTAACTTGTGTAGAGAAAAGTATAGCTGACCGAAGCAAACTATATGTTTCTTCTGGTAAGTGCCAAGCGTCTTGTGCGCTTGGTTTTTTCTATGTATAAAGCCTTTTGGCTTAACACATTATCGTTTTGCGAGTTGGCATTTTGCAGCAGCTAACGATACTTTGCATTCTTTCGCTACCTGCTGCGGACTCATGCCACCCACCAATTCGTGAGGAATTAATAGCTCTCCACCAAAGGCATCTGCCTGCCATTCTGGATTTCTGTATGTTTCTATACTATTACTACGTGCAAAACTTATATTTTCTTTTCCGTGATATAATAAATGAAAAAGCTCATGAGCCATAGTCAGCCTATCTCTTCCACTTCCATTGCAGGCTTCTTCATAAACGTCTTCTCTAATCTGTATTTCATTTCGCTCCGGATATGTTAAGCCATGACATTCTCCCATTTCACTCTTAGATTTCACACTAAATGTAAAACTTGGGTCTATTTTGGGCAATGTAACTTCTAGGAAGTGTACTATATCAAAGAATAGCTTCCCTTCACTTTTTTCAATTATTCTGATTCTTAGTGCCATCATTCGAATGGCTTTTCTAGAAATTGGTTCTGCAACGCACTCCGCCATTACTTCCTCCTTTTCTTACTCATCAAGTATTCTTTGTATCTCGCATACTTGTTCGTCTGACAGATCTCTAAATTTTCTTGCAAATGATAACGCTAATCCTATTTCCTGCTCTTCTGCATTGCTCAAATTAATCTTAATGTCTGTTTTATTCTCATAAGCCAATTTTTGCAATTCTTCAATTTCACTATCTGATAAATTATAACTAACAGATAACTTTCCAATCCAAGAATCAGGAACACTTCGATTACCATTTTCTACAGCTGACAGATAGGCAGCTGTAACCTGAAGTTCATCAGCCATATCTTTTAGTCTTTGGTCGTTCTCTAAGCGTAATGCTCTTAATTTTTTTCCAAATCTTGTCAGCATTGTCCTTCCCTCCGTATTCTGTGTGTTTTCCTCGTTCCTCTACATTATAAAACATCATGTTTATTTTGTCAACAAGTTGTTAATTTTTCATTTTTTTGTTAAATCCATATGAAGGGAAGAGTATTTCTACCTTAATATAAAGTTCTACAGTCCCAGTAAAGCTCTCCATGTATTCTGACCGACAATACCATCAACCAGAAGATTGTGATCACGCTGGAATCCTTTGATTGCTTCCTGTGTAAGCTTGCCATTGATTCCATCTACTTTTCCACGGTAATAACCAAGAGCCTGTAAATACTCCTGTACAAGAGCTGTAATATTCCCTTTTGAGGTTCTTCCAAGTTCCGGACAGCCAGCAAGAGTATCCTTACCTGCATCTCCATCAACACGCTGGTTGGAAAACCCCTGAGCATTGCACTCTTTCTGCAATCTACGAACCCAGTTCTCCTTATCAAATACATTTTGTGTTGCCGGCTGTGATGCTGGCGCACTTCCTGCAGAAATTGTTCCAGCGACAGTTTTTCCGGCAATAGCAGAGGCAATTGCATCTCCACACTTGTCGGCATTCCAATGATCTGCATCGTCCTTGTCATCGACAAATGCACATTCTACCAAAATTGCTGGTGCATTAGTTTTTCTCAGCACATACAGAGCCTGTGAATATTTTACACCTCTATTAGTGATTCCCAGCGCACTTGACACGCTCGCACAGATAGATGCTGCAATGTCCTTCGTTTTTTCATTGTAGCACCAAACCTCTACGCCACCTGTTTTTGAATCTCCAGAATAATCATTTCTTCCTGAATTTAGATGGATAGAAACGTCCAGATCTACTGCGTGTGCATTGCATTTTGCTACAATTTTCTTCAAACAGTCAGGAGCTGTAGTTTTTTCGTCGCACGTACAATCATAGACTGTATGACCGGCTCCTTTCAATGCTGATATCACTCTGTTCTTAACCTTTCTATCTTCTACAGATTCCTGCAGAATTCCGACTGCTCCACTGGCTCCCTGTCCCTGAGGACAGTGTCCAGCATGAATATTATATGTCCCCATGTTCTACTCCTCCTTACCAATCTGCTTTATAATCTGATTTACATAATTGCTTAGTCCCGCGACCAGTATTCCCTGTGTAATTGCTGCAAAGATTGCCGACAGAATGTCCTGTGCCGTAGCAAATGCAGCTACAGATGCCACATAGATTCCACATACAAAGATTCCGACAATACCAAGTACCAGTGGAATGTATTTATCCTTAATGAATGCTGCCTGCTTAAGCCACATTCCAAGGAAATACAGTACCACTGCAACAACTAATAACTCCGGTCTTACATAGCTCATAATATCCATATTATCTAATCCTCCTGATCATGCGCTTGCTTATTTATATGCTTCTCAATCTTGTCTATTGCCTCAGTTACTGGACCATTGCACCCCTGCTCCTTAAGTCCTTTCAAGCAAGCGAGAATTCCATAAGTCAGCAAGCATTGTTCTGACTTTACTCTTTCAATTTCTACGTCCTGCTGATTTTGCTTTAAGTACCACTTGTACACCGCAAAAATAGCAGAAAAAATAACCACTACGGCTGTCAAAAGACTTCCGGCCATAATGATTGTGTTTACGTCTACATACACTCTATGTACCTCGATTCTTGAATTTTCTGTATAAAAATAAGACCTCTCGGTCTTGCACGTATTTCCATATGGTCACCTCGTTAAAAATAAGAGCGGTAGACTCCGCTCTTATCATTTTCATTTCAAATCTATTGAACAGTTATTTCCACATTTAGGACAAATCTTTCCTTCTTTTGAATACCCTGAATATCCACAATTTAAACATTTAATATATTCAATATTTTTGGATATTTTGTTAAGTTGTTGCTTTATCCCTGGATAAACATTTTTCACAAATGCTATATACTCATCACTCACTATTTCTCCATGTACACCACGATTAGCAATTTTTTGAACTTCCAAAATTAATTCTTCAGTTTTATTATCAATCAATCCTTCATTCTTTATTATTTGCAACATTTTCAAACTTGCCAATATCCCAGGATGCCCTATTTTTTCACATATTTCACGCAAACTCATCTCTATTTCCAGCCTAACCTCAAATAAAAATAATGTTTTTTGCTGCGATTCATCAATCTTAAAATCGGGAATTTTTTTAGGAGAATTCAAAACGCCTTTTTGCATTTCTTCAAGTCTTTTTTCTGAAGGCAAAGGAGCATTCTCTATACTAATCTTATTCGATACAGAATTATTTAATTGTAATTGCGTAATTTGTGATTGAATGCTTTTCAACGATTCTTTAACTTCTTCTGTCGCCTTTTCAACTTCCTTTTTTACTTTTACGCCAAGTATTTCCAGCTCCGAAAAAAGAGGAAAAACCAATAAAAAAATCCACAAAATAAATATCAAATTTTTTGCGTCCAACTCTTTAAACTGATTAATTTCAAAACGATATTTCCATATATAAAGCGAACTAATTAAAAGTAAAAATGAATACCAACCTTTTTCTTTTATAAATTTCCAAATACATGTACCTATTTTCTTATAATTTTTTTTATTTTTACTATCCATTTTCTCTCTCCTTCCACCGTCATTATACAGCAGAAGGAGATGTTTTCCAAGATTAATCTCCCAGGAGCAGTGCCAGCTTCTTGGCTCTTAATGCATCTCCACCACCGGCAGATACTTCAATATAGCATTCTGCATCGTTCTCCACGATGGTTGTTCCGGCTAATTAGTATTCAGCGCTTCCCTGATTGCTTCCAAGTCATCCGTGGTCAATGCTGGATAATCTGCTGCAATGTCCTCGAATACTTCTCCATTCTTGATTCTGATACGAAACGCTCTTACCATGATTTTTAATTTTAATGTGCTTAATGTCTTCATATTAGTTTTCTCCTCC
>OGDN01005253.1_pt1 | contig 10343 bp, 10 predicted proteins | sample 1570271 | NCBI WGS metagenome assembly OGDN01 (sample SAMEA4384481, study PRJEB24528) | human gut metagenome | reverse complement strand
GTCTTATCTGCCGTTCCTATCGGGCCTCCCTTAGTTTGGGGTCCTGCTGCTTTCTGGCTCTATTACAAAGGCGAAGTCGGCATGGCGATCTTCCTCGTGCTTTGGGGTTCGCTTGCAGTCTCCAGTGTGGATAACTTCTTAAAGCCGATCCTGATTTCCAAGGGCGCTTCCCTGCCCTTGTCGCTCATCTATTTAGGCGTATTCGGCGGCGTGCTGGCATTCGGATTCATGGGCATTATTCTGGGACCGGTTGTTATTGCCGTTGGTATTGCGATGAGCAAGACTTGGCTGTCCGTTTCTGCCACGGTCAACGATAAAGACCAGCCGACCGCCAAAACCGAGACCGTTCTTAAGAAGCTGTCTAAAAATTCGATCGAATCCGACATCGTTTCGGACGTCACCGGAGAACAGAGAAGCTCTAACCACCATCATTACAGCCAGCCTAAGAATGACGGACAAAAATAGAGAACGATGTTTTTCATGACCGAAGACTTCGGTTTTTTCGATGATTCTTGCTTTTGAGCCCGTAATATGCGGGCTCAATTCTTTTGTTTCTCCGATGAATGCCTGGCGCCGAAGCTATTAAGGAAAATTAGAGGTGTCAAAACGTTACAGCGGCTCTATACTTATCCGAATCTAACAACGGTGAGTAACTATGAACCATAAAGTCATCGGCATCAGCCAAAGTTTTAGTCCCGCCCCCTTCGTCAGAGCCTTGAAGGAAAGACTCCAATCCACTTTCCTTCCTGACGGTTCACGTCCCGGCATTGAACTTGTAGATCTCGACTGGTCTTCTCCGGATGCAGACGCTCCGAAGTTAGTCCAAGAAGGCGACGTTAAGATTCGCGTTTTGGAAGAGTCGTATCAGCTCATTGAAAAAGGCGCTCAAGTCATCGCACTGTGCAACTTCAGAAACATCAGTTTCTTAAATGAAGTTCAAACAGAAATCACAACTCCTGTGACGGATATCCTTCAGGCCTGCATCGAAGAGCTCAAGAAGAATCCTGTTAAGAAACTCGGTTATCTCGGCCGTCCGGGTACAGATAAAGCCAAACTCATTACAGAAACCGTCAGCCGCGAAGTCCCTGTGGAATGGGTTTATCCGAGCGAAGCTATGCTCGAAGTGTTCGACGAACTCGAAAGCGGCTCTCACTGTGCAGTGATTCCCGATCAGAAGAAAGTCTGTGAACTCTTCGGCAAAGTCTGCTCTAACCTTCTGAGCGAAGGCGCCGAATTGGTTTTCCCGACTTGCGTCATGCAGGCATTATTTGCGGCCGCTCTGAAGTCCGAGGGTTACAACGTTTTGGATTCCATGAGCGCCTACGTTTCCTACCTTTGCTTCACCGATTGGGAAAAACTTCCTAAACCCTTCAAGATCGGTATTGTCGGCGGTCTCGGACCGGCTGCCACTGTCGACCTTTACGACAAAATTACTAAGGCAACTCCTGCTAAGAATGACCAGGAACACATCAAAGTTGCCGTCGAACAGAATCCTCAGATTCCTGACCGTACCAAATACCTGCTTCACGGCGGCGTGGATCCCACACTTTCTTTGTATGCCGCTTGCCGCAAGCTCGAGAAAGATGCGGTTGACGCAATCGTGATTGCCTGCAATACCGCGCACGCTTACTTTGAAACCATCGTTCCGCACTTAAGCGTTCCGCTCATCAATATGCAGCAGGTAACGCTCGAAGAGATCCGTGATAAATTCGGACCGGATGTCGTCATCGGCTTGATGGCCACTGACGGAACCATTGAGACAGGCATTTACGGCCGCAAAGCCAAATCCATGAAACTTGCCATGGTCGTTCCTGATAAAGAGCATCAGGCCATGGTCATGGAAGCTATTTACGGTGAAAAAGGCGTCAAAGCCGGCTTTACCGACGGCCACTGCAAAGAAGTTCTGCTTAAAGCTGCCGAGCATTTGGTCAGAGATAAAGGCGCTCAAGCTCTTATTCTCGGCTGCACGGAGCTGCCTTTAATTCTGGAAGAAACTGACAACATCAAGCTCGGAGACGGACATGCTGCCATTGTGGATCCGACCGCTTCGCTCGCTCGCCGTGTTGTTAAAGTTGCCGGAGAAATCACAAAAATCAGGGGTGTTCGCTAATGTATTTTCAAGCTAAAGACTATTCCCCGGTTCCGGCCGGAACCAAAGTAGCCTTTATCGGCCTAGGCACAATGGGTTTTCCGATGGCGGGTCACCTCCTGCATGCAGGCTGTCAGGTTACCGTTTATAACCGCACGGCCTCTAAAGCCCAAGCCTGGGTAGAGAAATTCGGCGGCAAAGCCGTCGCAACACCTCGTGAAGCCGCACAAGATGCTGACGTCGTCTTTACCTGTGTCGGCACTGACAACGATCTGCGCAGTGTGCTGCTCGGAGAAAACGGCGCTTTTGCCGGCATGAAAAAAGACGCCGTCCTTTGGGACGCCACCACAGATTCTGCAGAAGTCGCCAAAGAAATGGCGGCTGAAGCTGAGTCCCGAGGTCTGCACTTTGTTGACGCACCGGTATCCGGCGGCCAGGACGGCGCAGTCAGCGGCAGTCTTACCGTCATGTGCGGCGGAGATGCAGAAATCATTGAACGCGTCAAACCGATTGCGGACGCTTTTGCGTGCTCGATTCGCAGAATCGGACCGGTCGGCTCCGGACAGCTTGCCAAGATGTGCAATCAGATCTGTATCGCCGGCGTTGTTCAGGGCTTAGCAGAAGCGATTGCTTTCGGGCAGACCGCGGGCATCAACATGCACACGGTTCTGGATGTGATCGGCAAAGGTGCCGCTTCTTCCTGGCAGATGCATCGCCGCGGCGACACAATGATTGAAGGCAAGTTTGATTTCGGATTTGCTGTGGACTGGATGCGCAAGGATTTAGGCATCTGCTTAGAGCAGGCCCGCAAGACCGGCGCAGACCTTCCTCTGACCGCACTTGTCGATCAGTTCTATGGTGAAGTTCAGAACATGGGCGGAGGCAGATTTGATACCTCCTCTCTGATTCTCCGGCTCAACAGAGAACCGAAGAAGTCTTAATCGCTTCTAAATAGCGCGAAAGCCTCGGGATTTCCGAGGCTTTCGTGTTTTTGGGAGTGAGAAAAAATCAGATCTTCATGATTTCTTGACGATAGAAACGAAGTTCTTCGACAGAGTCATAAATATCGGACAGAGCTTCGTGACGAGAAGTCTTCTGATATTTTTTCATCACTTCAGGAGCCCAGCGTTTGACGCATTCTTTGAAGGAAGAAACGTCGAGGTTGCGGTAATGGAAGAACTGCTCCAGGCGCGGTGTCCAGCGGGCCATGAAACGACGGTCTTGACCGATAGAGTTGCCACAGAGCGGGCTCTTGCCTGCCGGAACGTATTTGGAGAAGAAATCAATAAAAATTTGTGCTGCTTCGTCTTCCGTGACTTTGCTTTCCAGACAGCGATTTACGAGGCCGCTGCGAGTATGCGTGGCGGTATTCCAGGAGTCCATATTGGAGAGAATCGATGCATCCTGATGGATTGCGACCACCGGCCCTTCTGCAATAACATTGAGCTGCGGATCCGTAATGACAGCCGCCATTTCGAGAATGCGATTAATCTGCGGCTCTAAGCCGGTCATTTCCAAATCCATCCAAATCAGATTATTCTCGTTAAACAGCGGATCTCTGTCGACCGCAAAGCCGTTATTGCTCATGTTGCTCTCAACCCCATTTTGAATCTTTCTCGGCATTTTAGAACAAACAAAGAAGATCCGAACCGATGTCCCGGCCGGATCTCCAGATAAATGCCGAAATTCGACAAAAATTAATCTTTGTGGTGCTTTTTCTTATGGCCGTGTCCGTGACCGTCCCAATCGTGACCTGGCGGCCGATGTTTCCAACCATGATCTTTAAAGTGTCTTGGGCCGCCGTATTCTCTCGGCGGAGGGGGTGGGGCGGCATGGTGCGGGGGAGGAGGCATGAACCCAGGGCCCGGAGGAGGAGGGGGAGCTGCGTGTCCATAGTAGTTGTTGTACCAGCCGCGTCTGACGAAATACACCGGAACACCGCACGCTCCGTACTCGGCGCAGTAACGTTTCCAATGGCGACGATGCTTATCAGGAACCGTTAGGTAAATCGGAGCGCCTGCGAGCGCAGCTCCGATTGCGACGATCGGGTTGGCATTCCAGAGGGAGGGAGTAACGCCTTGGATCGGAAGCACCCCATAATATCCGGGGGAACCCACACCGATGTTGACATCAACATGCACGCCGGCCAGTGACGGCATTGAAACCACTCCGGCAAAACAGAAGATCGCCGTGTATCGCTTCAGATGTTGAAAGGTAAGCATTTTCTGCTCCTCATGGTCACTCAATTCCTTAAATTCAGTATATATGGGCGAGAATTGTTCAGACGCTGTATCCCTTATTTATGTGCATACTTTGGGCGGCGAAGTGACTTCTCTATAATTCCTGAATCTCTTCTTAACTGAAAGTTTCGAATGAATTCGGCTGCCGCTTTTGAAATCGTTTTTATCCTGTTTTTATTTGGGAATTTTGTCCTCAAATACTATCTTGACCGCCGTCAGGTCCAATCGATTCTGAGGAATCGCGGGGCGGTCCCTCTCGCCTTCGCCGGCAAAATCTCTTTGGAGGCCCATCAAAAAGCCGCTGATTACTCGGTTGAGCGAATTAAGTTCGGTCAGCTCACTCGCATCACCGACTTAGGCTTTGTTTTAATCGCTACCTTCGGCGGACTGATTCAATGGATCTACGGAGAAGTCTACGGTTGGTTCGGCGCAGATATTTTGGCCCAGATCGTTATTATTTTGGGCTACGCACTCCTTTCTTCTCTGATCGACCTTCCCTTCTCCTGGTATTCGACATTTAGGATTGAAGCAAAATACGGCTTTAACACTACGACTCCGGCACGCTTCGTCAAAGACCTTCTTCTTTCAGGGATATTAAGTTTGATTCTAGGTATTCCCATTCTCTCGGCTGTTCTTTGGATTTGGAATGCAGCAGGAGCTTTCTGGTGGTTCTGGGCTTGGCTCGCCTACATCTTCTTCATTCTGGCGGTCCAATGGATATATCCGACTTTTATCGCTCCGCTCTTTAATAAATTTACTCCTCTGCCCGAAGGCGAACTCAAAAGCCGATTGGAGGGACTGCTTAGCCGAATCGGGTTTGCCTCTAAGGGCCTGTCTGTTATGGATGCCTCTAAACGAAGCGCCAAGGGGAACGCCTACATGACCGGTTTTGGGAAAAATAAGCGCATTGTATTGTTCGACACACTGCTCAGCAAAATGACGCCGGAAGAAACCGAAGCGGTCTTGGCTCACGAACTGGGACATTACAAGCTGCACCATATCTATAAGATGATGGCTTTCAGCTTTATCTTCTCACTGCTTTTCTTTTGGATACTCTCCGTCCTTGCGGAATGCTCATGGTTCTATGAAGGCTTAGGGGTCAACCTTTCGCACGGAGCAAGCCACGGAGTCGCCCTGATCCTCTTCTCTGTTGCGGTTCCGGTTTTCTTGTTCCCGCTTGCTCCTCTGACGAGCCTGTTTTCACGCAAACATGAATTTGAAGCCGACGCGTTTGCCGTCCGGTACAGCAGCGGAAGTGCCCTCATTAGTGCATTAGTCAAGCTTTTCTCCGACAATGCCGCTACGCTGACACCTGATCCGCTGTACTCGGCCTTCTATTCTTCCCATCCGGATGCAGCGATCCGAATTGCAACGATCCAGAAAGAAATGAGTAAGTGAGAGGCTATGAAAGAGCAGGTTTGGTTTAAAGCGCGTGTTATTTCTTCGCACGGCAAACACAGCTTTGTCGAAAAGGAAGACGGCACGGTTCTGGAAGCAACCCGAAAAGGTAAAAAAGTCGACCTGGCTGTTGGCGATATCGTTGAATGTTTGCAAACGTCCCCTGAACAAGTTTCGATCCAAAAAATCGAACCAAGACGATCTTTGCTTTATCGCAGCGACGAACTAAGAACCAAACCGCTTGCCTCCAATATCAACCAGGTGGCAGTCGTCTTTGCCACGCGCCCTTCCTATAATCCTCATTTCATTTGGAAGGCCATGCTGGCGGCAGAAACTGCCGACATTCATATTCTGATGATTCGGAACAAAACGGACTTTATAGAAGACGAACCGACTGTCCGCCCCTTCATTAACCAGCTCAAAGAGCTAGGAGCCGAGGTTGTGGAGGTTTCCGCTACCATGGACCCTGAGGGTACGGTTAAGACACTCGAACCGCTTTTTAGAGGCAAAGTGACGCTTTTGATCGGGCAATCCGGAATGGGAAAATCGACTATTTTGAATCTCTTAGTCAAAGACGCAGGCCAAAGGACCCAGGAATACTCAGTCGCTTTGAACCTCGGAAAGCAAACTACCACGGCAGCTCGGTGGTTTAACTATGAGGGCGGTGCTATTGTTGACTCCCCTGGGTTCCAGGAGTTCGGTCTTTCTCACTTAACGCTTAATGACATTATGCGGGGTATGCCCGAGATCAGAGATCGGGTGGAATACTGCAGATTCACGAATTGCCGCCACTTAAATGAACCTGGCTGTGCGGTTAAGACCGCGGTAGATAAAGGCGAAATTGATCCTGAACGCTATGCTTTTTACAAAGAGCTAGCCGAAAAAGCCATCGCCGCAGAGAAGAACACTTTTTGAAAAAATCATCTCCATGACCTTTCGCCGGTGGAAGCCGGGTATTTTTTTTTCGAGAACCTTTTTCGTACTCTCATCCGCATAATGATTGTCTACACATGTGGTTAGATCAACACTTTTCTTACACTGAGAAATTAAGAGAAATCATCGCGTTAACATGCGATTCTTGTACGAACAATTAGCCTTAAATACCGTGTATTAGGTATGAAGAAAAGAAATGCAGCAAGCAATAAGGGATACAAGATCGTATTAAGAAAAAGTAAGCACATTAAGTGTCAAGACTTTGATTACCAAAATAGTCGTTCACCGACAAAATCATCCAAATGCAGTTTTTGAGCAGACAAATATTTGTTATACAAATTAAAATCTCCTATAACCATTGAAAATGTTGGCTTACCAAATTGGTTTTAAAACTGACAAATACTTTCTTTCCGTTAGCCCACAAAGGAAATTACATTTATTATTACAAATTATTACATTTTAATTCGAATTATTTTCCACATATATTAAGTTTTTATAAAAATTCGTAAGGCCAATAACGACGGGCTTTCTAGTAATAATCCCTATATATTTTTACTAGGACTTAATTGTTTTTTTAAACAATTATACCGTTTCTATGGTATGTATTAATATGTGTTTCTACTTGCTCACCTCGGGAATTCCCGATATGATGAACACATCGAAAACGAAAACACAGTCAGTTTTCAACAGCAAGATTAGAACAGTTACATGGGAGATAGAAAATGTTAAGAACTCGCCGCACACCGAAAGACAGAGCAGCCTTCCCGACCGAATTGCCGTCCGGACTCAGAATTCCTGCCGGTGTCTCTCCTGAAACCTATGCTTCTCACCGAGACGTTTTATCCGTCCTTCTTCTTCGCTTTATGACCAGCCGCCTTCGCGCGATGTATCAGGCTTATGACGGAGATCTGACGCTCTGCCTGGTTCTCGGTGAAATCGCTTCCCGCAATACCGAACGCTTCTATGACGAACGCCGGGGCTACCAGCCCGCTTCCTTCAATGGCCAAAGACAGTACCTGCCCTGCAACGCCCTTTCAATTTCGGACGTTACCGGTATCCCGCGTGAAACCGTTCGCCGTAAGCTCGCCAAGCTCGTTGACCTGGGCTGGATTGAAAAGACTCCTGACGACATGTACGTCATCACCGACCGCATCGGTACCGTCTTTGCCGCCTTTGACGACAGCCAGACTTACGATCTGATGAGAACCAGCGAACAGATCAAGAACGTTCTTCAAAGTTAGTTGACTTAGAAGTAGCTGATTTTTCCAAAGCTTGAATGAATTGACCTCCGAAACCGGAGGTCTTTTTTTTTGCAGCGGCCTACAAAAAACCTCGCCAACCGAAGCTGACGAGGTTTTTCTAATTCGGAGATCCGAATACCGATTAGGCCTTGCGAACCAGTTTTTCTTTGATTCGAGCAGCTTTACCGGACAGATTGCGCAGGTAGTAGAGCTTGGCGCGGCGGACGTCACCGTGGCGCTTAACTTCGATGCTGGCAATCAACGGAGAATAGAGCTGGAATGTACGTTCCACACCTTCACCGCTGGAAATCTTACGAACGGTGAAAGCAGAGTTCAAACCGCGGTTGCGAATGGCGATGATCACGCCTTCGAAAGCCTGAACACGCTTGCGAGAACCTTCAACGACGTTCACGTTAACGACAACGGTGTCGCCAGGGTTCATTTTCGGGAAGGTTTTGCCTTCAGAAAGACGGGCAATCTCTTCTTTTTCAAGTGTTTCAATCAAATTCATTTTTGTCTCCAATGACCATCTTCATGCAGCTCTGTTATTTCTTCAACTGCAGAGAGGATGGATTTTAAAAATCGGAACGTTTTACGATTCCGTACTCTCTTTAATGTCTCGCAGAACTCGCTCATCCTCACGGGTCAGCAAATTCTTCGAGCGCGCTATTTTAACCAAATCCGGACGCGTTTGGGCGGTTATTTGTAACACCTGTTTGCGTGTCCATGCTCGGATGTTTTTATGATGTCCGCTCAAAAGCACATCCGGAACCGGCATATCTCGCCAAACCTCCGGCCGTGTGTAATGCGGAGCATCCAAAAGACCTGTAGAAAAAGACTCGTCGGAAGCCGACAAATCCTTAATCGCGCCGGGAAGCTGACGGATTACTGCATCCATAAGCACCATTGCCGGAAGCTCACCGCCGGAGAGAACGTAGTCTCCGATCGATAGGGTCTCATCGACATAGGTATCCAGGAACCTCTGATCAATGCCTTCGTATCGGCCGCAAATCAGAATCAAATCCTGATTGTCTTCGGACAATGAACGCACTTTGTCGTCATTGAGCGTTTTGCCGGAAGGCGCAAACGCAATAACTTTGCCGTAGTTGCCGTCCTTGCGGATAGCATCCACTGCGTCAGCCAACGGTTCTGCCAACAGAACCATGCCCGGGCCGCCCCCAAAGGGTCGATCGTCTACGGTCTTATGCGCATCAAAAACAAAATCACGCGGGTTCCAGCACTTAAGCTGCCAAAGTCCTAGCTTGGCAGCCCGAGCGGTTATACCGAACTTCTCTATAAGAAGCGGCATTTCCGGAAACAGCGTGACGATGTCAAAACGCATAATGCGGTTTAATCCCAGGACGGATCCCAGTCCACAACGATCTTCTTCGCCTCAACGTTCACTTCTGCCAAATAATCTTCAACAAAAGGAATGAGAACTTCTTTACCGTCGGCGCGTTTGACATTCAGAATGTCGTGAACACCGTTGTCGATCATGCCCTTAACTTGGCCGATGCTCTGCCCTTCTTTATTAACGACTTCGCATCCGATCAAATCGACCCAGTAGTATTCGTTCTCTTCGGCTTCAGGAAAATCCTTGCGGTAAAGGGCCACTGCACCGCGAAGCGCCGCCGCATCCTCAGGCGTATCGATGCCTTGGAATTTTGCGACGATACCGGCGCCGTGCAGTTTTGCTTTTTCCAGTTCCACCGGTCTGACTTCTCCGTCCGGGAGAACATGCTGCCAGTGCTTGGAACCTAAAAGCGCAGACGTACCCTGAAAAGGCTGGACGCGAACCCAGCCTTTTAGCCCGTAGGCACCATGCAAAGCGCCGAGCACAATAGGCTCGGCGCCGGAATTCTTCTCGTTAGTCACAAACGGTCAGAAATCAATTAAGCAGCAGGAGCAGCTGCCTTTTTGAATTCTTTGTAGAGACGAGCAACGGTGTCGCTCATCTGTGCGCCGTTAGCAACCCAAGCGTTCAAAGAAGCTTCATTGATGGAAAGACGGGGAGCAGCACCGGATGCCATCGGATTGTAGAAGCCGATACGTTCATTGAAACGACCGTCACGGCGGTTGCGGGAGTCGGTCGCGACGATGTTGTAGAAGGGGCGCTTCTTGGAGCCGCCGCGAGCCAGACGGATAACGACCATATTAAGTTACCTCAAAAAATTTATATTCTAAAAAGTTTAAAAATTAGGCTTCTAACGCCTGAAAACACGTGATTTTATCCTAATTTTTTCAATTAAACAAACGGGTTGCATCTGTTTTGTTACTCAGTGCAAACGAAAAAGCCGCTGTTGTCAACCGCCTTTTGCCTGAACTTTAGTATCGTAAAACTAGAGTTTTGCTTCCAGTTCCCGAATCACTGTCATTGCATCACCGACTAAGCCGTAATCGGCGACATCAAAGATAGGAGCTTCAGGATCTTTGTTCACAGCC
>OGDN01005240.1_pt1 | contig 10374 bp, 9 predicted proteins | sample 1570271 | NCBI WGS metagenome assembly OGDN01 (sample SAMEA4384481, study PRJEB24528) | human gut metagenome | reverse complement strand
AGCCCTGGAGAAAGGACTCATCACGAGAAAAGATCTGGAAGTTTGTGTGGAGCGCGTGCTGAAAGTGCTCATGAGAGCAGAATAAAATAGGAAATGGGAGAGGACTGCCGCTCAGTTATCTATTTTGATGATTGTGCGGCAGTTTTCTTTTTGAAAAATAACCATTTTAGAGGTCGGAGCAGGGCTTTGATTTTGTTCAGGGAAATGCGGTCAAATCGGACCTACAGCCCTGATTTGGAAAATATATCTGGAAAATCGGCATTCTCTTTTTATGAACAAAAAAGTCAACATTTCTGAAAACCGGAAAATCCCAGGATTTATCAAGCTTTTTTAGAGCAATGGAAAGCGTATATTGCTCCTGTATGAAAAGCTATGTGAACACAGAAAGAAAAAAGTTTACAAAATTGAACAAAAGTACTTGACTTTTTCAAAAAAAAGTATAAATATTACCTTATAACAACCAAACGGAGGAAAATACCTATGACTAAGATTATTGGCACCAGCCTGCCGAACATGCCCTGGCAGGACAAGCCCGCCGGAGAGAAGATGCCGGTATGGCGTTATGACGCAAACCCGATCATCGGCCGCTACGAGCAGAAACGCTCCAACAGCATTTTCAACAGCGCAGTTGTTCCCTTTGAGGATGGCTACATCGGCGTATTCCGTTGCGACAGCCGTTCCATCAGCATGGACATCTTCGTTGGAAGAAGTAAAGACGGAATCAACTGGACCATCGAGGACGAACCGGTAAAATTCGAGGGAGCAGATCCGGAGATCCTGAAACGTGAGTACCGTTATGACCCCAGAGTCTGCAAGATCGACGACAGATACTATGTGACCTGGTGCAACGGTTACCATGGCCCGACTATCGGTGTGGCTTACACCTACGACTTCAAGAAATTCATCCAGCTGGAGAATGCTTTCATCCCCTTCAACCGTAACGGCGTTCTCTTCCCGAGAAAAATCAACGGCTACTACATGATGATGAGCCGTCCCAGCGATACCGGCCATACTCCCTTCGGCGATATCTTCGTAAGCCAGAGTAAGGATATGGAGTTCTGGGGACATCATCGTTACATGATGGGCGCTTACAAGGGAGACGCTTCCGCATGGCAGAGCACCAAGATCGGTGCAGGCCCCGTTCCCATCGAGACCGACGAGGGATGGCTGCTGATCTATCACGGCGTACTGACCACCTGCAACGGCTATGTATACCGCATGGGCTGCGCTCTTCTGGACATCGACGAGCCCTGGAAAGTGAAATATCGTTCCAAAGATTACATCATGGCTCCGATCATGCCCTATGAGTGCATGGGCGACGTTCCGAACGTGGTATTCCCCTGTGCTACCCTGGCTGACGCTGATACCGGAAGAATCGCCATCTACTATGGCTGCGCTGACAGCGTAACCGGTCTGGCTTTCACCACCGTAGACGAACTCATCAGCTATATGAAAGAGAACAGCTTATAATCTAGCATAACAGTTCAGAGCATTAGCAAAAAGGAAAATCAGACTATGCAAACTTGTTTGCAGTAGGCTGAATTTCCTTTTTGTAATGGGCGGAACGGCGCTGAGTCCCAGTGGGACTCGTTTAGCGCGGACCGAAATGGAATGTAGACCCATAAGCCTCAGACAGAAGCTGCGAAAGCAGCGATAGCGCATGAAATGCGCGGGGCGCTGAGTCCCAGCGGGACTCGTTTAGCGCCGACCGAAGCAACGCGTAGACCTGTGGCCTGCTGCGCTGAACGTCCTCAGGAGATATTGAAATGATTAAATTTGCCAAAGAGCGGGTAAATCTGATTTGCAATCAGCTGAAGGGCTGGTCCATCGTGCAGAAAGTGCATCTGGACAGCATGCGGGTCAAAGAAGGATGCTTTATCACTCCGACGGAGGCTGACGCTGCCCCGGGCGAGTGGAAAAATTTTGACATGGGAAAAGATCACTGGTACGGCCCGGACCGCCATTACTGGTTCCGGACAGAAGTGACGGTTCCGGAAAGCTTTGACGGAAAAGAGCTCTGGCTTCGGATTCACACCGGCCTGAACGACTGGGATGACGGACGGAACCCCCAGTTCCTCCTTTTCATCAACGGCCAGGTAATCCAGGGACTCGACATCAATCATCGTGAGGTTTTTGTAAAAGCCAACGCGAAAGCAGGCGAGACCTTCCGCATGGATCTTCAGTCCTATACCGGAACCCTCCACGACGAGTTCCATCTCATTGTGGATCTGGAGGAGCATGACCGCAAGCTTCGGAAAGCTTACTATGACATTGCAGTTCCCATGTACGGCCTGAACCGTATGAAAGAGGATGATAAGATCCGTCTGGATCTTGAGACAGCCCTCACCGACACCATCAACCTTCTGGACCTTCGGATGCCCTACAGCAAAGAGTTTTACGCTTCCGTGGAAGCTGCAGAGGCTCATGTGCAGGAAGCCATCTATGAGAAAATGGGCGGTTACGACGAGGTTATCGCGACCTGCATCGGCCATACCCACATTGATGTGGCCTGGCTCTGGACCATCGATCAGGTGCGCCAGAAATCCTGTCGCAGCTTTGCCACTGTGCTGAAACTCATGGAGGAGTACCCGGACTATCATTTCATGTCCAGCCAGCCCAAGCTCTATTCTTTTGTAAAAGAGCGCCATCCCGAGATGTACCAGCGGATCAAAGACCGCGTCAAAGAGGGACGCTGGGAGCCGGAAGGCGGCATGTGGGTGGAAGCTGACTGCAACCTGACCTCCGGAGAGTCACTGGTTCGCCAGTTCCAGTTCGGAAAGAGATTTTTCAAAGAAGAGTTTGACGTGGAGAACAAGATCCTCTGGCTGCCGGACGTATTCGGCTACAGCGCAGCTCTTCCCCAGATTATGAAAAAATGTGGTATCGAGTATTTTATGACCACGAAGCTTGCCTGGAACGAGTTCGACAAACACCCTTATGACAGCTTCATGTGGGAGGGAATCGACGGAAGCCGGATCTTTACCCATCTGATCACGACCCTGGGAGTCGGTCAGCCCGAGACCAGCTTCTTCACCACTTATAACGGCATGCTTCATCCGGATGCTATCATGGGCGGCTGGCACCGCTATCAGAATAAGGATATCAACAACGATATTCTCGTATGCTTCGGTTACGGCGACGGCGGCGGCGGTCCGACCAGAGATATGATGGAAATGTCCGGTCGTATGGACAAAGGCATCAAGGGCATTCCGAAAGTCCGTCAGGCCTTTGCCGGTCAGTATTTCGACGAGCTCTGGGAGCGCGTGAAGGACAACAAGAGACTGCCTGAGTGGGTAGGCGAGCTCTACTTTGAGTACCATCGCGGAACCTACACCTCCATGGCAAGAAACAAACGCTCCAACCGTAAGAGCGAATATGCGATGATGGAGCTGGAACTCCTCTCCGTTCTGGCAGAGCTGGCCGGAAAAGAGGCTCCCGCTTACCCGAAGAGCGAACTGGACCGCATGTGGGAGATGATCCTCACGAACCAGTTCCACGATATTCTGCCGGGTTCTTCTATTAAAGAAGTATACGACCAGACGAAAAAAGAGTACGCTGATATTGAGAAGACCTCCAAAGAGCTGATCGACGAGCGCCTGTCCTACCTCACCGATGAGAAGGAAGAGGCTGTTACGATCTGGAACACCCTGGGTTATGAGAGAAACGACCTGGTGGAGCTTCCCGCTTTCGATGGCAGCGCTCTCACCGACGGCGTGGCTGTTTACCCGGTTCAGAAGACGGCAGAGGGCGCCGTTACCTATGTAAAAGGCATTCCTTCCAAGGGCTATGTGGTTCTTCGAAGCGCAGAGGCAGCTCCGAAAAAAGAGACTTTTGAGATTTCAGAGCGTCCGGAGGGCGGCTTCTCCCTGGAGACTCCCTTCTACAGCATCGTCATCAACGATCAGGGCGAGTTCACCTCCCTTTTCGATAAGGAAAACGACCGCCAGGTGCTTCAGGAGGGTAAGGTTGGAAACGAGCTTCGGATTTACGAGGACAAACCGCTCTGCTACAGCAACTGGAACACCGATATTTTCCATCAGGAAAAATCCTGGCGCGTGGAAAATGTGCGCTCCATGGAGTGGCTGGAGAAGGGCCCGGTACGGGCAACGCTTCAGGTAGAGAGAGAGCTCATGGGCACCGTGATCCGTCAGAAGATTCATTTCTACGGCGAGGACAGAAGAATCGATTTCGAGACCTATGTGGACTGGAAGCTCAGCGAGCATCTGCTGAAAGTACACTTCCCGGTAGACGTGCATACAGACGAGGCCACCTACGATATCCAGTTTGGTAACCTCACGAGAAAGATCCACGAGAATACCAGCTGGGATATGGCAAAATTCGAGGTATGCGGTCACAAATGGGCAGACCTTTCCGAGGGAAATTACGGTGTCAGCCTGATGAACGACTGCAAATACGGTTTCTCCATGAAACATCGTGTCATGACCCAGACCCTCATCAAGTCCGGTACCGAGCCCAACCCGCACACCGACCAGGAAGAGCATTTCTTCACCTATTCCCTTTATCCTCATGCAGGAACCTGGAAAGAGGGCGGCACCGTTCAGAAGGCACTGAACTTGAACGTGAAGGCAAGAGCTGTCAAAGGCGCTGCCGCAAAGGAAAACTGGTCCTTCTTAAGTGTGGATAAGACAAATGTGGTTCTTGAGACTGTGAAGAAGGCCGAGGACGGCGACGGCATCATCGTCCGCCTATACGAGGTCAACAATTCCAGAACACCAGTGACTCTGGCAGCTGCTGGAAAGCTTTGCGAAGCCCGGGAGACAGACCTTCTGGAAAATCCGGTAGAAGAAAGAAAACTGGAGGTGACGGATCATACCGTTTCCTTCACCATCAAACCTTACGAGATACTGACTCTGCGTCTGCAGATGAAAGGGTCTCAGAAATAAAAAACAGCTGCTTCCCGATGCTTACTTGGCATCGGGAAGCAGCTGTTTCTGATAACAGGAAAAAATCCGCTGGCATTATGATTCTGTAGAAGAACAGAAGAGTACCTTGGTGGCCAGATAAATGACTTCAAAGGGGTCATCAGGATGCTGAATCCGGAAAAGGATCTGGGTGGCCAGACGAAGTCCCAATCCCATAGTGGGAACCTCTGCAGTGGTGAGGCTTTCCGAGAGCGGATTTTCGATATTCTTGTCAAAACCGGAGACTGCGATATCCTGCGGGATCCGAAGTCCGCGCTTTTCCAGAAGCTGGAGCAGGATACAGCCCACATGGTCGTTGGCACAGACGAAGGCATCGGGCATTTTCGGAAGGCTGTCGAGGAAGCTCTCGATTTCTTCTTTATAAGTATCGATACCGATGGGAGTGGTCAGGGTCATGGAAGGATCCAGAGAGAGGCCATGATCATCCAGGGCTTTCAGAAATCCGTCATAACGCTGGTGGTTGGATTTTGCATAGGAGATATCACCAATGAAGCCGAAGGACTGGCGGCCCTGCTCGATCATATGACTGGTGATCTTGTATACACTGTTCTTGTTCTCCATGAGGATCATATCGCCGTTTAGCTCCTCCGGCGGTACGGAATCTGCCGTATCCAGAAAGACCTTGGGGATCCGGGCCTCGGCCAGCAGATGGAGAAGCCGCTGATTGTATACATTAAGCACGATCATTCCGTTGGCGGTACCGCCGGTGAGGGCAGCCGGAAGGACGTAAGTTTCATCGATGGAGGTGGGAAGGTACACATAGACCAGATTGATGTTCCGGGAAGTGAATTCCTTCGCGATCTGGTGGATGATGTTCATCCAGAAAAGAGAAGTCTCGGGGCGGCAGACAGCCACGGCGATGTTTACCGGGGGCTGTTCGTCCGCCAGCGGGGCGAACTGAAAGTTCTCAGGAAATTCATAACCGAGCTCCTGGGCTTTGGCGATGATCCGGCTCTTGAGGGAGTCGGAAACTCCCTCGTGGCCGCTGAAAACCTTCCACACGGTGGTTCTGGAGATGCCGAGGGAAGCGGCGATCTCCTGGAGGGTTACTTTTTTCATACGGCAGCGGGTCCTTTCAGCACGCGCTCCACTTTTCCGTTGGAATGGAGAAGGAGCACATAAGCGTCGTCAGCGGAGGGGCAGGAGAGCAGGAAGGTGCGGCTGGTGGTTTCCACGGTGATCGGAAGATCCCCGCGAAGGGAAACGTTTGCCTCGTTGGGAGCGTAAGCTTTCAGCGTTTCTTTGAGCTCGTTCAGGTCATTGCTGAAGCTTCCTTTTGTATCCAGAAGGATCTGCTCGGCATAGTAACATTTGCGGAGCTCCCATTTCCGGTACTCGTCCTCGGGAATCGCGTAATCGCTGCGGGCAGCGTCCTCAGAGAAGAAGACGAAGCCCCACTGCTCCGGATAGTGGATGTTGATGACGCCGGTCGGTGCCCATACCCAGTTGTCCTCGGGAAGGATTTTTCCATTCTCATCGGTGCGTTTCTGATAGGAGTGGTCGATGATATCGGTCTTCCACTGCACGCGGGAGAAGTTTATACGGTAATACTCGCCGTCTTTCGGAGCGCGGCGGTCCTTCAGACATTCGGTGATGGCTGCGAAGGGGATCACTACCTCGACGCTCCAGGTCTTGTTTTCTGCATCGGGATCGTTGATGGAGCCCTCCACATGGACAGCCGTCTGAAGGCCGTGGATATCGTAGCCGTTCAGAGCGTCGCCGTTGTCGCGGTAAGCCACCGGCAGGAAGAGATCCCAGACGGTGTTCAGCACGTTCATCTCGAACTCATAGTACTGGGCGGTATCGGAATCCGGGTCGATGAAGATCTCGAAATCGTTGTCCTGGAAAATGATATCGTCCCGTTTGGTCACATGGCCCCAGATCTCATTTCCGTCGAGCTGTGCGCCAAAGTAGAAATTTTCGTCATCCCAGAGCATCTTTGCCCGGGTGAGGAAGCGGGGGGTAGGCATGTGGCTGCCCTCGATATCGAGGAAAGCGTCGGTGAAGGGAGCGTCCTCCCAGAAGGGTTTGTTGATGTTTCCGTCCAGGTGGAAGGGTTTCGTTGCTCTGCGGCAGATGTAGACGGGCGGCTGGAAGTCTACGGCCGGGATAGGAATACGAATCTGACTCATTGTGAAATACCTCTCTTCTTCATTTTTGGAAATGTTCAGGGCTACAAAAACTGAACGTTAGAAAACAGCCAATACATGAGAATATCATAACATTTTGTTGTCAGAAAAACAACAAAATGAACGAAAAAAAATTTCTTGTGGACATATTTTTAAAAAAAGGGTATGATGACACCATCATATGAAGCGCTTGGAGCGCAGAAAGAGGAGAAGCATGGAAAAATATCAGGACGCGGCCCTCTCTCCCAGAGAAAGAGCAGAGGATCTTCTGGAAAAAATGACACTGAGGGAAAAGGTAGGCCAGCTGAACCAGCGGCTCTACGGTTTCCGTATTTATGAAAGAGACGGCGAGAACGTTACCTTTACCGAGGAGTTCCGCGAGGAAGTGGAAAAAATGGGGGGCCTGGGCGTTCTGTACGGTTTTTACCGGGCAGATCCCTGGGCGGATAAAGATGAGAACACGGGCATCACGACCGGTCTTTCCAGGAAAGCCTACAATGCCCTGCAGAAATATGTGCTGGACCATTCCCGTCTGGGAATCCCGGTGATGATGAGCAGCGAGTGCCCTCACGGCCATCAGGCTCTGGGCGGCGGTCTGCTCCCGGTCAACCTTGCAGCGGGAGCCACCTTTGATCCGGAGGCTTTAAAGGAAGGCTACGAGGCCTGCGGCCGTCAGCTGAAATCCGGTCATGTGGAGCTGGCGCTCATGTCTGCTCTCGATATGCTCCGGGACCCGAGATGGGGAAGAAGCGAGGAGTGCTATTCCGAGGATCCCTATCTTTCCTCCCGGATGGCAGCGGCGGCCGCCCAATACTTTCCGTCAAGGTATTCGGGATCTGATCTATGTATGGATTTCTGCATCATACGGCAGAAGAAAAACTTAAATTTCGTAATCAAATTTGTATGTGCGGGCTTTGTATAATCTATATGAGCAAACTTCCGAGACAGCTTTTGAAACTTTCCCGCAAGCTCGGCTTGTTTCTTTTGCGGCAATTTTTCCCAGACGATATCGCTCATCAATGCACCGGTAAATATCTCGATTTTGGAAATGCCCCACCACGATAAGCTGTGCTTCATATCTTTTGCCGCAGATTTTGCTCCGCTGCCCAAGCATTGTGTTATGATGACAGCTCGTTTTCCAAACATTTCAGGAGCAGGACGGTGCGGTATCCAACGATAGGCAAAATGGTCAAGTAACGCTTTCATTGCACCGGTCGCATGAAAGACATATGCAGGCGATGTCATCACAATCAAGTCCGCTTCCAAAAGTGATTTTTCAATTTTCCTGATATATTCAGCATCCTTGCATTTCTGTTTGCCCTTTAAGATACAGTTTGTGCAGCCAGCGCAGAAAGCGGGGCAATCCTTTGGAAGATAATATTCTGTAATATTCGCATTATCACTAAAGTCTGCTAAAAACATCTCTTTTAGACGATAGGTAACGCCGTGTTTTTCCGTTCCGTTTATCACTGTTATATTCACTCTTTATACCTCCAAAATATCGTGTAAAACTTGTGTGTGAAAATTCCTGCGGTTTTCTTTCTGTCTAAGGTCAATCCCCAAAATTTGCGATATAATTTCGTATCGTAGGAACATTTGCTGCATAACGGTAATCAAATACAGCGTTTTTCGTCTTATCGCCGCTTCATCAAGGTCAGGACGGCAGGCTGCAACAAGCGGAAGATATGCCGCATAAGTTCTGTAAGTGTTGTCATTTTCTTTCGGTGACTGCATATCGGTAAGAACAGAAATTTTGGAAATGGCATAATGTTCAAACAGAAAATCAAGGGTTATATTGCCGAGATAAGTGAGCTTCTCAAAAGGAGTAAAGCCGTCTGTTTTCTCTCGTATATTCTGAAAATGCTCAACTGTTCCGTTTATCATACGCTCAATACATTGCTCGATGAGTTGATCCTTGTTTCCAAAATGATAATTTACAAGGCCTAATCCAACGCCTGCTCTTTTGCATATTTCACGCACTGTAATTTCATCTAAACGCTCGCCTTTTTCTTCGATAAGTTTAATCGTTTCCTGTATGATTGCTTCTTTATTATCCACGCTACGCCTCCTGCTGAACAATGTTCAAAAGCATTATACTGAACATCGTTCAAAAAGTCAAGGGATTACGATAACTGAATAGCGAATGTATTGGTGTCAAAATGCCGTATTCAAGCAGCTTACAGCGAATAGAAAATGACGGATAAGGAATTTATCCCTATCCGCCACAGTTTTACAATTATATGCGTTACATTTTTTAAGTATAAATAATCTCCCTCTCCACAATCTCCCTTGCACACGCCCGTATGTTATTCATTCTCTGTACCCATTCTAAGGCATTTTCCGCCTTTAGCTGTTCCGTGATACCCTGCGCCCGTTTCATCTGCTCCGTGAGCCTTTCCATGCGCTCCTGTGCCTGCCTGTCGATGTCGGCAAGGTAAGCGTTCAGCCTGCCGCTTGTGAGCAGGGTTATGTAGGTGGCTCTGCGGTATTCTCTCAGATACCGCAAGTGCCGCTGCCCCCATATGCCTATGGGCTGTTCGTTCTCGGCGGGTACTGTGAGGCAGGGGAGAAAATAATCTCCCTGCTGTTCATAAGTGCCGCCCAACTGTTCAAAGATTGATTTTGCCATTGTCATTCCCTCCGTTACCGTATTCTTATCTTTTTCGTCTTTGCGTACATGACCTTTATCAGCAGCTCGTCCACGCAGTCCGTATATCTGCCCGCCGCAAGCAGCTTGTTGCGGAAGTCGATCAGAGCGTGGAGAACAAGCCGCCTTTCTTCCTCGCTAAGATACAAGTGATATTTTCCCATATCCTTTCCTTTCTTTGAGAGGGCAGGCGTTTTTCCTGCAAGGGTGTTTCAGCACCTTTGCAGAAAATACCCGTTCCCCTATGTAGCCGCCGAAGCGGTAACAGATTTTAATCATCTGTTCTGCCCCGGCATTGGTTTCCGTGCGGTCATAGACCTCAATCCTCTCCACAAGGAGATTGAGGTTTTCAGCAGTCAATTCCTGTATCCCCACATACTGCGCCATCAGTTCCGCCCACCTAATGGCGTTCTGCTGATTGTCCTTAACCTCCTGCATAGCGGTTTCTAAAGCCTGTATCTGCCCTAAAAGCTGTTCCTGCTCGGTCTGGTACTTATCCATCAGACGGTTAAAATTGTCATGGGAGATACGCCCCGATACACTGTCCTCATACAGACGGTCAAACAGTCTTGTCACTTCCTCATACCGTTTCTTTGCCGCTTTCAGTCTATCGGCGTTGTTTTTCCCTTTGCCCCCGTCCGCTTTGGCGTTCATC
>OGDN01005238.1_pt1 | contig 10377 bp, 7 predicted proteins | sample 1570271 | NCBI WGS metagenome assembly OGDN01 (sample SAMEA4384481, study PRJEB24528) | human gut metagenome | reverse complement strand
TAGATAAAAAAATAAATTCTGATGAAATGACAGAATTGATAAACTGGTGTTCTTTACATAGACATCTCATAGATCGCCATCCATTTTCTGAAATTATCCCTATGATAGATGCAGCTTTAGAAGATGGGGAACTCACAGAAGATGAAATGTTGGATATAGCATATGTTTGTCATAATTTTTCTCAAGATAGCGAATATTATAATTTAATCACTTCATCTATTCAAGAGCTTCAAGGTATTTTTCATGGAATAATAGCAGATAATGCAGTTTTAGACAATGAAATCACCTCTCTTAATGAATGGGTATTGGAGCACGATTTTTTAATTAGCACCTACCCTTATGATGAAATCAAAACTTTACTTACTGATATACTGCGTGATGGCAAAATAACCGAAGAAGAAAGAAATATTTTAAAAGTCTTTTTTGCTAATTTTATTGATTTAAAAATCTCATATAATGTAAGTGAGAAAGAAATTGATGATTTAAGAAAAAATTACAGTACTGATGGTATTTGCTCAACATCTCCCAAAATAGAAGTAAAAGGGAAAACTTTTTGTTTTACCGGAACTTCCAAAAAGGCATCTAGAAAAGAAATTGCTGCGGATATTCAAATCCACGGTGGAGTTTTCGCTTCTTCTGTGACACAAAAAACAGATTATCTAATCGTAGGGAATGAAGGAAATCCTTGTTGGGCTTTTTCTTGCTATGGTAGAAAAGTAGAAAAAGCTGTTGAACTCCGAAAAAAAGGCTCAAATATCCAAATTATAAACGAAGATGATTTTTGGAACGCTTTAGCCTTATAACAACCATTTCCAAAACGGAAATAGTTAAAATCCCCTATCCGCTCCCAAAAGAGCAGAAAAGGGGATTTTTTCTTAAAACTTGTGAAAAATATTCTTGAAAATCTCTTGACAATATATGATATATCATATATAATATAAATATAGGATATATCATATATTAAGTGATACAAAATATAAATTAAGGAGAAACACAATGCTGGATATAGAAAATCTCCGTAAACTTGCAAAAAATGATAACAAAGTATTTGTAGTTCAACACGCAATGCAACGTTTCAGAGAACGTGGAATAAAATACAGTGACGTTATAAACTGCATTATAGTTGGAGAGATTATAGAGCAGTATCCAAATGATTACCCTACTCCAAGCTGCCTTATTTTAGGTATTGACCGTTTAAAAAAATTTATGCATGTTGTTTATTCGTTTTTTTCATTTATTATAGAAAGTTTACGTCTACAGCTCGCTGTATATCGTAGCGCAAAAGTGGAAGAACAGTATCCGAATATTTTGTTCGCAAAAGATGGAGAAATATATAATTTTCATGGAAAGAAAGTGATGCCAATCGGTGGTGCATACAGCGTTGACAAATATTATAGGATACGAAACGGATTACCATGGTTTGAATCAGAACAGCCGGATGAAGTGATAAAAGAATATGTGGAACAGCAGTTAGATAAAGCCAAGTGGAATGTGGATATCGTACTCTCGCATACAGTACCGATTGAAGCGGAACCAGTGTGGGCGTTTATTCCAGGGCTTGATCAATCAGCAGTGGACAAGTCAACGGAAAAATGGCTACAGAAGATTTATGACAGGTTAGATTTCACAGAGTGGTATGCGGGACATTACCATGTGGAAAGTGAGGAGTGCGGAGTACGAATTATGTATGAAGATTATGATGAAATTTGTGCTGAAGAGTAAAGGGATGGTTTGCTGATTTGAAAAATATAAGTTTATAGATGAAGGGAGGTTTTTTAATGATATATCTCAGCAGTTTTAAATTAAGTGACAGAAGCATTAAAAATCCTAATATATATCCATATAACGTGTTTCATCGAAAAGACATAGATCCGTTCGTATTTGCACCAATCACCGTGTTATATGGGAATAATGGTTCTGGAAAATCTATTATTTTGAATATCATAGCAAATAAACTCATGCTAACAGGGAAAGAGTATGCGATCAGTAATTCTTTTGGAATTGTGGACTATTGCGGAAAATTTTCATCAGAGTGCCAGTTTAGTTATGGAGAGGATGAATTTGGCAATGTATTTAGGAGATTCCCTGAAAACAGCAGATTTATCAAGAGTGAGGATATCCTGTATGAAATTAAAAAAATACAGCAAAGACAGATTCTTTCTGATGGTATGGAATATGATTATATAAAAAATGGACATTCACAAAAAAGAAGCCGCTTTCTTGTTGCTTTTCAGTCAACTGATATGCTCCCTTCTAAGTAGACAAGAGAAATAATAAAATCTTGTTTATTTAGAAGGGATTTCTTTATGGCACGGCGGTCCTTTTAATCATATTGGGCAATTCTGTTTTTTTATAGCGTTTCCCTTTGTATATATGATGTTTTTAATATATTACTCTGCATATCGTATCCGATCAATCAAACTCAATTTTCGGAAATTTGCAGATACTCCATATGTGAGCAGTACCTGTAAAAAGGCAACCACACAAATCAAAAGCACTGCTGGGACCACTGGAAAATGATACTCACTGATCTGAAACATGTGTTTGGTTTTTGCATAAAGAAATGCACCATATCCTACAAGACTTCCAATGCCCACAGAAACTGCCAATGTTCCCAAAGTATAGATGATTCCTTCCAGTTGCAGCATACGGATCAACTGTTTTTCAGACATTCCTATCGCCTGTATCATTCCAAGCTCCCGCCTTCTTGTGTAAATACTGTTCATCATAGTGTTCACAAGATTCATGATTCCAATTCCACCCAGAATAATCAGAAATGCATAACACAAAACGCTCATCAACCGCATATTCTTTTCCCACTTCTGAAGTTGCTCTTCATAACTTCCTGTCACCAGGTATTCACTGTTGTCGGCAAGTGCCTGAAGTTCCTGATATGCACTGTTCTTTTTCTGATCATTCACTGTGATTTCCAGTGTGTAGTTCAGATTATTGGGATTCATTTTTTCCAACACTGATTGGGGCAGATAAAATGAACTTCCGCCAAGGCTTTCATAGTAATCTCCGATGGCTCCTATCTCAAAAGTCTTTTCTACCTGATCATCTCCCATATTCAAAACCATCTTCAAGGAATCTCCCACTTTCAGTTCCGGGAACCAGTATAGCATATTAGCAGACATGAGGATTTTATCTCCTTTTTCCAATTCTTCATATGTCACATGTCCTTGTATCTCTCCTTTTTCCAGCGTTTCTGCATAAGATGCATCCAGTCCAATAATATCCGCGCCCCAAATTTCACCATCCATAGATAGTTTCGGAATTTCGCCATTCATAAATGTTTTTACCTTTACCTCTTCCACACCGTCTACATCACGAACCTGATCAATAAACGCTTTCGTCAAAGGGTTATTCTGCTGAACCTGTCTCCAGTCTCTGTCCGGATTCATTTTGTCCCCACCCCATGTTTCCAATTCAATTTTATAATCAGATTCAATATCCTTTCTTGCAATTTCTTTCGGTGCCGCGCAAGATAAAATAGTTGCCACAACCATGAACAGAATACCAGTTGCTCCTAATGTAACAATCGTAATCCCAGTCCTCTTTTTATTTCTTGCCATATTTGCTTTTGTCAAACGAAAAATCGTGAGATTCTGATAGCCTTTCCGTACTTTTTTCCCACGTTTTTCTAACCCCTGATAACGCATAGCCTCAATGGGCGAAACTTTGGCAGCAATTCGCATCGGTTTTGCCAAAGAAACTGCGGAAGTAAAGAGTACCGCCATAATGGTAATCGCATAAATCCACCAGTGCAGCAAAGATACCTCACCATTTTTTACAAGTTCTGCTGCTACCTGCATTAGAGGGTCTTCGCCTGCCATAAAAGTAATCATCTGTTTCATAATCCATCTGGACAGGAAACTACTGATAAGCAATCCTACAGGGAGGGCAAGCGCCGTAACCAGCATTCCTTCACGGAATACCATCTGCCGAATCTGTCTTTTGGTGGAGCCTATGGCTTTTAATTTTCCATATTCCTGTACTTTTGGTATCATAGACACATAATAAATACTGTAAATAGTCAGGATTCCTGCTAAAACAACCATAACGATTACCACGATCATTCCTTTTACAAATGACGGATCCGTATAATTTGCAGCCAAATACTCTCTGTTTTCTACCACATTTCCCTCAGGTACACCAAAATCCTCTCCGATTTCTTTTCCCCTCTCTTCGATTTCATCTGTTGTCATATGCTCTGCATCTGCCAGACGGAACATCACACGATATTCTCTGTCTGCTTCCGGTATCATCTGTTTCGCATATTCCATGGAATTCATCACAAAATACATTTTCTTTTCTTTATTCAAATCAGAAGATTCCATAAAGCCACAGATGCGGAAAGTGTCTTCTTTCGCATATCCCATACCGTCTTTTTCGTAAATTTGGTATGGAATCGTGATTTCATCACCCAATTTCCCCTGAATTCCCAGTTCCTCTAAAACTCCCTTGGAAACAACAATATCTTTTTCATTTTTTGGGAAAGTTCCTTCTTCTAACTCCGCTTTGTTCAACCGAATCCCATTATTATCCATAGCGGTCATAATGATTGTGGCATCATCATCTATAATCTGTCCCAAATCCATTCTCAGACCAATTTCTTCTATATCATTATGCACCTGAAGTGCTTTGGTGTTTTTCTCGGAAACTTGGCGGAACATAATATGGTAAGTTGGATAATAAGCATCCACCGATGCAAGCTGTACGCGGATCATTCCATATCCCACCGTTAAAACAACAAATATCAGAAACGTAGTCAGTGCAATGGCGCATCCACATAAAAAGTTTCTTCCTTTGTTCTGTTTTACATTGGCAAGCGCTGTTTTTGTTACTGTTTTCATGCTCTCACCACCTTACCGTCTTCAATGACAATCATACGGTCAGCCATCTGCGCAATGGTCTCATCATGCGTGATCATAACCAGTGTCTGCCCATATTCTGAAACACAGGATTTCAACATAGAAATCACTTCTAACTCCGTCTTGGAATCCAAATTTCCTGTTGGTTCATCTGCTAAAATAATCGCCGGGCGGGATGCCAACGCTCTTGCAATAGCAACCCGCTGCTGTTGCCCACCAGAAAGAGTATTCGGTAAGGATTTCAATTTATCCTCCATTCCAATTCTACAGATAATATCCATAACATACTCTGTATCCACTTTCTTTCCATCCAATCCAATGGGTAGCACAATATTTTCCCAAACATTTAAGGATGGTACTAAATTATAACTTTGGAAAATAAACCCAATCTTTCTTCTGCGGAACACTGCAAGTTTTTCATCTTTCAGTTTAAAAATATCTCTTCCTTCTATCAAAACCTTTCCGGAATCAGGACGGTCCAATCCTCCCAGCATATGAAGAAGAGTACTTTTTCCCGATCCAGAACGTCCTACAATTGCTGTAAATTCACCTGGTTCGATTATTAAATCTGTATGGTCAATAGCTTTCACCAAATTATCGCCTTTTCCATAATATTTCACAAGATCTCTTGTTTCTAATATTGCTTTCATAAACTTTGAAGCCTCCTTTTTCTTTGCTAATGTCATTCTATCAATCCAGTCTTACAGTAGGCTTACAAAAAGCATAACAATTTTGTAAGAAATCTTTTTTTCAGAAATCTATTTCTTTGGTAATGTCACCACAAAATTATTACCGCCTTCAGGTGCTACTTTTACACAAATCGTGCCTTTCTGCTCCTCCAAAATTTTTCTGGCAAGATAAAGTCCAACCCCAGAGCCCTCCTGTTTTTTTACATACTCTTGGTTTCCTCTGTAAAAACGCTGAAATACCCGATGCGCCTCTTCTGCCGGAATACCTGTTCCCTGGTCGATAAATTCCAGCATCATGCAGGTAGCAAGCTCTGTTACCCGAATTCGGATTTCTGTATGCTCCGGCGAATACTTTACTGCGTTGTCTAAAATATTTACGAACACTTCTCCTGTCCATTTCGAGTCGTGTACAATTTGCACATCCTGAAATTCATCCAGAGAAATATCTATGGATTTTTCATACGCTTTCATATACACACTGTTTACAGCCTGTACCAATGTATTTTTCAGACTGCCCATCTCTGGCTGAATCTGAATCATCCCAGATTCCAATCTGGACACATGAATCAGTGAATCCAAAAGATTTTCCAGTCTTTGAATTTCATCCCATTCCTTTTTATAAAATTCTTCCCGTTCCTCCCAGGTTAAATCGGCAGACCCCGCCAGTTCACAACTCATCTTCAATGAAGCAATCGGTGTTTTCAATTGGTGGGAAATATCTGTAATTAAAGATTTTGTATTGTTTTCTTCTCTGGAAAGTTTTTCTCTTACTTTTTCAAAATGATTCTGCAGTTCTATATATTTTTCCCGAAGTTCTTCCTGGTTATTTTCATCTTGCTGCCGGTCTCTTTTATTTCGCAAAAACAAAACCCATGAAACTCCAAGTCCTGCCACAAAAACCATCGCCATTCCTATTCCATATGCAGCAAAAGTTTTCACGCTTCTCCCATCAAAAGGAGTATACCCGTAACGCTCCTCCAGCTCTTTCCCCGCTTCCTCTTCCTGACGATTTCTTTGCTTTCCTCTGTCAAATAACTCTATATACTCCGTCTCCTGTTCCGGATGGGACAGCACTAACGCCCCTAATTTCCCCTGCTCTTCCTTGTATAAACTATTTCCTGCCAGAAACAGCAACAATATCTCTGTCACAAACAGAAAAAGCAGCCCTGCTGCCAGAGCTACTCCTGTACGCTTTCTTCGGTCCATATATATCCCATCCCCCTTACATTTTGTATATAATCATTCCCGATTTTTCCTTTCAATCGGCTGATATTTACAGGAACTGTATTATCGTCTACAAACTGCCCGTCAACATCCCAGACATACTCTAAAATCTGTTCTTTTGATAAAATCTGCCTTGCGTTTTCCATAAAGTAAATCATTATCTGAAGTTCCTTTTTACTTAATGTCAAAGGAGTCACTCCATCAGCATTTCGTTTTAACGCTCTCATTTCTCCATAATTTACTTCGATATTTCCCGATAAGATTCTGTTGTGTCCGCAGACTCCTTCCATTCTTCTCATAAATGCCTGAACTTTTGAAACCAGTACCATCAGGCTGAATGGCTTTGTAATATAATCATCCGCCCCTGCATCATAGCCGTTTACCATATCAATTTCCGAATCCATTGCCGTGAGAAACAGTACAAAGACTTTGCTCTTATTTCGAATCTTCCTGCAAAACTCCAGTCCGTTTCCGTCCGGCAGAGTAATATCACTGATTACCAGATCTATTCTATTTTCATCAAACAATTTTTCTGCCTCTGAAATCTGAAAAGCGGAAAAAACCTGATACCCTTCTTTCTGCAGTTTTAGCGCGATTCCACGGTTCAGATTCTCATCATCTTCCAATAACAAAATTGTCCTCATTTCATCTACCTTCCTAATCTCCTAACATGATAAACAATCACATTTTACCACACTCCTCAAAAACTGCATAGTATCCACCTGCTCTCCAGAAAAGAAAAAGGACCTCATTCTTGAGGGGATTAGGGGTTTTCTTTTAGTTATTTTTCATTCATAATAGTCTTATGAATAAATTACAAAAAATTCTTAGAACATTACGAGGAAATGCTTTATATCCTACACCCTCGTCAATGAAGTAGCCGAAGGTACGATAAGAAGGTGTTTGATGATCCATGAGATACATGAAGCGGAGATTGACTTTACACTGATCCTCCAGTTCACGCAATGATATATAGCCATTCTCCGTAATTCGAAGAAAAAGCTCCCCTACACCTAAAATAATAGAAAAATACCTCATAAATAACGCCAATTCTCCGTAGACAGGTCATTTGGCATGATTACACCGTCAAATATGTAAAAATTGTCGGTGTGATCATGGATTTTTTCATGTTTACGGAGAATTGGGTTTGTGTACGGTGGTATTTGGCGGTGACTGTAGATAAAGTCTATATAATGGTGTAAATTACAAATCTATATAAAAAGAGCCAAGTGCTCATCTTTCAGTTATAATTAAGTTACCACACAAAACATAATTGAAAGGATGAAACCCATGGCTCAATTACATTTTACATTAGATAGTGATTTTTTTGTAGGACTTTTTTCAGAAACTAAGGATGAAGCATTTGGCAAACTTATGGAAGCTTTACTTAATCAGGTTCTTCAAGCTGAATCTACCGAACAACTTGGTGCTAATAACTATGAACGTTCGCAGGAACGTTCTGATTACAGAAACGGAACCCGGACAAGGTCATTAACCACTCGCATCGGAAAGATTGAATTACAAGTTCCTAGACATCGTAATGTCCCATTTAAGACTTCCTTATTCGAGAATTACCAGCGTAATGAGCAAGCTTTAATTACAACCATGATGGAAATGGTAGTGCAGGGTATATCAACTAGAAATGTCAAAAAAGTAACTGAAGAACTCTGTGGAGAGTCTTTCTCTAAATCTACTGTTTCTGAAATTTGTAAGGAACTTGATGTTCCAATTAAACATTTCAAAGAACGTTTACTGCCGGAACATTATCCATTTATTATTGTCGATGCGATATATTTAAAAGTTCGCGAAGATCATCGCGTCAAGTCCAAAGCATTGTTTGTCGCTATTGGAATAAACAATACAGGTCACAAGGAGGTACTCGGTTTTGAAGTATACGATTCTGAGAAAGTAAACACCTGGAAGGACTTCTTTGAAAGTCTTAAAAGTCGTGGCTTACGTGGCGTGGATATTGTGATATCAGATGCACACGCAGGGCTTGTTGAAGCAATAAAAGAATGCTTCTCTGGTTCTTCATGGCAGCGTTGTCAGGCTCATTTTACTAGAAATATCATAGATAAGTGTCCAAAAAAATATAGCACTGGTTTAGCTTCTGAATTGCGAGATATGTTCAATGCAACTACTATTGAAGAAGCCCGTCGACTAAAAGAATCAATATACGATGAATATCAGGACGTTGCAAATGAAGCAATGGTTGTCCTTGATGAAGGGTTTGAAGATAGCATTACAATCATGGCATTACCTTCAAAATATCGTATTGCATTAAGAACCAGCAACATAATAGAGCGTGAAAACAGAGAGATCAGAAGACGAGAAAAGGTCATTCAGATTTTCCCTAATACGGAATCTATTATTCGACTGATTGGTGCAGTTCTTCAGGATGATCATAATGATTGGAGTGTCGGTCACAGAATTTTTGATATGAAAGAGTATTATGACAAACTAAGCTCCATTCAATCAAATCTCCTGAAGATAAAGACAGCATAGACGGACTAACATAGCTGGAAGATGAATTTACACACAAATTTGGACTTGACTTGTATTTCCGTATATGTCCAAAAACGCTTCATTACACCGAAAACTTTGCAGATTACAACATTACAGCTAGCATATTCTCCGTAACTAAAAGAAAATCGTTGATTACACCGCCACATACAGGAAAAATGACGGTGTAATCACCAAAAAGTAACGATTTACGGAGAAAATGCCAGGTATCTTATATATAACAGCTATGAAATTGGGCGTAACCGAAAATAATTTCGCCATTACGGAGAATCCCACGGTACATTTCTGCAAATTTTGCAATTAGCTACTGCATAATCTATTTTTCACAGTTTCTGCTTGCGCAGCATCGCCGCAATGACGACCGGAACAAGAAATACTGCCGTCACAGAACTGATGCTAAGCTCGGTCGGTGCAAATATGGTACGTGCGATTCCATCACAGAATAACGTCACAACCGCACCACACAGAAAACACCCCGGTATTAAAACGATCGGTTTTGCTGTGCCTGTTGCAAGTTTCACCAGATGCGGGACCGCAATTCCTACAAAAGAAATTGGTCCTGCAAAAGCCGTCACGCATGCCGACAGAAGGCTCGAAAGCAGGATAAGTCCGATGCGGAGCGCCTTAACATTCACGCCAAGGTTTCTCGCATAAGATACTCCCATCTGATATGCACCGATCGGTTTTGCAAGAAAAAACGTAACGACAACGGTAACTCCCACCAGCACGGTCATAATGCGGATATTATCCCATGTCATTCCGGAAAAACTTCCCATCGACCAGTTGTGCAGATTCACAATATTGGAATCGCTTGCAAACGTCACGCAAAAATCTGTGATTGCCGAGCAGATATAACCGATCATGATTCCACACACAACAAGCAGTGACATGCGTGACACACGAAAAGAGATCAGAAGTACAAACCCCATAGCAAGCAGCGATCCTACAAAAGCGGCTGCGACCATGCCAAAAGAGCTGATCATAATGCCCTTCTCCAGAAGAAAGATCATGGTAAGTGCAACCATAAGTTTTGCCCCGGATGAGATTCCAAGCACATACGGTCCTGC
>OGDN01005230.1_pt1 | contig 10393 bp, 9 predicted proteins | sample 1570271 | NCBI WGS metagenome assembly OGDN01 (sample SAMEA4384481, study PRJEB24528) | human gut metagenome | reverse complement strand
CAAAATATAACAGTTATTAAATTCCCTAAAACAGGTGAAATCTCAATCGGAATTTTCTTAATCCAACACTTTTTGCTATCTGTGTTGTTCAGGTTGGTTCTATTCGGAAGATATAATAGCCTCATCAAAGAAAAGGAGGCTATAAGCTATGAACACAGATAAAATTTATGCAGAAGCAATTGCAAACGAGTACGCACCAAAGGAAACATCAAAGGTAAAGGCCCTTAAGAGACTGGACATAAAAGCAAAAAGTCCTGCGAATATTTTTGCCTATACATTTGGTGTTGCAATGTCGCTTGTTTTAGGTGTTGGAATATGCCTTTCAATGCAGGTTTTAGGGGATGGAAGTACGGTATCTTTTGTACTTGGAATTATCATCGGTCTTGTAGGAATCGTCGGAGTAAGCGTTAATTATCTTATCTACAAAAAGCTGCTTGAAAATGGAAAGAAGAAATATGCATTTGATATTATCGAATTAGCAAAGCAAATAAGCGAAGCGGATGAATAATGAAAGGGGGCAGCGAGGTGTGACAAAATCTGAAAGTAAATACTTTAACACTGCCCGCATGATGGATGAGGCTTTGCTTGAACTGCTTTGCAAGAAAGACATTCAGTATATATCAGTTAAGGAAATCTGTGCAAAAGCAGGAGTAAACAGGTCAACTTTTTATCTTCATTATGAGACGATTTCTGATTTGTTAGAGGAGACAATTGAGCATATCCAGGCGGAGTTTCAAAAGTCTTTTCATATTGAAGCCGGGGATTTCATAGAGGAGATTGATAAGATGCCCCTTAATGAGCTCATCCTGATAAATGATAAATTCCTGCATCCGTATCTGAATTTTGTAAAAGAGCATAAGCATATTTATAGAGCAACAATAAACAATCCGGGTATCATGCGTTCTGAAGCAAAGCTTGCAGCACTGTATGAGCATGTTTTAGAACCTATCTTTAATCGCTTTAAAATACCGGAAGAAGAGCATAAATACTGGCTTGTATATCACATAAACGGAGTGAATGCCATAGTTCTGGAATGGCTTAAGTGGGATTGTAAGGAACCAGTAGAGGATGTGGCAGAGATAATTGAAAAGTGTGTGCGAACCAAAAATGCTGCAGGTATAGAGGAGCCGTCTATATGAAAAAATCATTATGGGATTTATAGATATGTGGAAGGCAGATTATCAGTTCAAAACCTTGGCAACATCAACATTGTCAGTACTGTTCAGTCTTGGCTTTACTATAGGAAGTGATATGCAGTCCATGCTTGCATTAACTGCGTGGACTAGTGCGGGAATCTGGTTAATGATAGTTATATTTACAGTGAAATCTATTTTATACATGTTTGCTGAATGAACGACATTTATTGTCGCATTTAGAAGGATGTAGCAATGTGGAAAGCAATTTGTCCAACTGGTGTGAAGACATAAAGAACACCTTATTGGTGTGGGAAGTTTTAGTTATGTAAGAAAAAGAGAGCCTTTGAGTTTAAACAACTTGGAGGCTCCTGTTATATAAAGATTTGGGAAATAATGGATATTGTTGTATTATCTGATGATAAGATGGGCAATGCTGCTATGAAAAATGCAGAACGTTGCCTATACCGTGAGTGATTGTGCAGAGGCACTGTTAAAAATAAGCTGGAAAGTTGCCTTTTTTGATTCCTCAAGATGTGTTGACATTTGTTTAGCAGCTTCTTTCCAGTCGTTGCGCAGGCATGCCCGGATAATGTCAAGATGTTCCTGAAAAGTATCGTCTAATCGTTTCTCGGAAATATTCCCGGTCATATAGCGGAAACGTTCTGCCTGTGTCTGTATCATATTGTAGTTTTGATGGATATAAGTGTTTGGACACGCATCGACAACGAAGTTGTGAAATTCCGTATCTAATTCGTAAAAATAATCATTATTATTATAGCAGTTATGATTCGTTTTACTGGAACTGAAAATATTATAAAAATCTTTTAACCGCTCTACAGAGAGGGCATTGCCATAATTTAAAAGAATATACGGCTCATATAATTGCCGTACTTCAAAAATCATATTGATCGTATTAATGGAAAGAGGCATTACGATAATGCCTTTTTTTGGTTTTATTTCAATTAATCTCTCCTGCTCTAAACGGCTTAGCGCATCACGGACCGGTGTACGGCTCAGACCTAATTCAGTAGTGAGAAGTTCTTCATTTAAAAAAGTTCCCGGTGCATATTCACAGGTTACGATCTTTTGGCGGATCGTATTGTAAGCCTGTGTTTTTAAATTCATTTTTGGCATAACAGATACTCCAATAACAAGAAAATAATATTAAATATTCTTTTTCATTCTAGCATACAGACAAAATATGATAAAGAATTATTTGCAACATGTACAATTGACATGAAAACAACATGATATTATAATATGATGTATACAACATAGTATGTAACGATAAGTACAAAGACAGAAACATAAAAAGCATACCAAAGGATAAGAGGAGGATGACACATGAAAGCAATGTATATCAACGCACCTGGCGAAGTGGAAATCAAGGAGATCGATATGCCGGTGAGAAAAGAAGGAGAAGTATTATTAAAACTTTTATATGGAGGAATCTGTGGAAGTGATCTTGGATCATACCGCGGAACATTTGCATATTTTGATTATCCGAGAATTCCGGGACACGAATTTTCAGCCGAAGTCATTGAGGCAGATGAGGATAATGAATATGGGATCAAACCGGGAATGATCGTTACCTGTAATCCATATTTCAACTGCGGGCATTGTTATTCCTGCACACATGGGATCGTAAATGCATGTATGGATAATCAGACCATGGGATGCCAGCGGGATGGAGCTTTCCGCGAGTACATCACAATGCCGGTAGAAAGAGTGTATGACGGAAAAGGTCTGGACCCGAAAACCTTAGCAGCAATCGAACCGTTCTGTATCAGTTATCATGGTGTCAGCCGTGCAAACGTCAAAGAGGGAGATAAAGTGCTTGTAGTCGGAGCCGGAACGATCGGTGTACTTGCAGCCATCGCAGCAAAAGCAAAAGGCGCAACAGTTTATATTTCAGACGTATCCGAAGGTAAGCTTGAAATGGCAAAAGAGTTCGGCGTAGACGGAACATTGCTGAATGATTCACCGGAGCATTTTGACAAAGGAGTGGCAGAGCTTACAGAGGGAAATGGATTTGATGTGACGATCGAGGCTGTAGGACTTCCATCTACTTTCCAGAATTGTATTGATGCATGTTGTTTTGGTGGACGCATGGTATTGATCGGAGTCGGAAAAAAGAATCTGGATTTCAACTTCACACTGATCCAGAAAAAAGAACTGAATGTATTTGGTTCGAGAAATGCATTGAAAAAAGACTTCTTGGAGTTGATCGATCTTGTTCTTGAGGGCAAAGCTCCACTGGAAAAGATCATCACAAATGTCTATCCGTTTGAGGATGCAGCAAAGGCTTTTGCAGACTTTGCAAACAATCCGGGAGACATGTTAAAAGTAGTTTTTGATTTTTCCGGTATTAACAAATAAAAAGTCAGAAAGAGATGCATATCAGTGATAAAAAAAGAAAGGAAATAAATAATGGAAAGATTAAATTATGATGTAATAAAAAAAGCTGGCTATGACGGATATCTTCTGAAAGAAGCACCGGAAAAAGTGATGCAGTTTGGAGAGGGAAATTTCCTGCGTGCGTTTGTTGATTACTGGTTCGACCTTGCAAATGAAAAAGCGGACTGGAATGGAAAATGCTGTCTCGTCCAGCCAATCGCACAGGGTCTGAGCGACATGATCAATGAGCAGGAAGGACTCTACACGTTATATCTGCGCGGAAGTGAAAACGGTCAGAAAGTGGATGACAAGCGTGTGATCTCCAGCGTGAGCCGCTGCTTAAACCCATATGAAAAAGCAGGCTACGAGGCAATGATGGAATTAGCAGCCAGCGATGAACTTGAAATCATCGTTTCCAATACAACAGAAGCGGGAATCCAGTATGACCCTTCCTGCAAAAAAGATGACTGCCCGCCGTCAAGTTTCCCGGCAAAACTGACACAGGTGCTGTACCATCGTTATCAGGCAGGAAAAAAAGGGATCATCATGTTAGCCTGCGAGCTGATCGACAACAATGGAAAAGAGCTGTTAAAATGTGTCAACCAGTACATCGAACAGTGGGGGCTTGAGGACGGATTTAAAAAATATGTCAATGAGGACTGTACCTTCTGCGGCTCTCTTGTTGACCGTATCGTACCGGGACGCATCCGTGATGAGAAAGAGGTAGCGGAGTTAGAACAAAAACATGGTTACACAGATTCGTTATTGGATGTCGGAGAAGTATTTGGCGTATGGGTCATCGAAGGTGACGAAAAGTTAAATGATGTCCTTCCTTTCAAAAAGGCAGGACTTTCCGATAAAGTATTTGTTGTGCCGGATATGAGTCCATATAAAAAGAGAAAGGTGCGCATTTTGAACGGAGCGCACACCGGGTTCGTGCTTGGTGCATATCTCGCAGGAGAAAATATTGTGCGTGACTGCATGCATGACGACGTCATCAGAAGTTTTATGAACAAAATGCTTTATGAGGAGGTAATTCCGACACTTCCATTAGATAAAGACGATCTGCTGAAATTTGCAGCAGCAGTTTCAGACAGATTTAACAATCCATTTGTAAATCATGAATTGATGAGTATCTCTTTAAATTCAACATCAAAATGGAAAGCGCGCAACATGCCTTCTTTTTTGGAATATATGAAAGAAAAGGGAAAACTTCCTGTGTGCCTGACAATGTCTCTGGCTGCCTATATCGCCTTTTACAGCAATGACATTCAGGAATTGACAGATGCGGGACTCATCTGCAGACGTCCGGCAGGAAACGAATATACCGTAAGCGATGACAGATGGGTGCTGGAATTTTATTATGAACATCGGGATGCATCTGCGGCGGAACTGGTGCATGAAGTGCTTACAAATAAAAAAATGTGGGATCAGGATCTGACCGGAATCGAAGGATTAGAGAAAGCGGTCACAGAGGATCTTGAGAAAATACGCAGGGAAGGAGCAAAGGCTGCTTATGCAGGCTGCCTGTAAATGCTTATGAAGACGATACAGATAGCACCGGCGGATAATGTGGCAGTTGCACTCTGCCCGATCAATGCAGGAGAGACCGTACAGTCCGGCGATCTGAGTCAGGTTGTGGTGACAGAGGCAATCCCGCAGGGACACAAGATCGCTTTGAAGAATATTGCAAATGAAGAGAATATTATCAAATATGGCTTTGCAATCGGACATGCAACGACAGACATTCCGGCAGGAAGCTGGGTACATACGCATAATATGGCGACGAATCTGTCCGGTGAAATTGAATATTCCTATCATCCGGAACTTAAGCAGCCGGCATCAGAAAAACCGGAGTGTTTTAACGGATTCCGCAGGAAAGACGGACGTGCAGCGATCCGGAATGAGATCTGGATCATTCCGACAGTAGGGTGTGTCAATGACGTTGCTAAGAGAATGACAGCACTCAATCAGGACCTTGTGACCGGAACAATAGACGGTCTGTATACATTTGATCATCCATTTGGATGCAGCCAGACGGGACGTGACCATGCACAGACCAGAAAGCTTCTGGCGGCGCTTGTGCGCCATCCCAATGCAGCAGCAGTACTTGTATTGGGACTTGGATGTGAGAATCTGACACATGAACAGTTCGTGGAGGAACTGGGCGATTATGATGCGGACAGAGTCAAATTCTTAACCTGCCAGGAAGTGGAGGATGAATTTGAAGCCGGAAGAAAATTATTGGAAGAATGTGCAGCCTATGCCGGACAGTTCCACAGGGAACCGATCCCGGTGAGCGAGCTTGTAGTCGGGATGAAATGCGGCGGTTCTGACGGACTTTCCGGTATCACGGCAAACCCGGCAGTAGGCCGTTTCAGCGACATGCTTGTGGCAAGAGGCGGTTCCACAGTTCTGACAGAAGTACCGGAAATGTTTGGTGCAGAGGGATTTTTAATGAACCGCTGTATTAATAAAGAAGTGTTTGAAAAAGCTGTCAGTATGATCAACGGATTCAAAAATTATTTTATAAGCCACAACGAGGTCGTATACGACAACCCAAGCCCGGGAAACCGCCAGGGTGGTATTACAACGCTCGAAGACAAGTCCTGCGGCTGCGTACAAAAAGGCGGTACAGCCCCAATCATGGATGTGATCGGATATGGGGACGCTGTCGTGACAAAGGGATTAAATATGCTTTATGGACCTGGAAACGATCTTGTATCAGCAACGGCGATGACAGCAGCAGGAGCGCACCTGATCCTGTTCACAACAGGACGTGGTACACCGTTCGGAGCGCCGGCTCCGACGTTGAAACTGTCCACGAACAGCCGGCTTGCGAAAAATAAAAAAGGATGGATCGATTTTGATGCAGGTCCGATTGTTGAAGGAGAATCCATTGACGACGCAGCAAAACGTCTGTTACAGCTGGTGATCGAAGTTGCCAATGGAAAAGAAACACAGACTGAGAAGCGTGGATACAGAAGCATTTCCATTTTTAAGGATGGGGTTGTTTTATAAGAGCATTTACGCGATCTATAAGAGAAAAAATGAGAATAATTACTATTTTTATTGACAAAACTTATAATGGGTTTATAATCACTATTAGGAACTAGTCTCAATAATAATATTGTATGAGCAGTTGTTTGCATATGCGGATGGACAGATTCCGCAGGAATGATACAAATTAGGTAGGAGTTTATGAAAGACGTTTATGGATGAGAAACAACTAAGCATTGATATAGTCGGTTTGTTAGGAGCGTGTTCTTATGCGTTAGATTGTATAGAAGCCGAACTGGTGAATATTTCAAATAAGCATGGAAAAAGAGTTGCTTACATGAGTGTATGCATGGCAAAATATTGGAATGTCGAAAGTGATGCATTGCAAGATCTGGCAATTTGTGCGTTACTACATGATAATGCTTTGACACAATATATTGCAGAAGAAGTACAAAAGAATCCTGGTATAGATATAAGGGATGATTCTTTGAATAAAAAAACAAATCTTCACTGTATTTATGGTGAAAAAAACATTGCAAAAATTCCATTTAAGACAAATGTTTCAAAGGTGATTTTATATCATCATGAACAGGCTGATGGAAGAGGTCCATTTAGAAAGGTCTGGCAGGAGACACCCCTGTTTGCCAGGATAATTCATCTTGCAGATATCATAGATGCGATTGCTAACAGTGCAGAATTCACGCAGGAAAAATGGGATATATGTTGTGAATTTCTTGTAAAACAAAAAGGACAATTATTTGATTATGAATGCGTCGAAGCTTTTTTTAAAACGATATCAAAAGAAACTTTTCATTCGTTCGAGGATGGAACTTTTGAGTCGAAGTTATGGGAGATGGTTCCAAGAAAAAAACAGATGGTTGATTGGAATACTTGTAAAAATATTGCAGACTTCTTTGCGAATATTGTTGACTATAAATCTCCATTTACAAGCAAGCACTCTATGGGTGTTGCAGAAAAGGCAGCGCAGTATGCAAAGTATATCGGCTATGATGTTTTAGATGTAGAAAAAATGTATTTAGCAGGAGCATTGCACGACATTGGAAAAATGGCGGTAGGCAATGAAATATTAGAAAAACCGGATAAGCTTACAGATGAAGAATTTGATAAAATGAAAAATCATGCGGGTTATACATATCTTATATTGTCACAAGTAGACGATTTTGAAGAAATACGTGATTGGGCAGCGCTACATCATGAAAAACTAAATGGGAAGGGGTATCCGTTTGGAAAAACAGCAGATGAATTAAATGAACAAGAAAGAATAATGGCTTGTGTTGATATTTATCAGGCACTTACGGAAGAGCGTCCCTATAAGAAAGGAATGTCGCATGAAAAAACATGTGACATACTTGACGACATGGCAAAAAAAGGCTTTGTAGATGCGGAGGTTTCGCATAAAATAAGAACATGTTTTCATTAGTGAAGTTGGAAGTTCTGTCAATTAATCTTGGCTAATAGATAAACGAACCAAATAAAGGATAATGTATAAGGCATTGGTCATAATCGGCTGATGCCTTTTTGTGTGCACCATTTTATGCAGATATAAAGTGGTTTATAAGAAAATACAAGGTAAATCAGTTGGTACTGGTCAATTTAGAAATAATGGATAAGTATCTGGAGACATTCCATATAGTTGAGGATTGCATTGATGAAACAATAATTTTAAAAAGAGTATTGACAACGGAAAGACTCGCATTACAATAGTGGTGTGGGGTATAACTACTATGAAAAGTTTTGAATTTTTGGAAAAACTCGGTTTTTCATCTAACGAGGCAAAAGTATACGGCACGTTGATAAAATACAAAGTGCTAAACGGCTACGAAATCGCCAAATTGTCCGGCGTTGCGCGTTCGTTGGTTTATGAGGTCATCAATCGTTTGATTGCAAAGGGCGCGGTCATCCGTATAGACGGAGAACCTAATTTTTACAAGCCTATCGAGTATCAAGACCTTATCCGCAGCATTAAGGAAGAAAACGAAAAGAATATTGCCTGCGCCGAACGCGAACTTCAACAACTCGCAACGGAAAATGCCGACGTCGATTACGTAATGAATATAGTGGGCGAAGAAAAATACGTTGCCAAGGCAAAGGAACTTATCGACAGCGCGCAAGCGGAAATTTCGCTGTCCATTTGGCGGGAGTCGTTTGAAGTGCTGCGTAGTAATATCGAAAACGCAATATCCCGCGGAGTAAAGGTGCATATTTTTACCTTCGAAAGTATTTCGGTCGCCGGCGCAACGGTGTATTCGTACAATATCAACGACGTTTCAACTCTGTTTCCCTACCGCAGAACAACAATCATAATCGACGGCGGAGAGTGCTTAGTCGGCGAAGAGGGCGATCGCAACGTTTACGTGCATACGCGCAATCATTCGGTTGTTTCTCTTGCCACCGACGAAATAGTTTTGAATGTTTTTTGGAATAAACTTATCGAAAAAGAAAACCTGTTGTCCAAGGGATGCTCCGGTGCGGATTTTTTGCAAGCCATACACAATTTGGCGGAGCGCTACGGCATTACGGACGAGATGACCAAGAATTTTCTTGTTTACAATTTTCAAAAGGAGAAAACGCAAAATGGCAAAAAATGTTGAACGATTACAGGCGCGCGAAGCCAAAGAACTTATCCGCCGCGAAAAGCAGTTGGGCGCAAGAAGCAACAAGTTTTATATGATTTACTTGTTTATGATTTTGGCGCTCATCTACATAACGGACGAAATGGCGTCTACTATATCCATTCAGTTTCAGGCGAATATAGTTACGGAATTCTTCGTAAAAAATATGGGTATGGAATACGGCGCGGGATTATCGCTCTTTTCCGCCATAGGTTTTATTTCCTATCCGGTAACGGTGCTTATTATTTTCTACCGTCCCCTTGCGGACAAATTCGGGCGTAAGCCGTTTTTGGTTATTAACACGTTATGTATGGGGTTAGGGCTGTTCATTGTGTATTTATCTAAGGATATCTACGTTTACATGATAGGCAGCACGTTGATGAGTTTTATGGTGTCGCACGATATGCAATGTGTGTACATACTGGAATGCTCCGACGAAAAGTCCCGCGCCCGTAACTACGCAATCGTAAAAGCGGTGGCGATACTGGGTACGTTGCTTGTTCCGTTGCTTAGGGCTACGCTTATGCAAAATGTAAGCGAGCGTTGGCACGTTGTATATTTAGTTCCGGCAATGATCGGTTTTGTAATGGCGTTTTTCGCGTTGCTTTTTGCAAAGGAAACAAACGCGTTTTTAACAAAAAGAATAGAGTACTTAAAAACTCCCATCGAAGAACGCGAACAACGCAGTAAGGAAGAGTGCGAGCAAAACGCTCAAGGCGGAATTCTGATCGCTGTAAAATTCGCATTCAAACACAGGCAATTACGCTTTTTGATCATCGCCTGCTGTTGTTTCTATCTTGCTTCGTTAGGTACGGCAACGTACAGTACGGTTATGGCAAAGTCTGCTTTGATGACGGAAGAAGAAATAACTCTTGCTCTATTCTTGTATCCCGTAGGCAACGCGCTGTTTACGTTGATATCGGGTTTTGTGTCGGACAAATTCGGGCGCAAAATAACTATAATTGCGATGTCTTGTTCGGCGTTGGCGTGCTATTTGCTGTTTATTTTAAGCGGTATGTTCAAGTGGACTCCGTATTTGACAGGCTTTGCAATCGGCGGATTTATGGGCAGTTACTGGGGCGCGGGCGATACTATCGGCGGAATAATGTTCTCCGAGTCTTCTCCTACAAACTTGCGTTCGTCCGTAACTGTAATCAACACGTTGATTAACGGTAAACGCACCATAGCGAGTACTCCTTAAATTTTACAGCCGTCATCCCTGGCGAC
>OGDN01005227.1_pt1 | contig 10403 bp, 7 predicted proteins | sample 1570271 | NCBI WGS metagenome assembly OGDN01 (sample SAMEA4384481, study PRJEB24528) | human gut metagenome | reverse complement strand
TTACTATGATGGCTGTGTCTATGTGGATTTAAGCACAGTAAAACCAATGATCGCTCTTCCGTTCCATCCAAGCAATGCCTTTGAAATTGATGAATTAAAGGCAAATATGAAGGATATCCTTCATATGGTAGAAATGGATGCTGAAAAGGTATCCGGAGGAAAAGCGCATTTCACACTTCTTGATAAAGTAGTTGGAAATGACCTGATGGTACAGCAGGGAATTATCGCAGGCTGTGCAGGCGGAAACTATTCCAATGTGATCGAAGCAGCACATGCCCTTCGTGGAAAGAACTGTGGCTGTGATGAATTTTCACTGGCTGTTTATCCTTCTTCCCAGCCGGTATTCTCAGACCTGGTAAAGAAAGGCGCTATTTCAGACCTGATGGATGCAGGCGCTATCATCCGTACCGCTTTCTGCGGACCTTGCTTTGGCGCAGGCGATACACCTTGCAACAATGGTTTAAGTATCCGCCACACCACCAGAAACTTCCCGAACCGTGAAGGAAGCAAGCCAGGAAACGGACAGATGGCAGCGGTAGCACTGATGGATGCCCGTTCTATTGCAGCAACAGCAGCAAACGGAGGAAAACTTACCTCTGCATGGGAGTTAGACTGCTGGAATGATATTCCGGAATATGACTTTGATGATAAGTCTTACAAGAACCGTGTATATCAGGGCTTTGGTAAGGCAGAAGAGGAGAAATCCCTTGTATATGGTCCTAACATCAAAGACTGGCCGGAGATGAGCCCATTAACAGACAATATCCTCTTAAAGGTTTGCTCCAAGATCATGGACCCGGTAACAACTACCGATGAACTGATCCCATCTGGTGAAACCTCCTCCTATCGTTCCAATCCACTGGGACTGGCTGAGTTTACATTATCCAGAAGAGATCCTGAATACGTAGGAAAGAGCAAGGCGGTAGACAAATTAGAGAAGGCAAGAACAGCAGGACAGAAGCCATCAGAGTTAGATGCAGACCTGAATGGGGTATTTGATGCCATCCATACCATTTCCGGTCAGGAAAATGTAAATGAAATGGAAACAGAGATCGGAAGCATGATCTATGCTGTAAAGCCTGGTGATGGTTCTGCAAGAGAACAGGCTGCAAGCTGCCAGAGAGTCATCGGCGGACTTGCAAACATCACAAAAGAATACGCAACCAAGCGTTATCGTTCTAATGTAATGAACTGGGGAATGATCCCATTTCAGATGGTAGAAGAGCCTGAGTTTGAAGTAGGAGACTATATCTACGTTCCAGGTGCAAAAGCAGCACTGGATAGTGATTTAAAAGACATTAAGGCTTATGTGATCAATGCAGATACCAAGGCGGTAAAAGAGATCAGTCTGTACGTGGCAGATATGACTGCAGATGAAAGAAAGATCGTAAAAGCAGGCTGTCTGATCAATTATAACCGTGCAAGAAAAGGCTTAAAGTGATATAATGTAATGAGCGCGTCAGCGCGGGAGACCTGAGTATAAACACACAGTGCCACATATTTTCCTGATTCAAAATGATCTGGAAAATGTGTGGCAGTGCCCGTTTGAAAATGCTTTTGCACAGATGCGGGGGTAACAAAAAGATGTTGAAAAGACATCGTTAAAAATAGGAGGAAATAAAGATGGAGATCAAGAAACCGGCCATGGCAGGAACTCTGGAATCCAGTGACTGTCAGGTAACCGTAGAACCGGGAAATGGTTCTGTGGAATTTAGCCTGGAAAGTGCTGTCATCAATCAGTATGGCAACCAGATCCGCAAGGTAGTCCTTCAGACACTGGAGAACCTGGATGTAAAGGATGTAAAAATCTCAGTGGTGGATAAGGGCGCTTTAGACTGCACCATTAAGGCAAGAGTAGAAGGTGCGGTATTCCGTTCTTTAGATCAGATCAAGGATATCCCATGGGGAGGTGCAGTAAGATGATCAATGCGAATAAGAAACGTTTAAGAAGAACCATGATGTTCTTAAATGCACAGAAGCCAGGTCTGATCAAAGACCCATATATCTACAAACCAGACTCCATTATGCTGGATCTGGAGGATGCAGTTGCTGAGAACCAGAAAGATGCAGCACGTTTCTCTCTGTATCACGCATTAAAAGAGATCAACTACAGAGGTTGTGAGAGAGTTGTCCGTATCAATGGCCTTGACACCCCATATTGGGAAGAAGATATCCGCTGTGCAGTAGCAGGCGGCTGTGATGCCATCCGTATCCCTAAGACAGAAAGCGCACTGGATGTACAGAGAGTAGAAGCTGTAGTAGAAGAGTGCGAAAAGAAGTACGGTATCCCGGAAGGCCACACACTGATCATGGCAGCGATCGAGTCTGCAAGAGGTGTTATGAAAGCCCTGGATATCTGCGAAGCATCTGAGAGACTGTTTGGTATCGCTCTTTCCGGTGGTGACTATACAAAGGACTTACAGACACACATTACCGGTACCGGTCTTGAACTGATGGGTGCACGCCAGAACATGATCATCGCAGCCCGTGCAGCTGGTGTACAGTGTTTTGATACTGTATACACAAACCTGGATGATATGGAAGGTTTCCGTCACGACGTAGAGACCATCCATTTAATGGGATTTGATGGAAAATCCATTATCAACCCACGTCAGATCAACATTGTACATGAGATCTTCACACCAACCCAGAAGGATATCATTTTTGCTGAGAAAGTAGTTAAGGAGATCGACGAAAAGAAGAAACTGGGTATCGGCGTATTCACTGTAGACGGCAAGATGATCGACATTGCATTCTATGACGGCGCAAAGAGGACCATCGAGCTTGCCAAGGCATCAGGCGTATATAAGGGGGATCTGTAAAATGATAAATGCAGTTGGAAGAGATATACCAGAAGAGATCCTGGAGATGACCGGTAAAGAGGTATTCCAGGGAAATCATTACAGGGACGGATATGTATACAAAAAGGACGGCCCGTATACAAAATGTGTGGTAAACAATACACAGAGCAAGCTGGTTGCAAACATCCATGATGTACTGGTAAAATGCGGCATCAAGGACGGCATGACTTTAGGCTTCCATCACCATTTCCGTGAAGGTGACTATATCGTAAATATGGTCATGGAAGAAGTACATAAGATGGGTATCAAGGATATCACTATCTGTGCAAGCTCCTTAGGTAAGGCACATGATCCTATCGTTCCTTATATCGAAGACGGAACCATTACCAATATCCAGTCCTCCGGTGTCCGCGGTAAGATCGGTGAAGCAATCTCTGCAGGTAAATTAAAGGGACTTGCAATCATGCGTTCCCACGGTGGCCGTGTAAGAGCGATCGAGAGCGGTGAGACAAGAATTGATATTGCATTTATCGGAACACCAACCTGTGATGACTATGGCAACTGCCGTGGTATCGGTGGTAAGAGTGACTGTGGTGTGCTTTCCTATGCTATGGTGGATGGTGATTATGCAGATAAGGTAGTAGCTATTACCGACTGCCTGGTACCATTCCCGAACTTCCCGGCACATATTTCCATGACCAAGGTTGACTATGTGGTAGTAGTAGACGCTATCGGTGATCCGAAGAAGATCGCTACCGGCGCAGCAAAGCCGACTACGGATATGAGAAAGCTGATGATGGCTGATTACTGTACCCAGTTCGTAGTAAACAGCCCATATTTCAAGGACGGATTCTCTTACCAGACCGGTGTAGGCGGTGCGTCTATCGCATCCACCATTTCCCTGGCTAAGATCATGAAGGAAAGAAATATCCGCATGCGTTTTGGCGTAGGCGGCCTGACAAAGCCAATGTGCGACCTGCTGATCAACAACCAGGTAGACTGCCTGTTAGATACACAGGACTTTGACCTGGCAGCAGTAGAGTCTGTAAAGAACTTAAAGCATTTCCGTATTTCTGCCGGTGAGTACGCGGACCCATTTAACAAGGGTGCTGTTGTAAATAAGCTGGATTTCGTAATCCTGGCAGCACTGGAAGTAGACGTAAACTTTAACTGTAACGTAGTTGTAGGTTCTGACGGTGTGATCACCGGTGCACAGGGCGGACATCCTGATACAGCAGCAGGAGCTAAGTGTACTATCGTAATCGCTCCACTGCTTCAGGGAAGGATCCCGGCTATCTGCAGCGAAGTTACCACAGTAACCACTCCTGGAGAGAGCATTGACGTAGTTATCACGGATTACGGTATTGCCATCAACCCAAGAAGACAGGATCTGATCGAGGCAATGAAGGGTGTAGACCTGCCATTTAAGACCATTGAAGAACTGCGTGACATCGCATACTCTATCGTAGGCGAACCGGAGAAGGTTCAGTTTGGAGACAGAGTAGTAGGTATCATCGAAGCCCGCGATGGCACGATCATGGACGTTGTACGCCAGATCAAGCCATATGAGTTTGCTTAGTCAGCAACGAACAAACCGCCTGCGTAAGCAGGCAGTGGAGCGCGTAAGCGCGGGGTTCGTGAGTGATACAAAGGAGGTCTTAACAGTGAAAGCATCTGTTTTATATAAATGGCTGACCTACAGTGCCATTGTGATCAGCGTACTTTTGTGTCTGTTTATGCTCCAGGCTGGTCTTAAGGGCAATTTCCGGTCTGTTGACACATTTCAGTCTTACATACGCAGCTTTGGGATATTTGCTCCTTTTATTTTTGTGTTTATACAGGCCTTTCAGGTAGTGATTCCGGTTCTGCCGGGATTTATTGGCTGCGTGGCCGGGGCTTTGCTTTTTGGCAGTGTGGGCGGATTTATTTATAATTATGTGGGGATCTGCGCCGGTTCTATTATCACATTTTTTCTGGCAAAGCATTATGGTATCCCCTTGGTGCAGGCCATATTTCCATCAAAAAAATATAATGTATGGACAGAGCGGATCAAGAGAGCCAGAAGCTATGATGTGCTTTTCGCTCTTTCCATTCTTTTGCCATTGGCACCGGATGACTACTTATGCTACTTTTCCGGCCTTATTAATATGTCAGTGAAGAAATTTGTTCTTATCATCCTTCTGGCAAAACCATGGTGTATCCTGTTTTACAGTTTCGGCACAGGAATGCTCATACAATAAATATTGATTATGATAACAACACATTACTTACATAATGATTCTTAAGAGAAATGTCATTTGATTTTCAAGCACAGATAGGATACAATCGAAGATATCCCAAAAATTGGGGATAATTGTAAATAAAACACTCATATAAGGATCCTATTTTAACATGCTTGGAAGAACACATTTTTTCATTGGTATATCTGCTGCTTTGGCAGTGATGCAGCCCTCCTCCATGCCTACTTTAGTAGCTGGTGCGGGGGCTGCTGCTATTGGCGGCATGATCAGCGATATCGACTCCGGAACCTCTCAGGCCCACAGAGAGGCTGACAAGATCATGACAGCAGCCATTGCTGTTACCGCCATCGTCATTTTGGCAGATTATAAATTTCATGTGGGCATTTATGAACGCCTGATGCGAAACAGCAGTATTGCCAGACTTCTCACCGGCGCCATGGCATTTATCATCATCTGCACCTACGGCTCATCGCAGCCCCACCGCTCCTTTATGCATTCCTTTTTATCCCTGTTCATGCTCACGGCATGCATAGATGTGATCTACCCGGATGCCGCCCCTTATTTTGCCGTTGCCTACGCTTCCCATCTGGCACTGGATCTGTTAAATTACAGGCGTCTGCGGCTGATCTGGCCTATGAAGCGTGGCTTTTCCCTGGGGTTCTGTTCTTCCCAAGGGCTCATCAACCACCTGCTCATGTCCGCCGGAATGGTCTGTGTCGTCCTGGAACTGGTCACTTCTATCCCCGCAAGACGGCTGGCAGAGCGTATTGTTTCCTTTTTACCTTTTTGAATAATGACTTTTAATTAGTACTGCTTATATATCATACGTCATTTTTCACAAAAATTAATTATACTATTGATTTTTGAAAATTTTTACGTATATTCTATAGGTAGATAACAAAAAAATCCCATTTAATTAAAATTCAAACATTGTGAGGTAGAAAGATGAAGCCAGTTAAAGAAGGAAAAGTACGTGAGATCTATGACAACGGCGATAGCCTGATCATGGTCGCTACCGACCGCATCAGCTGCTTTGATGTGATTCTCCATAATACTGTTACCAAGAAAGGTACGGTTCTGACCCAGATGTCTAAATTCTGGTTTGACTACACAAAGGACATTCTTCCAAACCACATGATCTCTACTGACGTAAAAGATATGCCTGAATTTTTCCAGACTCCTGAATACGAAGGCAAGAGCATGATGTGCCGCAAGCTGAACATGCTTCCTCTGGAGTGCATCGTCCGCGGTTATATCACAGGAAGCGGCTGGAAGAGCTACAAGGAAAACGGTACTGTATGCGGCATCAAGCTTCCTGAAGGCTTAAAGGAATCTGATAAACTGCCTGAACCGATCTTCACACCTTCTACCAAGGCTGAGATCGGTGATCACGATGAAAATATCTCCTACGAGCAGAGCATTGACCACCTGGAGAAACACTTCCCGGGAAAGGGAAAAGAATACGCTACCAAACTGCGCGACTACACCATCGCTCTTTACAAGAAATGTGCTGACTACGCTTTAAGTAAGGGCATCATCATTGCTGATACCAAGTTTGAGTTTGGTCTGGATGAAGAAGGAAATATCGTTTTAGGCGATGAAATGCTTACTCCTGACAGCTCCCGTTTCTGGCCGGCAGAAGGCTACGAACCAGGTCATTCCCAGCCATCCTTTGACAAGCAGTTTGCCCGTGACTGGCTGACTTCCCATCCGGGAAATGACTGGACACTGCCGGAAGAGATCGTTCAGAAGACCATTGATAAATATCTGCAGAGCTACAAGATGCTGACTGGCAAAGAATTATAAAAACAAAAGCCCCCATAACAGAACGCCTGGTTTTCCTATTCTCCAAAGTTTCCTCCTTGGAACTATTACAGGAACGCCAGGCGTTCTTTTTATTGGTTATCATGATGATCAAAATAGATCCTCTTTTTTCAGTTCCTCATAAAAAGCTTTAAGCTGTTTATTTGCGATCCATTTCATATACTCCCCTTCCAGGTATCTTCCCGGCTGCCAGTTCTGGATGATCTGGTTCCTCTTTATATCTTCTTCCAGGTATTCTTTCAGTTTCTCCAGGCTCATTTCCCCATCCCCATATTTTTCCTGATACTGCTGATAAAGGGACATATAATAACATTCCAGCTGTCCGCTCCAGCGCTCCTCCAGGGCAAATAAGCGGTCAAATTCCCGGATCTTCTCTTTCGTCTCCGGCACATCATCTTCCTTTGGAAGCATTTTTACCACTTCGCTGTCCTTATCCCCGGGATTTTCAAATTTCAGCTGCACGGCATCTTTTACTGTATCCAAATACGGCAGAAAGATCCGTCCAATATCCCTTGTTTTTCCCTTTAACGGGCTTTTCGTACCCTTAAAACTGGTATTGCAGGTGGTACAGCAAAAATACAGATTATAGGGATGGAGACTTAAGCAGGGATACTTGGATTTTGGAAAATAATGTTCCACATCCTCGTCTGTTTCCCCATTCGTTACCGGCTGTAAGCACACAGGACAGATCCTGCGGATCTTTTCATTCTTTCCCTTAAAATAGTCCTTTGCCAGCTCTTTCCTGCTGTAAAAAGACCGTGACATCCCTTCTAAACGAAAATGGGTGGTACACAGGACCACATCATAAAAATACCCGAAAAAATCCCGGAGTATCTTCTGAGCCGCTTCAGGAAGCTGGTCACTTTCCAGATTGAATTTTCCCTTTTCCCAGGCCTTTTTGTCCATGAATTCCATATCATGTTTCACTGCTTCGTAAATTTCTTCCCGCTTTTCCTGGTCCATGCGAAAGAGCCGGTCCACAGCACGGCGCATATTCTTTCCATTATCTGTATCACGCTCATACAACCGGTAAAACCAGGTGCCGTTCTCCGGTGAAAAGTCCAGCCAGTCCTCTTTTTGAAACACATTTCCCGGCTGGTTTTTCGCAAACTCAAAAACGGATAAAAGAAAATGGCTGATCTCCATCAGATCCTGTTCCTGTTCTCCTACGTCCATGTTCCAAAACATCTTCTGTCACCTCTTTTCGTTCCAAAAGTACCTAACCTTTTATCCTGTCATTTTTCTCTAACAAGGCATACAGCTGTTCCTGCAGGCGAAATCTCTGGTAACCGGGACCGATTTTTGAAATAGCCTGGGCCAGCTGTTCCGGATCCGTTTCTGCCATTAGTTCTTTAATCGTGTCCGATGCGAAACCACCAATAGAAGAAGCCTTAAACACCTGCTTTGAAATGCTGTCGCGGCCTGCTGCAAAGGTGGAGATCTCCAGCTCTTTTACTTCTGTCCTGGAACCTGTAGGATTTTCAAACAAATGGATCTGCGACCGCATGGCATCTGTTAAGATCAGGTCTGAATGTGTGGCTACCAGAAACTCATTTCCGCTGGTCCCATCCATACTGCACATGGCATATACAAAGCGGACAAAATCCCGGCTCCAGTCATCATTAAAATGCACATCCGGCTCATCGTAAAGGAACAATGTATTTTCCCCACAGTGATTTTGTGCCATAAGGATCAGGCCGATCCGGGCCAGCCACATTAACTCACCGTCGCTTAAGTCCTCCATTTCATATAAGCCACGTTCATCCCCGTTACGGTAGGAAAAATGGATCTCCCGGATCACACCTTCCCTCCAGGCAGTGAGGAGGGTTGAGATAAAAGCAAATGGGTTTCCGTCAAAGTAGCGCTGAAGCATGGGATGATAAAATACTTTCTCCCCTTCTGCTTCCCAGGACTCAAACAGGAATACAGCTGCCGTTTCACCGGCAAGGCTTCCGTCCTCTTCCAGCCGGTCTGTAGAAGTCCGGTGGATCACACAGTTGCTTAAGGCTTTTCCCTTTACGTCCTGGCTTAAAAGCCGCCGCAAAATACTCATCTGGGGCCGGTCTGCTGCCTCTTCCAGCCTGGTATCATCAATACGAAGGGAAAATGCCGCAGGGATCAGACGGATGTTTAACCGTTTCAGAAGTTTTTTCCTAAGGGATGCATAGTGCAGCGCCTTTGTGCTGATATTGTCATCCTGCATATCAAAGGGCATTACAGCAAACAATGCCGGTAAGATAAATTTTGATGTGACCGCATCCAGAAACAGCACCCTTGGATTTACATCCAGACGCTCATAAAAGGATAATATCTCTTCTGCCGCCTCCCCTCTTGCAACACTGCTTTCTCCCGGGTGTTCCTCTTTTCCAGATACCGGACCTTCTCCATTTTCAACATCCATAGCCAGAGACAGATCATACAGATCACTGGCAAGAGAAGCCCTTGGGGAACGGATCAGGATATCTTCCATAGAGCTGTTGGCTCCGGAGCAATACGAAATGATCCGGTCCGGCAGATACTCATCCGGTATGGAATATAGCTGCTGGGTTTTCCCATTTTTTTCCAGTTCTACATATAATTTTCTCCGCCGCCCGGAAGCATCGCAAAAGCCCTTTTTCTGGGGCTTTACATAAATTCCCGTTCCAAAACCTAAACCACCAAGATTCATATCAATGTCAGTATTTAAGTCTGTGTAAGTTCTTTCTGTATCCATGTAACTTAAAACATATTTAAACAAACCTACATACGGAACGTAATCAATTGGCAATTTTTCGAAATTAAATGTCACATCCAAATATCCAATACCATTAGTAAATAATTCATTATATACTGCCGTAAACTCAGGCAACTTTTCTTCCTTGTAAATAAATGGTCTTGGACTTTCATTAATGTCTTCAATTTCCAGTAAAGGTATTGTCTCAAGTTCCTCCGGTGTTGAAGGTGTTTCCTGATAATTCTTTAATTCCTTTGTTTTAATAATTAACGCTTCAATCTCTTCATCTGTCATTGAGTCTTTTAAACTCTTAAGTTTTACTTCTAACTGCTTTTCTTTTTCCTCTGTTAAACCTTTTTTAGGTTCCATAATTACAGTTGAACGATGATTATTGTTAATCATGTATCTTTCTATAATTTTTTCAAAATAATCTGTGTCAATTTTTTCTCTTAATAAATCAAAAATCCTGTTTGTTTCCAAACTTGCAAATGGATTTTCTTCATTATAAATCCAGGCACCCATTAGATTAAGTCCCCAAATTAAGCCTTTTGGAAAACCTCCAAAATCTGCTTCTTTTTCTTTAAATTCCAAACTGTTAAGACCTGCACGTAAAGCATTTTTGCCAATACCGTTCTTAACAATTTCTTTTAATGAATTATTGATTATTTCATTAAATCTGTCACTGTCCTTTTGATTAGCATATTTAGCTGTAATTGTATAAATTGGCTGTAAAACATCATCCTCGTATGAGCCTGAAATATCTTTTCCAATTTTTGCATCAATTAAAGCCTGCTTAAGTGGGGCTCCTGGCATTTCCATTATTGC
>OGDN01005219.1_pt1 | contig 10421 bp, 8 predicted proteins | sample 1570271 | NCBI WGS metagenome assembly OGDN01 (sample SAMEA4384481, study PRJEB24528) | human gut metagenome | reverse complement strand
CTTCAAATGTTGTTAGAGGTAGTTTCCAATCTTGAATTTTGTGCTAAATAGCTTTGATTTTGCTTAATTTCTATAAAGAAAAGCCCCGTTATCAAGCAAAAGGTTGGCAATATCAATCTCCACACGTTCCAACACAAGAGTGAGGGCTGTTTCGCATTGATAATTCAGCCAGTTGACATCACAACCTTTGTTTATCAACATTTGAATTGTTTCCTGCTTTGTTTGATCGTCCATATTTTCGTTCAGAACCACGGACATAATGGCATTGTAACCGAAAATATCAGTTCTGTTGATTTCGCTGCCTTGTTCTATCAAGAACTCTAAAACATCTTTATTGTTCGTAAAATAGCAAGCCACCAAAAACAAACTGGCTCTGCGGCGGTTAATGGCCATATTGATATTAAATTTCTCGGTTTCCAAGAACTTCTTTAAGACCTCAATGTCGTTAATATCAAGTTCTGCCTCTGTTTCGTATGTGTATGGCGGATTGATCGGCGTATTTTTTAATCTCTCTTCAATAGCACGCATTTTTTCTTTCATTCCTTCCAGTTCTTCAATAGGAATGAGTTTTGAATAGGTCTTGTTTTCCGGATTATAAGTTAACATAAAATCTCCTTTGTCTTGTTAATTACAAAGGTATTTATCAGATGAAAATGTGATTATAATAAATAAAAAATTTGATATTAAAGTTTTATTATTTTAACATTACAATGTTTTAGTTAGAAAGAAATTAGAAATGAAGCAAATTACAGGTAAAGAAAAAAGTCTTAAACAGCTATTGCAAAATACAAAATATACAATTCACTATTATCAACGCGAATATATGTGGCAACGGAAACATATAGAAGAGCTTATTGATGACTTAACTTCTGAATTTTTAGAATACTATAAAAAAGGAGATTCCCGTAAGGCAGTACAAGATTATGGGGTGTATTTTATGGGGTCGGTTGTTTTAGCTGGACGGGAAAATGCAATTATTGATGGACAGCAGCGTTTTTCTTCTCTAACATTGCTTTTAATTTATTTGAATAATTGCTTGCGAAAAATAGGAGAGCAATATAGTGTAATTGAGGCAATGATCTTTTCAGAGGCATATGGCTCCAAATCTTTTAACATCAATGTGGAAGATAGACAAGATTGTATGGATGCATTATTTAAAAATGAAGAATTTGATGTAACTAATGCTAATGAATCTGTAAAAAATTTATATAACAGATATAAAGATATAGAAGATATTTTTCCTAAAAGTATTACAGATGATATGTTGTTGTATTTTTGTGATTGGTTAGCGGAAAAAGTGTATTTTATTGAGATTGTTGCAACGACAGAACAAGATGCTCATAAGGTTTTTGTTAGCATGAATGATAGGGGGTTAAGCCTTACCTCTACGGAGATGCTAAAAGGATATGTTTTATCTGAAATAAAGAATGATAAAAATCGCGAAAAGCTTAATACTTTATGGAAAGATAAAATATTACAATTGAAAGCTATTGATGATAAAGGGGATGAAGTTTTTATTAAGTCTTGGCTTAGGGCCCAATATGCTCAGACAATTAGGGACACTAAGGCAGGGGCTGTAAATAAAGATTTTGATCTTATTGGTGGTGCATTTCATAAATGGGTTAGGGATGAAAGACAGAAACTTTCACTGTCTTCTTCTGAAAGTTATGAAAATTTTATTAATAAAATGATTAAATTTTCAGAAGTTTATTTACAAATAAAAGATGCTGAAAATAATTTCAAAGAAGCAACGAAGTTTGTGTATTATAATGCGCAACTTAATTTTACTCTGCAACCTCAACTTTTATTGGCAGCTATTTGTGATGATGATAATACTGAAACAATTACAATAAAAATAAATTTAGTAGCTCGTTTTATTGATCTGTTAATTGTATCTAGAGTTCTTAATTACAAATCCTTAGATTATAGTACAATAAAAAATTATATCTTTTCTGTAACAAAAGACATTCGTAATACAACAGTTTCTGAACTTAAAGAAAAATTGTCTAAACAATTATCTGATTTGAATGTTAATTATGCTGAGAGTATACCAAATTTTAGATTAAACGGATATACAAAAAAATATATTAAACATATGTTAGCCCGTATTACAGGTTTCATTGAGGAGCAGACAGATGTAGCTTCTAATTATTGTAATTATGTTAATATGCAAACAAAAAATCCTTTTGAGGTAGAGCATATTATTACGGATCATTATGAATGGTTTACAAATGAGTATACAGATCAAGATGATTTTGCTCGTTGGAGAAATAATATAGGAGCGTTATTATTACTTCATAAATCAATAAATTCTAGTCTTAATGATAAGAAATATGGTTATAAGCTAAAAAAATACTGCTCTAATGAGGGGAATATTTATACAGAATCATTAGGAGAACAAGCTTACATTAATAATCCAAGATTTAAAAAATTCATCAGTGATTACAATTTACTATTTGTTCCATATGAGCAATTTGGTAAAAAGGAAATTTTAGAGAGAAATAGTCTTTTTATTCAATTGGTAAATTTAGTATGGAATACTAAAATGTTTAATTAGATAGATAAATACCCATGTAGCAGACCGCTATGTTTCAATAATAAATCAAATTTGTCTTTATCAGGTGTGTTGAATTCAATGCACCTGATTTGCTTTAAATCTCTCTATTTTAGAAGAAAAAACAAGAAGCTATTGTTATTTTGGTCTATTATAATAGTTCTTTTTTATTTCTATTATAATACTATTATAGCCGTTCAAAATTCCTCTGAACGCCTTGATATGTAATGATTTGCTTAAAGGGCGGTGGTAATAATGGTTTCCGTTGGGGAAAATATAAGTTTCCGTCTGCGGAAATAATGACTTCTGGAGAGGGAAATATCCGTTTCCGTTTTTAAGAAAGTGAAAATAAGTGTTTCCGGAGCATTAAATTGGTGGAAATAACAATTTCTAACCCCAATTTTGTTAAAATTCAAATCCGATAAAATCTCCTAATAAATAGATGCAGACAAATGATTTATTATGGAGAAAACATGAGCAAAAGCAAAGCTGAATTGTCTATTACCAAGCGTCTGCTGTTAGATTTCATTAAATACAAAACAAACAACAATCATCAATTTTTTATGGGGAACGATAAAATCGCCATGGCCTTAGGGCTGACGATTAATTCTGCCAAAGTTCTGGTAAACGAGCTGATCCGCGAGGGATATTTACTCAAAGCAAAAGATAACCACGGCCGCAGAATATTAAACCTTTCCGGAAAGCCGTATCTGACAATATCCTGTGTGGATTTAAGTAACATAGACAAGAAAATCATCGCCCAAGAAGCCGTCAACTACCAACGCGATGCCGAATATTACAAACAGCAATATGAATTTGAAAAGGCCAGAGCTGATAGACTGGCGGAGAAATTAGGGAAATTGTATAGTTAAACAAATAGAACCAGAGCTAATACTCTGGTTCTATTTTAATAGTTCCATCCTATGGATGAAATTGTAAAAAAAGTTATGCTCAAATATAATTTTAATTTACAATATAAACATTCTGTGTTGCTGACTGATAATTATCATAAAAATGCATATATAAATCATCGCATTTTACTTTGAAAATTATCTCATCATATTTGCTTGGCAAAAATTTGTCACATATATCATTTATAGCAACTTTAACTTTGGCTCTTGCTGACTGCATTCTACGCCAACCAGCAATCAACTTTTCACGCTTCAATGTTGCTAAAAGCTCTTTGGCTGTTTGTTTAACGGTTTTAATTTCATCTTTGGTGAGCTCTGGTGCTGGCTTCATCAAGATATCATAAACAGCTAATTCTTCTTCGGTTAAATTTTCCTCAATGTGCCGTTTTTCTTCTATTGTTAATTCTTGAGTAAAACGAATTAATTCATTGAGAAATTGTTCCAAATTAGCATCTTGACTATTATATGCATCAAGTAACTCTTGATATTTTTTCATGAATTCAAGGCGATTTCTATTTAATTTTGCTAAATCAAAAATCTTAGCCTGAATACCTGCTTTAATTTGTTCTATAACAGTTTTTCTTTTTCCTGATGCAAACCGTTTGCGTAACAAATCAAAATCAATTTTTGTTAAATCAAAACTATTCTTTTCTTCTATTTGATAATCAGCCACTTTGATTGATTTATTTAACACTTCACGTACTTTATCAGCTAAAGATTCTATATCTTCATCAGATATATGAGGTGAAATTTTTGCATTTATTTTAGCTGATATGACTGACACAATCAGAACTTGCTCTATATATTGTTCTGCAGCAATATCTGGTAATACAGCTTTTAATAATTTCTTTAACTCCGCAACATTATTTTGAAAATCAGCTTTGGTTTTATCATTTTCTAAGATTATCTCAACGGCGTCATCACAATAAGCAATTTTTTTGAAAGTATCTGTTTCTTCTATAATAGCTTTAACATCAATTTTGTGTAGTTTACAGAAATCTTGCATACGTTTATATGATTCATCTAACAAACGCACGAGTTCAGCTTTTTCAATAGCAGGGTTGTCATCAACTTCTGTATCACCAACTGATACATTACCATAAACAGCTAATGCTTTTTGAAGTGCATTAAAAATCCCTATATAATCAACAATAATACCATTATTCTTACCTTTTGCAACACGGTTAGCTCTGGCAATGGTTTGCATTAATGTATGGTCTTTTAAAATCTTATCCAAATACATTGTAGAAACACATTTAGCATCAAAACCAGTAATCCACATAGAACATACAAATACTATACGCAAAGGATCATCAGCATCTTTGAAGCGATTTTCAATATTTTTAATTCCTTCTTTATTGATACGCAAACGATACGGTGTAATGTCCGCTCCTCGTTTTTTGCAATATTCGATCTCATTTTGTGAAGCCGATACAACAACTGTCATATCTGTTTCTTTCATGTAGTCGATTTTATTTTGAAGATATTTACATTGTTCTTCATCGGCTGTTTTCAAATCTTTTTCAAGTTCTTTAATATGTTCTTTCCAAAAATATTGAACTTTATCACACATTCTAACCGCGGTCGGTTTATCAATAGCAACATACATTGCTTTCCCCATATAGCCACGCCCCATAAAGTGTGTAACAATATCTTGAGCAACTTTATCAAGACGGTCATCACGAGTTATTGCCTGGTACATATTAGCGTATTTGCTAGCAAAACGTTCTTCTTGTTCTTCGGTTAATTCAGCTTCATCAATAATCGCTTGTATTTCTTCTTCCATATTGGGATTAACAATTTGAAGGTCTGGTCGGCGGTTTTCATAATATAACTTAACTGTTGCTTTATCTAAAATAGACTGTTCAAAATTATAAATACTTGTATAATCCCCGAAAACTTCTTTTGTTTTCTCATCACCACGAATTAACGGCGTTCCGGTAAAAGCTAAAAAGCAAGCGTTTGGTAAAGCTTTTCGCATATCCATAGCTAACTTGTTATATTGGGAACGGTGGGCTTCATCAGTAAAGACAATAATGTCATTTCTGTCAGATATTTTTTCAGCACCTTGAAACTTTTGAATCATTGTGAAAACGTAGCGGTGATCTTCAGATAACAACTTTTTCAAATTATTTTTACTGTTGGCTCTGACATTATCTTCGGTAACAGCGCCAGTATCTACAAAATTGTTGTATATTTGCGTATCCAAATCATCTCGGTCTGTTACAATTAAAAACGTCCAGTTTCCTTCAATTTTACGCAACACTTTTTGAGCTAAAAATACCATAGAGAAGCTTTTGCCGCTTCCTTGTGTATGCCAGAACACACCAAGCTTTTTCGTTTTGCGTACTTCTTCATCATTAATTTTATGAAAAGCTCTGTTTACACCTAAAAACTGGTGATTTTTACCAACAATTTTAATCAGCCCTTTTGTTGTTTTTTGATATAAGATAAAGTTTCCAACAATATCTATTTATCAAACACTCCTTTAATCACAGTATCTAACGATATGACACCAGCCTCGCCTTCATCATTGATTTTTTTCCAATCTGAAAAGTGCTCTAATGGTGAAGTTATTGAACCTATTTTGGTTTCTGTTCCGTTTGATATAACGATAAACGCATTATAATAAAATGCTTGCGGTATAGCGTCCAAATAGTGTTTAATATTGTCATTATACGCATTTTCAAGATGTTTATGACTGGCTTTAAGTTCAATAAATACCAAAGGCAAACCATTAACAAACAAAACCATATCGGCTCTGCAATTGTACATCTCACCAGAAATTTTGAATTGTCTGGTTATCAAAAAGTCGTTATTTTCTGGATTTAGCCAATCAATTATTCTAACTTTATCTTCTTTTTCAATGCCATGCTCATCTTTGAAAGTAGCATCGACACCATTTTTGAGTAAATCATAATAGAATTTATTTGCATCAACCAAAGCTAAATTGGCTTTACTTTGCAATAATGTATTTAAGGCATCATCAATAGCTTCAATCGGTAGCTCTGGATTTAAATCAATAACTTTTCGCTTTAGTCTATCAAGGAGAACAACATCTTCCGGTGTCTTACGTCCTAAAGTTGCATTTTCGCCAAAAATCTCCATACCACAATCAATGGCTTCGTAACCTTGTTCCATAATTTTATTCAAGGCTGCAATTTCCATTGGTATTTCATTCAGTCCATTCGCCATTATTACGCTCCATTATGCAACAAACAATACCTATTTAACAAAAATGCTGACATTGTTCTTGAAACATTTATAGCTAAGATAGCATCATTTTCAGTTGCAACGCAAGTAGAACTATGTGAATCACTCATACAATTTCTCATACACCCTAAACCTTGTGATATGGTAGAAAATCCACTATTAACTTTACCATACACCTCTTTTAAATCATCTGACATCTGGCTAACATCAAAGTCTAAACTTTTCAAACATTTATTTACAAGAGTTTTTATATCATCACCATCATTAAAATTTTTTCCCTAGTCAATTGCTCTAACAGTGTCCTGGCAACAGTAATGGTTCCCGTAAAATCCATTTCATGCAATCGTTTAATACATTTCTGAGAAGTTTGATTTATTAAATTGTAATTACTAAGGTTATCATTTTCTTCTATTAGCCTAAAATCAACAATTAAATCATCAATGCTTGTAACTGTATATTTTTTATTGATCAATTTAATGCTATAAGGGTCACGAGGTAAGTCATTATCATTAATTTCTGCCATATTTTGATTAAACGCAGCAACGGCTTCTTCTCTTGAATAGGTGCCTTGAGGTATAACTGTTTTATCAATAAAAAAATTCCCATTATTTAACAAATCTTCAACAAGAATTGTAAGTTTGCTGCAACCCTTTATCTGTTTTATTGCAACTTGGCAATAAGATTGCAATGCTTCTTTTTCATCCAATAAACTATTTTCAGTACAATATTCTTCAAAATCTCTGATATCATTAATATGTTTGTTTAGAAAATCTAAGATAAATTCTTTGCTTTTAGTTGCTGTTAATCCTGAATTACCAGTAAGTAAATTGCAAACAAAACTAATTCCCGCATTACTTAGCCACATTAAGCAATCTCCATACTTTCTACATCAATTTCACCAGATATTAAACGAGGAAGCAATAAATCACGAGCTTGTTTTAAAACCTTATTTCTCGATATGATATTCTTTATTTCTTCAAACAAAGGTGTAACTATCAAATTAAATTGTTTAATAATACTTTCATCAATATCCATAATCTTTAAAGTTGCTAAATCTTGCGGATAAACATGCGGTTGAGCTGCCCCTTTCTGTAAATTTGTTATTTTGATCTGATTATACTTCAAATATGAATAAAAGTAATAAATATAAGAGGTCATCTGACAATCTATATATGAGCAATCAGATGCCCATATATCTTCATAATATAATTTTACATATCCTGCATTTGCACCAGATGCACTAACCGTAATTACTGGGGCTACTGTATTGGCTACATTGTGATAGTAAGCAGGTTCCAAACCAGCAGCAACAACTGGTACACATCCTTCTTTTATTGTTGCTTTAGTTATATTCTTCCCTTTTTTAGGCATAACTAATTTGCCAAGTTCAGTATCTTTGAAAGTAACGGTTTCATGTTCTGGATATTTGAAGTCAACAAACCACTCTTTATAGATTTTTTGAGCCATTTCTTCTAAAATTTTGATGCGTTTATTGTTATTTTCAATCAAATCATCATAATTGGAAAGAATTCTAGCGATTTTATCTTGAACATTTTTATCATTATGTAATTCTATTTCAAGTTCTTCAAATGATGTTTTATTCAATATCGCTTTTCCAGCCCCTGTTCCACCTGTTATAACTTTTATTTCAGGAACATAGTTCCTTATTGCATAATAAATATATAATGGATTAAACTTATCTTCGTTTACAATAATACTATTTAATTGTTGGTTTGTAATACATTTCTCTTTAGTTAAACATATTTTTCCTATAGTAGACCCTATACAAACTAAGCTAATACTATCTTTAGGTAATAATATTGAGTGCATCCTTCTTAAACCCTTTTCAGACAGACCTCTTTCTATTTTTGATAAATATCTCTCTTCAAAAGTAGGAATATCTGAAGGCGTAATAAACGGGCATATGTCTCCGTACAAATCCATTTGAGATGTAGGCGGTGTTTTCCCTGTTACAACCTTTCCTATATCTTTAATTTTATAAATATTTTTTGCCATTTTACATACCTAACAATTCTTTCACATTAAGAGCAATTTTTGTTTCTAATCCATGAGCATCATTATTCAGTTTTTCAAGTTCGTCATTCAATTCTTTAAGTTTATCTTCAAAAACATAATCTTCTTCATCGTTGTCAGGAACTCCTACATAACGGCCAGAATTTAAGCTCCACCCTTGTTTTTCTATTTCTTCAATAGTCACAACTTTGCACAAACCTTTGATATCTTTGTATTGCAGATCTGGAAAATGTTTCTTAGTTATGTTTTCGCTACCAAAATCAAAACAGGGCTCTTCATTTCTGTATAATTTGACAATATTGGTTATAAACTCAATCTGCTCATTCGAAAATTCACGATGTGCACGATCAATTTGAGTATAAATCTCACGAACATCTAAAAATAAAACCTTATCCTTGCGCTCGGTATCTTTTTTACCTTTATCCAAAAACCACAGTGTGCATGGCAAGGTTACATTATGAAACATGTTCGAACCAACGGATACCATCACATCAACGGCATTAGCTTTAATGATTTTTTCTCTGATTGTTTGTTCGCTTTGTCTTGCATCACTTGCCGAATTAGGCATTACAAAGCCAGCTCGCCCTGTTTCTGATAAAGCAGAATAAAAGCATTGTATCCACAAATAATTAGCGTTATCAACCTTAGGTAATCCTAGTTTATAGCGTTTATCGTTTTTAATTTTTTCTTTATCAACGCCAGAAACATTAAATGGCGGATTAGCCATGACGAAATCCATTTTGCCAATACTATCAAATTTATCAACTTCCATTGAGTTACAGGTAGCGATTTCACCTTCCAAACAATGGACTGCCAAATTCATTTTACATAATTTTGCTGTTTCTTCTGTTTTTTCTTGCCCATAAATACGGATTAAATCATTAGGTTCTTTATCGTGAATTGTACGTTTAATAAATTCGCTTGATTGAACAAACATACCGCCACTACCACAAGCCGGATCATAAACCAAGCCTTTAATTGGTTTCAAAATTTCAACAATCAAGCGTACCAAAGAAGTTGGAGTGAAGAACTCACCACCACGCTGACCTTCAGCACTCGCAAATTTACCAAGAAAATATTCATAAATCTTACCAAACGCATCACCTTTGATTTTATCCATTTGAATGGCATTAAATTGCTTTAATAAGTCTCGTAGCAAAGAATTACCTAAACGTTGATAATTCTTTGGCAACACACCTTCCAGAATCTTATTCTGTTGTTCAACTAGGCTCATTGCATCATTGACAGCTTTAGCGATATTTTCGCTTTCAGGACGAGATAGCAAATAATCATATCGTGCTTGTTCAGGCATAAACAATACACCAAGCTGTTGAACTCGATCTTTCAGACTAACCGAACTTCTACCACTTTGTGTTGGCAATTTCTTAACTGCTTCGGAAAAACGATAATCCGCATACTTTAAGAAAATTAAACCCAATACCGGTGTTGAAAACTCATTTGTTTTTAAACTAGATTGAGCTCTTAACTTATCTGCAGCATTCCATAATTCTTCTTGACATGAAGTTTCTGTTTCTTTTTTAGATGTTTTGGCCATAACGTTTTCCTAGTAAAGTATTAACATACTAGGCAGTATATGAAAAAATTACTTATTTTTTATTAAGATTTTGCAAAAAAAACAAGCAAAAACAATATATTAACCAATTGTTAATATGCAGAAAAGTCGAGTCTTTTCAAAGAGTTAAATACGC
>OGDN01005215.1_pt1 | contig 10423 bp, 8 predicted proteins | sample 1570271 | NCBI WGS metagenome assembly OGDN01 (sample SAMEA4384481, study PRJEB24528) | human gut metagenome | reverse complement strand
CCGTGGTAGGTATAGATGAGATACTCTGCCAGACTTGTGAGATCGGAAAGGTTCCGGAAAGAGAAGATCTTGATCACATCGTGACTTGCGGTGTAGTCTTTGGTCTTTGGACGGTGTTCCATACCAAGTGCTTCTGAAAGAGAGATGAAATCGCCATCGGAGCTGCTCCCGGAAGGATTCTGTGGGAGTGCGGAGACTGCATCTGCTGCCGGCTCCGGTTCCATGAGAATATCGCTGTCAAACAGATCAAGTCCGGACATATCATCATCGAGCGTGAACATATTATCGTCGTCATCACCGTTTTCAAAATCGGAATCATCATCGGTAAAATGAGAGAAACGGGTATCCAGCTCATCCGGGTCATCAACCTTCGTAATGACAAGCACCAGACTGTCCGGATACATCGGGATCGCTTCCACCATAAGAGGGATGTCCTCTGCCTCAAAGCCAAACTCGTAGGATGCCTGCTGCATCATGTCGCGAAAAAGAGCCTTTGCCTTTTCACTTCCATAGGCAAGCTCGCTGATACGAAGTTCGCGGTCGCTTAAATCCTTCTGGTTCAAAGTGCATCGAATCTGATGATCATTGATTTTTTCGATACGCATAGGCTCACTTCCTTTCTATCTTAAATATGCATAATCACAGTAAAATGTCTGTTCCTTTGGTTAGTCTGATTATAGAATATTCTTACGCATAAGTCAATTTTCGAGAGCTTACCGATTACAAAGAAGATCGTTTTGCGCTCCCTATTATTTTTTGTGAATTTTCACCAGGAAATACTGCCATTATTTTGTCTCTTTTCTATTATCTGTAATTTTAGTTCTAAAAATGATTAAAAACTGATTTTATGAACCTGCATTTTGTGAAAACAGCACAGAAAACGGAGCGCTTTTTCGGCGCGAAACGCCCATTTTATGGGTTGTCACGAGTGATTCGTGTGTCGTATAATCAGTGCAGGAGAAAACAAACCTGGAAATTTAAGAAAGGAGGTTTTTGGTAAAAGTCAGACAACAGATTCACTTATCCGGCGTATTCAGGGAGGAATTTCTCCGGTTGGCAGTGGTATTTCAGGAGGATGACATTGAAACGTATCACAGTATGTACTTCCGTGTCGTCCGTATAATAGGAGGGTGTGTCATTGAATAACACAGGTGATTTGAAAGAACAGATGTATTCGTGGATCCTGGCAGAGATGGAACAGGCAGAGGCGGCAGGCATGAGTGTTTCCGTGGATGGAGAACCCTACACGCTGGCAGAGACAGACAGGCTCTATCAGGTGATGGAGGATGCCTACTATATGAAAAGCTATGTCGGTGACCAGAAGGGACGGATCACGGAGATTGATTTTGAACACTTGAATCAGGTCTGACAACTGTGGTAGATTAAATGCAGTATATGTCATGTTATGTGCGGATAGAAACCTTATAATCAAAACGTAATAATGAGTGTGCTTTCTGATGAACCGCCGGCCCGGGCAGCAGAATAGCACACTTATTGTAATATTCCGGGGCGGATGGACACAGGATTGATTGTCAAAAGGAAAAGTGATATAATTTTGTTTAAGTATTTGAACTTGGAATTTTTACATTTTGAATAGAAGAGAGGTACGGAGCCATGGAAAAACGACAAAAGAAATTGATCATTCCCTTTATAGCACTTCTGGTTCTTGCAATCCTTATTACCGGTATTGCGCTGCTCGTGAAAAAGTATATGCCGAGCAGTAAGGAGATGTCCTTAGATGATTATTTTAAGGTATCAAAGGGGGAGATGCAGGTGATCCTACAGGATCAGATTTATGATACGAAGGCACTTTATGATAACGGTGAGATCTATGTGGATTTCGGTCTGGTACATGATTCGCTTAATTCGAGATTTTATTGGGATGCGAAGGAGAACCAGCTTTTGTATACCACATCGACTGCAGTGATATCTGCGGCGGTGGACAGCAGCGATTATTATACGAATAAGAGTAAGTCTTCCATGGATTATCCGATTGTTAAGGTCAGCGGAGATAATGCCTATGTTGCGTTGGATTATGTGAAGCAGTATACGGCTCTGGATTATAAGAAGTACAAGAACCCGGACAGGGTTGTGATTACATACCGTTATAACGAGAAGGCGGATTTTGCCAAAGCGAAGAAGAAAGCGAAGCTGCGTTATCGTGCAAGCATCAAGAGTGATATTCTTGTGAATCTGAATGAGGGTGATGAGGTAAGTGTTCTGGAGCAGGGCAGTGAATCCACCTCTGGGGATAGCAGTGCGGCATCTTTTGATAAGGTAATGTCAGCAGACGGCGTTGTGGGTTATGTACGTAAGAAGGATATCGGTAAGCTGTATCAGTCCGAGTATACGACTGATTTTAAGGAAGAACAGTATTCCCATATCTTAAAGGACGGCAAGGTGAATCTGGTATGGCATCAGGTGACAACGAGTGCAGCCAATGATAATGTGCTCAATCTGCTCAATGCAACGAAGGGCGTTAATGTCGTTGCTCCGACATGGTTTACGGTTTCCGGCAATCATGGAGAGATCACCTCACTTGCCAGTGATACGTATGTGGCGAGAGCCAGAAGCCTTGGTGTAGAGGTGTGGGGCGTATGCAATGATTTCAGTAATGACAGCAAGATCGGCAAGGTGCTCGGAAGCACCACAACGAGACAGAAGCTGGAGAAGAACCTGATCGCAGAGGCGATCAAGTATAGTCTGGATGGTATCAATATTGACTTTGAACATGTCAGAAAGGCAAATGGCGATGATTTCATCCAGTTTATCCGTGAATTGGGTATTATGTGCCGTAATAATGGTGTGGTTCTTTCGATTGATAACTATCCACCGACATCCTACTCCATGTACTACAACCGCAAGGAACAGGCGGCGGTGGCAGATTATGTGATCACGATGGCGTATGATGAGCATTATGCCGGTTCCGAGGAGGCAGGTCCGGTATCTTCCCTGAATTATGTGAAGGATTCCACCGTCAATACACTGAAGGAAGTGCCGGCGGAACAGACGATCATTGCACTGCCATTTTACAGCCGTCTCTGGAAGGAGACAACGAAGGATGGCAAGGTGAAGCTGACCTCCGAGGCATACGGTATGCGTTCCGCAAAGGAGAATATGACCGATGCGGGAGCTGCCTTTGCATGGGATGACAGCACAGGAACCAACTATGCAGAATACACCAGGGATGGTGTTGTCTATAAAATGTGGCTTGAGGATCAGAAGTCTCTCGAGGAGAAGATGAAGACAGTATCAGACAGCAAGACTGCAGGGTATGCATTCTGGAAGCTTGGTCTGGAGGATTCTTCCGTATGGGATATGATCATTAAATACATGTAGTTTTCGTATATTATTCTATCTGTTTTGGAATATTCATAATATGAAACAAAAGGATATACCGGAGCAGGTGAATGAAAAAGAATAGTATCAACAGAGTGATTGGATTTGTGATCGTAGGTCTGGTTTTGCTTGCGGCAGTGATCGAAACAGGAAGATCCGTATATACATGGTCACAGCAGGCAGCGAAGCAGCCGCGTTATACGATCGTGATCGATCCGGGACATGGAGGTAATGATCCGGGCAAGATCGGGATCAATGATGTGCCGGAGAAGGATGTGAATCTGGCAATCTCTCTGGAGTTAAAGGAGATTCTGGAGCAGAATGACTGCAGGGTTGTCATGACGAGACAGAAGGATGAAGCACTTTATCAGGCAGGTGATACGAACAAGAAGGTGGCAGATCTGCGTGCAAGGTGTCAGATGATCAACGACAGCGGAGCAGATGCGGTGATCAGTATTCATCAGAACAGCTTTACGGCAGAAAGCTCCCGGGGAGCGCAGGTGTTTTACCGGGCGTCTTCGCAGGAGGGCAAGAAGCTGGCAGATATACTGCAGACACAGCTTGTGTCAGGACTGGATCCGGACAACCGGCGTGTGGCAAAGGCAAACAGCGATTATTTTATGCTGAAAAACACAACAGCGACTATGGTTATAGTAGAATGTGGATTTCTTTCCAATTCCAAAGAGGCAGAGCTTCTGACGCAGGCATCCTACCAGCGCAGGGTTGCGTGGGCCGTGGCACTTGGTGTTTTACAATATGTGAGCGGAGGACTGAGTTAGATGAAAACGATAATGCAAACGATAAACCCGGAGAGCTTCCGGGATGAGGAGCTGGAGGAGGCGTGCCGGATCTTGCAGAAGGGAGGATTAGTTGCATTTCCGACAGAGACCGTGTATGGCCTGGGAGGTGATGCAATGCATCCGGAGGCATCTGCTAAGATCTATGCGGCAAAGGGACGTCCGTCTGACAATCCACTGATCGTGCACATTGCTGATATGGATGCGCTGGAGGATATCGCACAGTCAGTGCCGGAGGCGGTAGTGAAGCTTGCCGATCATTTCTGGCCGGGACCGCTGACGATGATCTTTCCGAAGAAGGAGGCTGTGCCGAAGTCTACGACCGGTGGTCTGGAGACAGTTGCGGTCCGGATGCCGAGTCACCCGGTAGCACGGGCACTGATCCGTGAGTCAGGGGTGTATATTGCGGCTCCGAGTGCCAATACGTCCGGACGTCCAAGTCCGACAAAGGCAGAGCATGTGAAGGAGGATCTGGATGGAAGGATTGATATGATCCTGGATGGCGGTGCGGTAGGCATTGGTTTGGAATCAACGATCGTTGATCTGAGTACGGGAGTTCCGACCATTCTGAGACCGGGTTATATTACCGGAGAGATGTTAGAGGATGTGCTGGGAGAGGTTCAGGTGGATCCGGCGATCCTGTCACAGAAGATGAATCCGAATATCGTGGCGAAGGCACCGGGCATGAAGTATCGTCACTACGCACCGAAGGGACAGATGACGATCATAGAGGGAGACACCGGTAAAGTGGTCGATGAGATCAATCGTCTTGTGAAGGAGAAGACAGACGAGGGATGCTCTGTAGCGGTGATCGCGACAGAGGAGACAAAGGATGCGTATGCATGTGCCAATGTGAGGAGTGTCGGATCGCGCGCAACAGAGGGGTCGATAGCAGCGGGATTGTATGATATACTAAGAGAGATGGATCACATTGGAGCGGAGTATATTTATGCGGAGAGCTTTGAGAAAGATACCTTGGGGAAGGCGATTATGAACCGGATGCTGAAAGCAGCAGCGTATCATGTCATCAAAGTATAAATAACAGAGAGGGGTACGGTTTATTGAAGAATTATTCGAAGATTATATTTGTATGTACGGCAAATACTTACCTGAGCCCTGTGGCAGAAGCAATGTACCGTCAGTTCACAGAGAAGGAGAGAGAACATCAGCGAGAGCTGGGACAGCCGGTATTTTCGTTTCCGCCGTGCTGCTCAAGGGGATTGGTTGTTCTGTTTTCAGAGCCGATCAGTCCAAAGGTAAATGTGTCTTTAAGCCAGCATGATCTGAAGCCCTGCTCGCATGAAAATTCTGTGCCGTTAGAACAGTTTGATATTACACCGGATGCATTGGTACTCACGATGACATTCAGCGAAAAGGTTGCTTATCTGGAGAAGTATGAGGGCGGCGAGGTTTATACACTGGGTGAATATGTCGGCGTGGATACGGATATTGTGGATCCGTATGGTGGTGAGGATGAGCAGTACGATCTGTGTTATCACGAGATCGGACGGCGTATCCGCAAGGTAATACAGATATTAATGGAAAATGAAAAAGACGAAGGAGGACAAGCAGAATGATTGCATTGGGAAGTGATCACGGTGGATATGGATTGAAGCAGGAGATCATCAGGTATCTGGAGGAGAAGGGAATCGAGTACAAGGATTACGGCTGCTACGATGAAAGACCATGTGATTATCCGGTCTATGGCAAGAAGGCAGCGCAGGCTGTTGCATCAGGGGAGTGCGAGAAGGGTATCCTGATCTGTGGGACAGGCATTGGCATTTCGATTGCTGCCAATAAGGTAAAGGGAATACGTGCTGCGCTGTGTCATGATGTGTTCAGCGCAAAGGCAACGAGGGAGCATAATGATGCGAATATGCTTGCCATGGGAGCCCGAGTGGTAGGTCCGGGACTGGCACTGATGATCGTGGATACATTCTTGAATACGGAGTTTTCGCATGCAGAGCGTCATCAGAACCGCATTGACCAGCTTGAGGACTAGAGGGGCGTAATGATGGAAGCCGAGTTGAAAGATACTCTTGACACTCGTCATATCAAGTATTAAAATTGGTTTCAGTGAATCAATCGTATACATGCATGGAATGTATACAGAATGGAGGAATAGTTATGGCAAAGAAAGATATCGATTGGCATAATCTGGGATTTGGTTATGTTAAAACGGACAAAAGATATGTGTCCAATTTCAAGGATGGCGCATGGGATGATGGCGCATTGATCAGCGATGACACAATTACGATCAGTGAGTGTGCCGGAGTTCTTCAGTATGCACAGACTGTATTTGAGGGTCTGAAGGCATATACAACAGAGGATGGTCATGTGGTGTGCTTCCGTCCGGATCTGAATGCAGAGCGTCTTGAGCAGTCAGCACAGAGATTGGAAATGCCGGCATTCCCAAAGGATCGTTTTGTTGATGCAATCGTACAGACAGTAAAGGCAAATATTGATTATGTACCACCTTATGGTTCAGGTGCAACTCTTTACATACGTCCATATATGTTTGGAACAAACGCTGTTATCGGTGTAAAGCCGGCTGATGAATATCAGTTCCGTGTATTTACTACGCCGGTAGGACCTTACTTCAAGGGCGGCGCTAAGCCGATCACAGTTCGTATTTCTGATTTTGATCGTGCGGCTCCTCATGGAACAGGTCATATCAAGGCTGGTCTTAACTACGCAATGAGTCTTCATGCAATTGTAGATGCTCATAAACAGGGCTTTGCAGAGAATATATATCTGGATTCTGCTACCCGTACTAAGATCGAGGAGACAGGTGGAGCTAACATTCTGTTCGTCACAAAGGACAACAAGGTTGTTACACCAAAGTCTAACAGTATCCTTCCATCTATCACCCGCCGTTCTCTTATGGTTGTTGCCAAAGAGTATCTTGGTCTTGAGGTTGAGGAGAGAGAAGTATACCTCGATGAGGTTAAGGACTTTGCAGAGTGTGGTCTTTGCGGCACCGCTGCTGTTATTTCACCGGTTGGCAAGATCAATGATCATGGTAAGGAGATCTGTTTCCCAAGTGGTATGGAGGAGATGGGACCTGTTACCAAGAAGCTGTATGAGACACTGACCGGTATCCAGATGGGTCGTCTGGAAGCTCCGGAGGGATGGATCAAGGTTATCGAGTAATTCATCACACGAATAAAGACAATAATAACACCCGGAAGAGATTCTTTAGAATCGCTCTTCCGGGTGTTTTTGCCTTTTCAATACAGGAAAATACGCGTAATGTAGTGTGACGCCTCCGAGAATTGTGAAGCAATTTTCGGAGGGGAAAACGCTGGTTGAGGTGTCTCTTTTTACAGTCCGTCTACCTGCTTGGCGAGGATCAGCCGGTCTCCGGGGTGAACCTCCTCGGAGGTCAGTCCGTTCAGAGCCATGATGCTTTCCGTGGAGGTCTGATATTCCTTGGCGATATCCCAGAGGCTGACGTTATCGCTGACGATGAAGCCGACAATGCCGGGCATTTTCTGAAGCCGTTCCAGATCCTGAGGGGCTTCCGCGATCTCGCATACTACCTGACATTCGGCCGGGGTAAATACGATGGCGCCGATACTTAAAACAGCTTTTGCTTCAATTTCCGCAGCATCCAGCATGATCACACTGATCTGGTTGATATCGGTCTGGAGCAGATAGTGATCCTTCGGGGATATTCCCTTGATCTCCATAAAATGCTGGAATGGAATGGCGGCGCGGAGACTGCCGAGAGGACGGTCATCGTTTTCGGTGACATAAAGAATATCCAGCTCGACAACGCCCTCCAGAGCAATGCCGTTCTCCTGGATTTCCTGTTCATCGATCTGAACTCTGCCTGAAGCAGTACAGATCTGCAGGATCTTATCCTGATTTTCATCTGCCTTGATCTGTTCGGAAACCCGGATCACATTCTGGGTTTTTAGAAGCAGCCGTTCAAAGTGGACCGGCTGACGCGAAAGTGTCAGCTCGCAGGCGGTGGAGTAGGCATCGGACAAAATGGAAAGCTCGACATCTTCATAGAATTTCATGGTAATATTAACGGGCAGCTCCAGCTCCAGAATACGCTGTTCTCCGTCCTCATCCGGTTTTGCCTCCATTGTGCCGCACTGCGGCTGGAAGCTGATGTCCGGGATCATCTGCTCATTGCAGCCGGAGCAGGAAACCAAGCTGTCGATGGAGCATTCTGTTTCCAGATATTCCATGCGGCGCTCTTCATCGACCGGCACATAAAGAACGAAAACATGCAGATCGCCGGTGATGCGCACGCTGTCCTCGAGAAGTCTCGTCTGTAGATTTTGAGGCGTCATTTCATAGTACAGAATGGTATCAATATTTGGCTTTCCCTTTGGGAGGTTAATCTCATCCTTGATCCGGAATACATCGCGTGTGCGCGGTGTCGATCTTGTGTAGACGATCGTATCGAACTGCTTGTGCAGACCGTCTGGGGAAAGCGACTCCATGCCGGTCCGGACTGCCTCGTCGGAAAGGATATCGATGCCTGCAGGATCGCTTGCTTCCTCCTCACACCGGCAGTGGAAACCGGCAATTGCGCGGACGCTGATCTTGCGGGAATGGATCAGCTGGATCTGGCAATCCTCGAGATCATAGCTGCAAAATACATCGTCTGTTTCCGTAAGACCATCGAGATTGACGGTTTCCTCGAAGGGAATCTGTCCTTTCATATTATGTACCGGGCGGATGTCATCGCGGCTGGCATAAAGCAGCTCAAATTGCAGACTGCCCCTTAGAACACATTTGTTTTGTTCGCATTTTATTTCTGTGAGATCCAGACAACCGTTCTGTTTTATGATAAGATCAATGTCCGGCTTGGTGTCGGGTACGTTGACGTCATCCTCCAGTGTGGTCTGGATACTTCCATGACATTTGATTTGATTGGTGATCATTGTTTCTGATGAAAGTTTCATGGGAATTCCTCCATATATCTGATTTGTTGTCCCGTATGATTCAATATATGAAAGAAAACTTCAGGATATTCAAAAAAATCGGTAAAAAGATTGGACAGATATAGCTATCTGCTTTATAATTAAAGTATATTTTTGTACGAAATTTTTAAGGAAACAAGGAGGTTTATTATGGCTGGAAAGAAAGGAAAAAGCAGGAAAAGCAGCAGCAGACTTCGTTTGAAGATCATGCTGGTAGCTCTGCTTCCTATGATATTGATGGCAGTTATCGTAGGAGTTGTGGCAACAAGAAATATGTCAGAGGGAATGCGTCAGGAAATGTTGTATGCCCTGAAGGCAGAGGCGCATTCGCTGGAGCAGGTGTATAATGCTGTCAACAGCGATACATATTCCGTCAGCGGCAACAAGCTGATGAAGGGAAGCTTTAACATTACGGATGAGACGGACTTTATTGATTCCTTTGTAGAGGGAAGCGGTATGGATGTGACTGTATTTTATGGGGACACCCGTATGGCGACCACACTGAAGGATGATTCCGGCAAACGTATCGTGGGAACACAGGCGGATGCGGATATTGCCAAGGCGGTGCTTGCAGGTGAGACGGTTGAGAAGGAAAATATCACGATTGACGGGAAGAAATATTGTGTATGCTATTCACCGCTCAGGGAATCTTCCGACAAGATCGTTGGTATGGTGTTTGCCGGAAAGCCGGTAGCCGCTGTACAGGCTCTGATCACAAAGCGTACTACGGCGATTGTGGTTGTTGAAGTTGTCTTGATACTGATCGCCATGGTCATTATTTTCTTCTTGACAAGGGGGATCAAGATAGGCTTACAGGCAGCAGAAAAGGCTGTTGAGGGATTGTCTAACGGAGATCTGACCGTGGCAATTGAGTCAAAGGCGATGCGCAGAAACGACGAGCTTGGTGATATGGCAAAGGGAGTTGCAGTTTTGCTGAACCAGCTTCTTGAGGTTGTCAATCATATCCGGACTTCTTCAGAGATGCTTCTTAAGTCGGGAACGGATCTGAGTAACATGGCATCGCAGACAAACTCTACCGCTGAGGATATCAGCAAAGCCATCGAGGAGTATGCGGTGGAAAATGGGGTGAGCGTCGTGCGCGAGCTCATCGGCCATGGCGTCGGGCAGGATCTGCACGAGGCGCCGGATGTGCCAAACTTCGTCTCCCGGTTCAATGGCCCGGTCCTGCGGCCTGGCATGACGATTGCCGTCGAGCCCATGCTCAATCTGGGCACGCCAACGGTGGCCGAGGCAGACGACGGCTGGACGGTCTCCACGCTGGATGGCAAACTCTCGGCGCATTACGAGAATACCATCGCCATCATGCCAGAGGGCCCCTGTGAA
>OGDN01005202.1_pt1 | contig 10453 bp, 5 predicted proteins | sample 1570271 | NCBI WGS metagenome assembly OGDN01 (sample SAMEA4384481, study PRJEB24528) | human gut metagenome | reverse complement strand
CCCTGCGCCGTGGTGATGATATGCAGGTACTTTCGATTTGGCGCGATGCCGTGGCCCACAAACCGCAGGAACACGCGATAATTGAGGGCACGCAACGATTTATGTCCCAAATCGGAGGATGATCATATGGCCAAGAGCAGGTACGCCGATGCCACCAAGGCCGCTCGCAGGGCCGCGATGTCTGCCCACAAAGTCACGGCTGCGGCGAATGCTGGCAACGCCGACGCGTCCGCGCAGCTGACCGCCAGCGCCGTCGTCGAGTCCGCCCGCGACGCCCGCCGCGACGAGCTGACGCACGTGGACGCTAAGGGCGAGGTGCGCATGGTCGACGTGTCCGACAAGGCCGAGACCCATCGCATTGCCATCGCCGAGGGCACCATCCTCATGCACCCCGAGACGCAGGCCATGGTGCTGCAGGACCGCGCCAAAAAGGGCGACGTGCTTGCCTGCGCGCGCGTGGCGGGCATTATGGCCATCAAACGCACGAGCGACATCATTCCCATGTGCCATCCGCTGCTCATTACTAAGAGCAAGTGCGACATTGCGCCCATCGCTGCGGCGGGGACGCCGGCCGATGACGTGCCCGAGGGCTGGGCGCCGGCGCGCGCGGACGGGCAGGTTGGCTTTCACGTACTGGTCACGGCGGGCGTGACGGGCAAGACGGGTATCGAGATGGAGGCTCTGACCGGCGCGAGTGCCGCGTGTCTGACCATCTATGACATGTGCAAGGCGGTCGATCGCGGCATGGAGATCGTCGACGTGCGCCTGCTGCACAAGGAGGGCGGCCGTTCGGGCGTGTGGGATCGTGCGGAGCGTCAGGTTGCTGCTGTTGAGGCCGTGGCCGCTGACGGTGCCACGCTCGCAAGCGCACCCGTCGCCGTCGCGCCCGCTGCTCCGGCACCGGCCGTCCCCGCGATCGCGTTTATCGGCTACCAGAACTCGGGCAAGACCACGCTCGTCGAGAAGGTTGTCGCCGAGCTCACCCGCCGCGGCCTGCGCGTGGGTTCACTCAAGCATCACGGGCACCACGGCTTTGATATCGACGTGCCCGCTAAGGATACGTGGCGCCATCACCAGGCCGGATCCAAGCACGTGGGCCTCATCTGCGCCACGCGTTGGGCGGAGTACGCCGACACGCGCGAGGAGGACGAGATGCCCGCGCGCGAGCTGCTGTCGCGCTACAACGATGTCGACGTGGTGATCATCGAGGGCTACAAGACCGAGGGCTTCGACAACATCGTGGTCGCGCGCTCCGGTGTCGACCGTCTGCGCGGCAAGAGTTCGCTCGACCTGGTCGACGGTCACACGCTGGCCCTTGCCTGCAACGAAGCCCTGGCGCGTCAGGCCTTCGACGCCGGCTTCGCGACCCGAGCCATCAACATCAACGACGCCCGAGCCATCTGCGACCTGATCCAAGATCACCTTTAAGGGCCGGCTCGCTGCGCTGCCATAACCTGCCAAATAAGGACAGGTTTATTTTGGCAGGTTTTATCTGGGCAAACGCCATTTCCACCACAAAAGTGCCGGCACCTTTGTGGTGGTTTTTGCTTTGGTAGATGTGTGGGACATGCCTTACAATCTACCAAGTAGTTCATGACGGGCGAAAAACGGAGAGAAGGGTCCTGATGCGTCCTTAATGTTTCATGCGGATAGATTGATTTGACAGACGGTGGCGAATGCCCGCCGTCCGCATTCGTATGAAACAAGGAGTCTCCATGCTCATCTCTCTTTTCTCAAAGCCTCAATCATCGCTGTCCGTGCAGGCCAAGCGCCTGGTGGCGATGCGCTTTCTCATCTACACCGGGTTTCAGACCAGTTATTTTATCGGCGTCATCGGAACGCTCACCTATGCAGACGATGCCTCAGTCGTGGCGACATCGCTGGCCGTCCTGTTCATGAACGTTTTCGTGATCCTGGGATCCTTTGCGGGTGGCGCGGTGCTCGACGCCTGGGGTCCGCGCCGCCATTTCTTGCTGAGCATTGTGGGCACGCTCGCAACTGGCACGGCAATCATCGCCTTTGGCAGCGCGACCGGCATCGTCCTGCTCGGCGCGGTGTTTCTGGGCTTTGTGATGGGGTTCGCCCAGCCCATTGCCACATCCTATCCGGCCTACCTCACCGACGATCCTGTCGAGCTCAAAGACATCAACTCCGCCATCGCCATGTTTTCAAACGTGAGTATCATCGTTGGCCCCACGCTGGGCGGCTTTGTCGCGGCGGCTGCGTCGTCGCGCGCGGTGTTTGTGCTCATGATGCTCTTTACCGTGCTGGCGCTCGTCGTCGGTTGGGGCTTTAGGCCGCAGACCAGCCATGTCGCCGGGCATGCGGATGCCGATTCGGCAGAGGAAGGGGAGCGTGCGGGACAAAGCTCCAACCCCAGCACGTCCGCCCGCGCAACCTTCGCGACCAGCATCAAGACGGTCTTTACCAACAGCGTCCTCGCCCTACTGTTCTGCATTATTTTCCTTTCGAACTTTGGTTATGGCGCCTTTGACCCGCTGGAGTCGTTCTTCTACCGCGATGTTCTGCATGTCGGTGTCGAGTGGATGGGCTGGCTCTCGTCGGCCTGCGGCGTGGGCGCGGTGCTGGGCGCCGTCCTCGCGCTCCGCTTGCCGCCGCACCTGGCCAACCTTAAAACGCTGCTCGTGGCGCTCATGTCCGTGGGCCTGGGAAGTTTGCTCTATGTGGGGACGCCGTACGTAGGCGTGGCCCTCGTCGGCCAGATTGCCTTGGGCGTGGCCTGGGGTGTCGTCAACCCGCTCCACAACACTATCGTGCAAACGACGGCTCCGCTCGAGCAGCTCGGTCGCATCAACTCGGTCATGGGCTTTGGCAACATGTTCGCCGGCGTGGCCCCGCTGGCGATTGCCCCGTGGCTGGCGGCGACGTTTGGCGTGCAGCGGACGCTCGTAGGGGCGGGCATGGTCGTGACGGCGGTTCCCGCGGCGTTGCTGCTGTTTGGACGCCGGCATTTTGATCGTGCCGCAAGGCAGTAAAAACCATCACAACATTCGATGAAAATCTCGATTTTGCCGAAAAACGTCGAATGTTGTGATGGTTTGCGCCTCGGGCCAGGCCACCCTGCGAGTCCGGCCACCACAAAGGGGCCAGGCACCTTTGTGGTGGTTTTTGCTTTGACGGGCCGCGGCTGCGCCTTGGTATACCATGTACACCATTTCCGATCACATTCAGCATCGCCGCACAACCCAGAAAGGCCCCCATGGACACCACCTTCAGCCACATCAAAGCCGTGTTCTGCGATATCGACGGCACGCTGCTCACGAGCCAGCACACGGTGTCCCCGCGCACCGTGGCGGCGATCCGCGCCCTGCGCGAGCGCGGCGTGCTCTTTGGCCTGTGCACCGGGCGCGACGCCCACGCGACCGAGGCCATGTACGAGCTCTGGGGCATCGAAGGCCTGGTAGACGTGATGGTGGGCTGCGGTGGCGCCGAGGTTATCGACCGCGCGCACGACATCAACGAGCTGAGCTATCCGCTGCCGGGCGAGACCATCGCGCGCATCTGCAAGCACATGGCGGACCTTCCGGCAACGCCCGTTTGCCCCCGAGACGGCGTGTTCTACGTGCCCGAGAGCAACGCGTGCGTCGAGCACCTGTCGCGCGTCGACGGCGTGCCCTACCAGGTGGTCGACTTTGCCGAGTTTTTGCGCGAGCCGCAGCCCAAGGTGATGTTTACCATGGCGCCCGAGGTAATGCCGCGGGTGATTGAGCGGGCATCGACGTTTGCCGATAACACTGTTAAGGCTCTGCAAACCACGCAGCGGCTCTACGAGTTCATGGATCCGCGCGTGTCCAAGACGCGCGGCCTTGTGCGCGTGGCGGAGCTCAACGACATGGAGCTCCAGAACATCTGCGTGTTTGGCGATGCCGATAACGACACCTGCATGGTGGCCGACGCCGGCGTGGGCGTGGCCATGGCAAACGGCAGCGACGCCACCCGTGCCGCCGCCGACTTTGTAACCGCGAGCAACGACAAAGACGGCATCGCGATCTTTATCGAGGAACATCTGCTGTAGCGCTGGGGGAGAACCACCGCAGAAGGGAGCAGGCTCTTTTGCGGTGGCCTCAGGCGATTTGGGCGAATTGGTACCTAAAATCTGTGGGAAAATTCAAATATTGTTGTCTGAACATCATGCTTCTAACCACCGATGGGTTTAAGATATTCTCATCAATTTGGTAGGATATTCATCCCGGTTAATGACCTACCGCTCACGGTCGATTTTCGACCGTTCACAGGATGTTTGCTCTTGAGCAAAATGTTGTGCAAATAAATCTAATGCCATTAAAAAATAATACGCAACTAAATTACCAGCAGAAATAAAAAAATAGATAGCGAATAAACGAAGGCAAATCCGAGCAAATGTCAAGAGAATTGAGAACTTGCTACAAAAATGTCGGTTTTGTTGCTCAGATGTTTAAACAATCGTTATAATTGCATTACTAAACGAGCGCAATTACAGATTGCGCAGATACGTTTGATGGTGAAAGAGCAAGATCGCGGTCTCTTGGGGAGGAGACATCGATGAAAGCGAATTCGGACAAATCTAAGCAGAGTAATAAAGCGACGCGCCGTGTACTGGCAGGCGTTTTGTGCGGAGCCTCCGTTTTGAGCCTGGTACTGTCGCTCGTCATGCCTCCAATCTCGCAGGCCATTGCCAACGATGCCGAGGCGGGTGCAGCCGAGAAAACTGTGGCGGCGGCTGATTCCTCAACTGAGTCTACTGATGTAGAAAACACCAACAGCGGGGATACCGAAAAAAACCAGAATAGTGACGAGACCGAGGGCGACGAGACTGGCTCTTCAAATGACGTTGAGAAGAATCAGGCTGAGGATCAGCTCGAGGACGAGCAACGGGGTGAAGACGGTGAGACGTCGGATGACAATGCAGTAAAGGCGGCCGCGGAAGGCGGGCAGACTGAAACGGCATCCGACAAGATAGATAGCGCGGAAAAGCTGAAATCTGGACTGGAGGCGGCAAGCGGCGCAGCCAACTTCGAACTTGTGAGCGATATTGATATCAACACGTCTATTGTGCTCGACGAAGACGGTAGCAATATCACGCTGGATCTAAACGGCCATAAGATTAAGTATTCGAATAAGGATCAGCCTCTGTTCAACATCACTAAAGGTGCAACGTTAACCGTCAAGGATAATGGGCAGACTGCAATGGATATTCCGACTGGCGACAAATTCGTTTGCCAGGATAATTCGCTCAGCAAAAATGGTAACCTTGCTTCCATGACCTACGACAATTCCAATATCCCTACCAATCTCACCTACTATGTAACTGGATCGTCTGTTAAGGTGGACGGCACCAGTACTACCGAGACTCTGTATAAACATGGAACGAGTATCGGCGGTGCCATCGTGGCATGTGCTGACAAAGACAACCTGAATCATGACTACCTGAAACTCATTAATCTCTATGCAACCGACGGCAAGGGTGGTACGTTCAAGCTCGAGAGTGGCGTGATTACGCAACAGGAAAATATCAGTGTTAACAGTTTGGTTTATGCCGAGGAAGGTTCTACCGTCAATATGAGCGGTGGCTACGTTTGCGGTGCAACCTCTAAGAGCCAAGGCGCGGGCATCGAACTTGGCGTCAAGAACGGCAAAGGTGCCACTTTCAACCTCACCGGTGGCGTGATTGCAGGTAACCGCGCTCCCAATGGCGGCGGTGTATACGCTAACGGCGCCGATGTGTACCCTAAAGACCCTGAAACCAACATGACCAAAATCAACATGACCGGTGGCATAATCTCCGGTAATAGCACACTCAACGCGGGACTCGGTGGCGGCATTATGGCCAAGGGCGGCATCGTGACCGTTTCTGGTGGCTATATCACGAATAATAGAATGGTTCAGTTCTGCGGCCACGATGGCTGGGGTGACCATGGCGGCGCTGGGCTTGCTGCCAATAACGGCGCCCATGTCACCATTTCCGGTGGCCAGATTACTGGCAATTATTCTGAAGAAGCTGGTGGTGGCGTTTACGTTACCGATCTTGGTCGAGACGGTTCTCGCAAGGATATGGCATGGCTCAACATTACGGGAGGAATTATTGCCTCTAACGAGAGCTTCCGATCTGAGGGCGCTGGTATCCGCGTTGGCCAGATGGTCGATGCGATGATTAACGGCACTGAAGGCAATAAAGTCTATATCACTAACAATTACTGCATGTCTCGCTTTGACTGGGGCGGCGGCGGCATCTTTGTCCAGGGAAACTCGAATGCGGGTAAGGAATATATTTGTATACAACTCGTACATTAGCAGCAATACCGCCGGTGGCTATGGTGGTGGCGTTGCAGTCTGCCCGACGGGCAAGACGCTGGTGACGAACACTGACGGCACTGCAATCTTTGGCAATATATCTGCTGGCAATGAGCAAAATGCTGATGGCGATGAGCAGAATGCCAACGGTTACGATCCGGCAACTAACAGTGGTAATGAAGGCAAGCCCCATCTTTCAAGTGGCGGTAGCGAAAAGAATCAAGATCAAGATGCATACAACTCGGAGAAGTTCCGCGAGAAAGGCCATGCCGATTTCTTCCTTGCGGCAAAGGATGGCCATAAGGAACCGCTTGCGGCAATAATCGGCAAGATGCTCGGCGGCGGAGACGCCAAGTATTCGGGAAGCAAAGAGCTCAATGAAGCTATAAAAATTCCTGCCGATGGCGGCGTGCAGATTTATCGGAGTATCGGATTGACTTCGGATGTTCATGTTGGCGACGCTGAAGCAAATAATGCACAGGCGGCTGCTACAACCTTCATCACGGGCAACTATTCCTGGGACCATGGCGGCGGCATCATGTCGAACGGCGACCTGTACCTAGGCGTGCCTGCGGATACGTACGTCTACCCAAGCCTTAAGCTAAAGGCGTCAAAGGCGCTGAAAAATAAGCAAACCGAAAAAGAAGAAATGCTCACAAAAGATCAGTTTTCTTTCGCGGTTTATCGCAAGGATTCGGATACTGCGACGGCGCCTTCTTGGAAAAATGACTCTTTCAGCGATGGTGACTGCACCTTAGTCGGGTCTGCCAAGAATGACGCTGAAGGTAACATTACGTTTGACCTTGGTGAACAGTTCGTAGATAAGACTGTTGTGGCTAACAAGATTACATACTACTTGGTCGAACAGACCGGTGGAGACTCTGACATTGAGTACGACCACACTGTGTACGAGATCGAGGTGCAGCTCACGGACAACGAAACTTTGCTCATGAATGTGCCGAAGAAGGATGATTCAAGTCAGAACGTTCCGCTTTACGTCCATAACTATACGATTACAAGCGTGAGTGCGACCGGGCGCTCCGGAGATACAACAAAAGCGCTGGGCACTATGGAAAGAGACAGCGAAGGCTATTATTCGATTATCGACTCCAACGCGGGAAAGACCTTCACCAACAAGTACACTCCGTACACCTCCAGCGGCTCCTGGACTCCCAAGGCGACTAAGGTCGTTAAGGGTGGCGAGATGAAGGAGTTTACGCTCGAGTTTGCGGATAATCTGGCCTTCGAGAAAGCCAAGACGGTAAAGACTCAGATTGATGGTGACAAGACTCAGACGCTACCGTTTGAAGCAGTCAACTATGAGTTGAAACAGCTCGAGGGCGGGGGCACCACCGGCCGTGGCGCTTCCAAGACCTTCACGTACTATGTGCGCGAGAAGGATGAGAGTTCGCTTTTCTCGCACTACAAGTTCGACAAGTCGGTCTACAAGCTTACGGTTGTTGCAACGGACAATACCAAAGGAACCATCAACTGTAAGGTGACCTACAGGAAGGGAACCGTTGGCTCCGATGGCAAGTGGAAAGATGCTAATAGCGCCGACCACGAACTCACCGACGCCTCCACCCCCACCTTCATCAACACCTACTCCACCTCTTTGCCCCTTTCTGGTATGTCGGGCGTCACTCTGACGTACCTTGCCGGCGCGGCGGTGCTTTGCGCTGCTGCGGCTTGGATGCACATTCGTCGCAAGGCGAATGCGAAGGGAGGCGAGCGTCGTGAATAAGAAAGTTTGCTCCTTCCCGATCTTGTTTGCGCTGCTTGCCCTCCTGATCGGCACCTGCGCGGTTGTGTTCCCCGCATCCGTGCAGGCCGCGCCGACCTCGACCGGTTCCATCACGGTGAGCGGCACCGTGGCGCGCAGCTACGACGCCTACCAGATCTTTAGCGCCAACGTCGTCGACGGCGACAACGACGCCAAGATTGCAACCGACCTTGTCTGGGCAAGCGACGCCGCGCGCGACGCCGTCCTGCCTGTGCTGCACAGCGCCGGCATGCCCAATTCCCAGACCACCGCGCAGGAAGCTGCCGAGTGGCTCAACACCGATTCCCACCTTACGAGCGCGCTGAGCGCACAGCTCGCTCGTTCCCTCCAGAGCTCTGGCGCCGTGTCCGTGGCCCTCAACGCGGGCACGACGGCCGAGCTGCCCTGTGGCTACTGGCTCATCGTCGCCGACGACGACGCCATCGCCCAGGGCGAGGCCGGCACCGCGCCGATTATGGTCCTGGTGGGCGGCAGCGCCGTCACCGTCAAGCCCAAGGCCGCGACCCCCAAGGTCGCCAAGCACGTGCTGGAGGACAGCACCGCCGCCTGGGGCAAGGCCGCCGACGCCACGGTCGCCGACGACCTGTACTGGCGCCTCTCGGCCACGGTCCCGGCGGGGCTCACTGCCTACGACACCTATACGGTGCGGTTCGTCGACACCATGAGCGCGGGGCTCGATCCCTCAAAGGTGGCCGCGAGCATGCGCGTGTACGTGGCGGCGGGCGCGGACGGCGGCTTCGACGCCGTCCAGACCGGTAAGGACGGGCGCGCCGGCACCGAGCCCGGGAAGGGCTGGACCGATATCACGGCCCAGTGCGCCACCAAGGTGGCGGCGGACGGGACTTTCACCGTGCGCACCGGCGACCTCATCGCCGCGCTCGGCGGGGCCGACGCCTTCACTGCGGGCGCCCGCGTGGTCGCCGTGTACAACGCGCCGCTCAACGGCGCATGCAACCACGGCATCGCGAAGGGCAACCCCAACGAGGTCTACCTGCGCTACCCGCGCTCTCCGTTTGCCGACCAGTCTGGCGATGCGGGCTTCACCCGCACGCCGAGCGATGATGCGACTGCCTACACCTGGGACCTCGCCCTCACCAAGCGCAGCAGCAACGGCGACAAGCCGCTGCCCGGGGCGGTCCTGAGCATCGCTGACGATCGCGGCCGCACGCTGGCGGCCGACGGCACGTGGGATGCGGAGGGCAAGGCCACCGTCACCACGGGCGAGGACGGCCGCGTGACCGTCTCGGGCGTGGACTCGGGCAAGCTGGAGGTCCGCGAGCTCAAGGCGCCCAAGGGCTACACCGCCTTTGAGGGCACGCGCTCCGTGACGGTCAAGGCCGAGGGCCTGGACGTCGACCAGGTGGCCGCCGCCAAGCCCAAGCTCACCATCACGGCCGAGTCGCCCCTGCGCGCCGACAGCGCGGACGGGTCGACGGGCGGCCTGGAGGCGTCGCTCATCAACACGCCCACCGGCACACCCCCTAGCATTACCACCGGAGGCTTTATGCCCTCGACTGGCGATATGGCAATGTACGCCGCGGCCGCCGCAGCGGTCGCCGGAGCCGCGCTCATCGTGGTCGCGCTCCTGGTCAAGCGGGGAGGTGGCAGCCATAAAGAGTAGCTGGCAGCCCCACAGAGAGCGGGGCGAGACGTAGCGAAGTAGATGCTAAGATGCAGACAGATGATGACCGATCGAATGAGAACCAAACGGAAAACGGAGGAAAAGAAGATGAGCATGAGCAAGAACATCGCACGCCTGGCAGTAACCGCCGGCCTCACCGCAGCGTTGAGCTTCGGCGGCGTCATGGCCCCGGTGACCATGGCGTTTGCCGCGGAGGGCGCGACCAATAGCATCACCATTACGCAGAATAAGGATAATGGAGCCACCAAGTTCAAGGCATACCAGATCTTTAAGGCCGATGTCATTGATGGAGACAGCGGTAAAGTTGTTTCGAACATTGGTTGGGCGAGTGGTCAGGCCGAGAGGGCGGTTCTGGACTATCTTGCAGCTGTACCTAATTCTGGCATTGACGCTAACTCTTCAGCGCAAGAAGCTGCTAAGTATCTGACCGACCATTCAGAGGGCACCGGCGAGACGACCCCTATCAAAAACGACAATTTGTTCAACGGATTGGCAAAAGCGGTCGAAAATGGCGTGGATCAGACAGGTTCTTCCTTTGCTGCAGGCGAAGTCTTTCAGCCCAAGGACGCGAGCGGCAATGCTCTGCAAGGCTATTATCTCTTTGTGACCGATGAAAACACCTTGAGCACTGATCAGAATCCGAAGAAGAATACCGGTACTTCCCCGATTTTTGCTGTTGTCGGTGACGCTCTCGTGACCGTTACCGAGAAGACCAGCATTCCTACCGTCGATAAGCA
>OGDN01005177.1_pt1 | contig 10509 bp, 8 predicted proteins | sample 1570271 | NCBI WGS metagenome assembly OGDN01 (sample SAMEA4384481, study PRJEB24528) | human gut metagenome | reverse complement strand
GATGATCCAGCCGCATCTGGTACCGGCCATAGAATAGATCTTTGAGGAACTGCAGGTCACTATAGCCTTGTCGTAGAGATCAGCCATCGAAGGCATATATTCTTTCTTAAGGCCTCGATACATTTCATCACATACTATCCAGGCGTCCACAGACTTGGCTATCGCTACCAGCTCCTGCATTTCTTCAAGCTCCAGGAGAGACCCCGTCGGATTGTTGGGGTTCGTCAGCATGATAGCCTTCGTATTTGAATCTACAGCCTTGCGCACCTCAGAAAGATTCAGCTTATAGCCGTCTTCAGGTTTTAAATCTATCTCTCGGACTTCGGCCCCTATAGATCTTGGGATAGAATAGTACTGCTGATAGTTGGGCATGATGGAGATGACGTTGTCCGAAGGCTCTATGAGAGTATAGACCACGGTATTGTTGGCGCCTGTTCCGCCGTGTACCAGTATTACGTCTTCAGCCGTCACGCCTTTGTATAGTTTAGCCACGGCTTCACGCAGTCTCGGCGTACCGGCAAAGAAGCCGTAACCAAGGTTCATCTTCTTTAAATCTTCAAGAAAGCTGTCCAGGTTTTCTCCTGTCAGTTCGAATAGTTCTTCTACTGTCATAGGAAGAACGCAGCTTCCTCCCAGATATACTTTGTTTTTAGGGCTGTTGGCAGCCGGATTGAGCCAGTTTTCCAGCACAAATTCATCTAACTTCATAATGTCTCCTCCTCAAAGCGGTCATTTATCTATACTTTAATTATATAATTCACGGTTAAAACATAAAATCTCAACAAATTATACGAGAACATAATTTAATTTTCATAAATTTGTGTTATAATACAAAGATAAAAAGATTGCGCAGGGAAACGCTGACATTTAAAATAGATATTTACTTGGAGGAAAAAATGAAAGTAACCGTCGAAGACATAAGCAACTTTCCGGAGTTTGCCGACCTGAAACTGATCGCAGGCAGGGGCGGCCTCAATAAAGCTGTCGAAAAATGCGGCATCCTCGATTATGAATTCGTCGAGGGAGTCAGAGAAAAATGGTACAATACTAATTTCAGAGACGAGAATATGATAGTAATGACCAGCTTCCTGTATGCCAAAGACAACGAATACCTCATAATGGACGCAGTGAAAAATCTGGCTTCAAGAAAGTGCAGCGGGCTGATAATAAAGAACATCTTTCATCTTCCCATACATGAGAATGTGATAAGATGCGCCGATACCATGAATTTTCCGATATTGGTCATAGAGGGAAGCAACATTCACTTTGAGGATCTCATCGTGCTGATCTCCGAGCGGATACGACATTATGAGCTTCTTCACTACAGAGAAAGCAAAGTGGACGAGATCCTCAGGAGCGGCTCCGACTACCGTCTCCTCGAGAGTATTTCCTATGACATAAATCCTACTTTCAAGACTGATATGGTGGCTATGTTCTTTAAGGCCAAGGGGCAGTTCGGCCCGAGAGAATATCTAAAAATGGAGAAGCTCATAGAAGACAGCGCCCTCATGACGGCCTCTGATTCCATGTTCTACTACAGAGATGGTTTTTTCATAATTCATTCGAGGGAAATGTTTACATGCGTAGACGCGGAAAAACTGGCAAAACCTTTTATAGAAATGTTCGGCGAAGCCGCCGGAGGATTCAGGGTAGGTATAAGCGCCGTACATCATCTGCTCTGGCAGATAAAGAACTGCTTCGAAGAAAGCAAATATGCGGCGTCTTTGGACAGCGGCGAGGCGTCGGGATACGTTCTCTATGAAAACTTGGGTATATATAAGGTGATTCTTCCTTACTGCACGGACAGCGTAATGAAAGAGTTCTGCCGTGATTATATAAAGCCTCTCGAGGATTACGATCTTGAGACCAAGGGTAATCTGCTGGAGACGGCCATAAATTACGTACTTAACGACGCAGATATACAGAAGACTGCTCAGGCTATGCTTCAGCATAAAAATACTATCAGGTACAGGCTGAAGAATATAAGCAACATAATAGGAATGAACGTGTTCGAGACAAAGAACTATGAGATATTGTCTTTTGCCGTTAGAATATTCATCTGCAACGATGAAAGCATATGACTTAAAACTGGAGGACAAGAAAAATGAAACATCGCTTTATTTCAAAAAAATATTGGAAAGAAATAGGTACTCCTTTCGGAAGCACCAACGAAAAGGCTGCCCGTTATGATGACTGCATAAACTTAAGCATAGGCGACCCGGATCTCATCACCGACAAGATAATAATAGACGGAGCATATGAGGATACGCTTAGAGGTCATACCAGATATACCAACATGTACGGAGATCCTGAGCTGAGGCAGGAGATAAGAAACTTCTATAAAGAAGAGTATGATCTGGATATAGCTCAGGACGAGGTGATCGTCACAGCCTCGGGGCTGATCGCCATGTACAGCGTTTTGCAGGCTATCTTAGATGACGGCGACGAAGTCATAATACAGGCGCCTTTCTTTACCCCGTATACGTCTCAGGTGAAGATGGCCGGCGGAGTGCCTGTAGAGCTTGATACTTACGAAGAAGAAGATTTTCAGATCAACTCAGGCCGCCTCGAGAGCCTCATCAATGAGAGGACAAAGGCGCTTATAATTAATACGCCGTCCAATCCATCCGGAAGCTGTTTGTCCGAAAATACAATGAAAGAGCTGGCGAAGATAGTAGAAAAATATGATCTCATCGTCATAGCAGATGACATATATACTTCGTATAGCTTTGAGAAGGATTTCATTCCTTTTATGTGTATGCCGGGGATGAGAGAGAGAACCATAACTATAAATTCTTTTTCAAAAAATTTCATAATGACGGGATGGCGAGTAGGAAATATCATCGCTCCCTCCTATATAATAAGGGTTCTCAAGGATATGAGCGAAAATATAATATATTCGGCTCCTGCTCCGTCTCAGAGAGCGGCCATACATGCTCTCAGGAACAGAAAAGTTGTTCAGCCGCCTGTGATAGAAGAATATAAGAAGAGGATGAACTACGCCGCAGATAGAGTCAACAGAGTCTCCTGGATGAGCGTTAAAACGCCGCCAAAAGGAAGCTTTTATCTCTTCATAAATATAAGAGAAAGCGGCTTATCGAGCACGCAGGCCTCTGAGATGATTCTTGATAAGGCTCACGTGCTGCTACTTCCCGGAAATGCGTTCGGACGCTGCGGAGAAGGATATCTCAGACTTGCATGTACGGTAGGCATCCAAAAGCTCGGAGAAGCTTTTGACAGAATCGAAAAAATAACCCTTGACAAATAGAGTTAAAAGTCGTATTATAATTTTAGGAATAAGAATTGTTCCTAAAAAATAAAAAAGAAGGTGTTACCGTGACGAAACAGAAAAAGTTGGTATTGACCATAATCGAACGGTCACATGGGCACCTGTCGGCTGAAGAAATTTTTTTCAGAGCGAGAGAAGAGATGCCTAACATTGCGCTTGGTACCGTGTACAGAAACCTCAATTCTCTTACGGAAGAAGGGATCGTCAGGAGGATTACTCTTCCGGGTACTTCTGACAGATTCGATACGATGATCAGACCTCACGATCATCTCATATGTCAGAAATGCGGAAGGATAAAAGACGTTCACCTTACGGGAGTAGAGGAGGCTATCCGCAGCGTTACAGGAGATGATATCTCGTTTTATGAGCTCAACGCTTATTATATATGTGACGAATGTAGAGAGAAAGAGACCGGCGAGGCTGCCGGAGAATGACCGGTGCGTATGGATTTCATTGGTCCGTCAGGAAAAACGGATCTGAAAAATTATAAAAATCACAGGAGGAAATGAACATGAAGGACTTAAAAGGAACTAAGACAGAAGCTAACTTAATGACTGCATTTGCAGGAGAATCACAGGCCAGAAACAAATATACTTATTTTGCAAGCGTTGCAAAGAAAGAAGGATACGAGCAGATTGCGGCTATCTTCCAGAAGACTGCCGACAATGAAAAGGAACACGCAAAGATGTGGTTCAAGGCTCTCGGAGAATTGGGAGATACTGCTCAGAATCTGCTTGCAGCAGCAGAAGGAGAAAATTATGAGTGGACTGACATGTACGCTCAGTTTGCAAAAGAAGCAAAAGAAGAAGGTTTCGACGTTCTTGCGGCTCAGTTCGCAATGGTAGCAGAGGTCGAAAAACACCACGAAGAAAGATACAGAGCTCTTCTGAACAACGTTGAGATGAAGGCCGTATTCGAAAAGTCCGGAGAGACTATGTGGGAGTGCAGAAACTGCGGACATCTGGTAATGGGTAAGAAGGCACCTCAGGTATGCCCAGTATGTTCTCATCCTCAGAGCTTCTTCGAAGTAAGATGCGAGAACTATTAATAAGCTTGCTACAGCATACAATATAAGAGTACATATGGATTTTAACAAAAGACGGCTGGCACCACGGGCCGTCTTTTATGTTGCAGGTTTAGGTCAGGCGAATATAAGATTAAGGCTCGTACAGAAATCGGGGGCGAAAAAATCTCCGTTTTGTTATGACATTACTGTCGGCGAGAAAAGGATGAACTGCTTTTATGATTCCCCAGCTGCATCACTTTTTTGACTTAACATAAGTGATCAGAGGATGAATATTGATAACTGCCAGAGATAAAAAACATGAGAGCTGTATACCGGTATTTAGATGGCCGCCCAATGATGAGGAAATTATCTGAACGGCGATTATCAAAACGCTCATGAAAAGCCTGCCGCCATATAGTCTGAAGGGGAGGATGTTTCTGATACTGACGATTCTGATCAAAAATGAAAGGAGATAACTGCAAAGAGTAGCTATAGCAGCTCCATATATGCCAAGGTGAGTCGGTATCAGCAGAAAATTGAGAATAATATTGAATAACGCCCCTGCGGCGGTCGTTAAAAATGACAGAGAGCTTCTCTTAGTTACAATGTAAACGCTGCCCATAAAAGAGACCAGCGATGACAAGATAGCCGCTGCTGTCAGTATCGGCAGATACTCTGCCGCCGAATAATATTCCGAAGCTGCCAGCAGCCGTATTGTCGCCGGAGAAAAGGCGATTATGATGCTGCCTCCTATGAACATGACCGTCAGAAACATACTCCAGATATTGGTGTAAAAGCTGATATAAGATCTTCTGCTGCCTCGGGATTCGCGGACAGCAGAAAACTGCCATGCTTCGAGAAACATCCCTGATATGAGTGTTATTATGGCAGGTATTTTACTCGCTACAGTATATATGCCGTTGGCGCCGGATCCTAAAAACCAGGTGATCATGTATCTGTCGGAAACAGAAGTTATCCACCAGAACAGAGCGGCGGGAACGAGAGGAAGGCTGTATCTCATCATTTTGCGCCACATGCCGGGCTTAAGGTGAATGTCCATGAGACGCCATAGTTTTTGCCCCGCCACAAGATACAGAGCGCAGATAGAATCGGCTAAGGTTATGGAAATTATATATCCGCGGGTTCCCGCCTCAAAGACTGAGAGAAAGAGTATGCTGAAAACTATGACCAATACTGTGTTGAGCACTCCCTGATATGCGAACAGACGGGTCTTGCCTTCGCCGCGTATGAACTGAGCGCACAGAGAGTGATAACATGAGGCTGAGATAAACCAGATCAACAGCCATTTGTATTCGCTCACAAAACCCGGAATAGATATAAACGACGAGAGCGCAGCAAGTATAGCTGTTCCTGCGCTTATGGTATAAAACCCTGAGGAAAAGATACTCTTTCGTTTTGCCGTATGTTCATCATCGGTCTCCAGGACAAAGCGAAATACGCCGTCGGCAATTCCGGCAGAAACTAAAGGGATAAGCAGATTAGCAGTCTGTATTATCAGGTCAGCTTCGCCGTAATCCGACGGAGTCAAAGCCTCGGTATAAAAACGGGTCATGAGAAACGTCAGAATCTTTGATCCAAAAGTTCCGACACTTATCAGAAGCGTATTATTTATCAATAATTCATATTTGCTTTTATTTGTCATTTAGAAGACTTCCGCAATTCTTACAAAATTTATCGCCGAACTCGCATGCGCAGTCACATTGCCTGCATTTTTTAACCAGATGTTCTCCACATTCTGAACAGTATTCAAAATCTAAAGGCTGCCATTTGCCGCAGGACGGACATCTCTGCCTTATGAAGCTTCGAGTAATGATGAATATGATGACTGCGGCAAGATTTAAGGTAAAGGCTGCTGCGCCACATAAAGATAAGGTAAGCGCCAACGGCATGAACGTCCTGAAAAATTTTTTAAAGTCTGTTTTCAAGATTTTCTGTTTTATCGTATTCATTTTGATACCCCCCTTTTTTCTTAGTATAGCAAGTATAAAATATATGTTTAAACTCCGGTTAATATAAATCCAAACTAAAAATAAATTAAGCTGCTATGGAGGCTGCCACTTATCGAGTAAAAAATATACCGGACGTTATACGGGAAAAACGCCATAGACCGCAAGACTAAAGAGGGGACGTATCAGCACCCTCTGAAACGGTAGCCGGCTCCCCAGACAGTCTCTATATGACGGGGATTCTGGGGATCATCCTCGAGCCTTTTGCGAAGACGGTTTATATGGACGGCAACTGTGGTATTGTCTCCCATAGCCTCCAGTCCCCATACTTTTTCGTAATGAGATTCGCGGCCGAAGACTATATCTGCGGTGGTCATCATAAAGAACAGCAGTTCATATTCTCTGTTCTTAAAAAACCTCTCTGCCACCTGAAAAGACGTACCGCGTGGAGGTATTGATGCTTATATTTCCTATCCTTATTTCATTCAGCGGCTTTTTATGCCCCGCCGCTCGTTCAAACTGAGAAAGATCAGCCTTAACTCGGGCTACCAGTACGCTGGGAGAGAAAGGTTTCTCGATGTAATCGTCTGCGATAGGCCCCCCGCCAGAGCCAGCCAGATGAAGCCTATGCAGATGAGTCCTATCACGACGGTGGCTGCTGCAAGTAGCTGTCTCTGCTGCCGCAGATTGCTGGCTTTGCTGCCGGTGAGCCGCATGCTGTATTTTCTTAACTCTTTGTACTGATTCTACAGCATTTTAGGAAGAAAAACAGCCTGAATGACGGTACGAAGGCGGGTATGCTGTAAATTTTGATTTATTATTGCGATTCTACAACCATTTTAACAAATTCTGTTGTAGAATTTACGCTTTTCTCTGTAGAATACAGCATGCGCTGTTTTTCACCGCAGCAAGCGCAGCCTCTGATATAATCGATGGGTTATGACATACGAGTATTGTAAAAAGTATAAACAGAAGTTAAATTTTGAAAGGCGGCCCGGCATAAATGGTGGAACCTCCTGCCTACATGTGATACAATGAGGGCAGAAACGCTGAGAGGTGATATATAAATGCTTACGATAAGAGACCTGATGAATCCCAACATAAAGAATAAAGAATCGAAGCTCCAGCTTGAAGAATCCCTATATCTTAAAGATATCGACATGTCCATATTCAATTCGGCGCATCACGAATATGTGAACGTAGTAGATAAAGAAGGCCATCTCGTAGGGGCAGTAAAGACTGAGCGGCTCGTATACCTGATAAGCAAACAGAAGGAAAATTCATTTATCCAGATACTGGACACCATGGACGCCGGATTAGTGGTCATAGACAGGGACAGCCGTATCTTCTATGTAAACCCCGCATATGGCAATATTCTGGGGATAAACATAAGCAAGATACTTGGACGTTATCTGAGTATAATAGAGCCGGAAGCGGCGCTTTTGGATGTGCTCAAGACGAAGAAGACGCAGAACATAAAGAACAGGCTCATAAAAAGTATAAATACGTATGTAGACATAAGCACGCATCCTCTGATAAGCGGCGGCGACATGGTAGGTGCCTATTCGGTATTTACCGACGTCACTAAAGAAAATCGGCTCAACAAAGAGATAAAGAAGATGACTGCGGTGGCCGAAGAATACAATCAGCAGATACAGGCCCGAAAATTCCTGGAAGAAAACAAGATAATAGGAGAAAGCAAGATTTACTTGGATTGTGTAAACAAAGCTCTGAAAGTAGCCAATACCGATACCATGGTACTGCTTCGGGGAGAGAACGGCACGGGAAAAGAAGTCATCGTAAACCTCATAAAGAGCCACTGCGCCAGAAAGGACAGGCCCTTCATCACCATAAACTGTTCGGCTATCCCGGACTCCCTGATAGAAAGCGAGCTGTTCGGATATGAGGAAGGAGCTTTCACGGGGGCTTCTAAAGGGGGAAGACTGGGCAAATTTCAGCTGGCCGACGGAGGAACCCTGTTTCTCGACGAGATCGGAGATATGCCCTATCAGATGCAGGCCAAGCTTTTGAGAGTCCTTCAGGAAGGCGAGATAGACAAGGTGGGCCGCCAGAGAAATATCCCCATAGATGTTAGAGTTATTGCGGCCACCAACCGAAGACTTGAGGAGATGGTTCAGAGGGGAGAGTTCCGTGAGGATCTATATTACAGGCTCAACGTCGTGTCCATCAGCATACCGCCTCTCAGAGAGAGAGGAAACGACGTGATTCTGCTGACAGATTATTTTCTGCAGAAATACTGCGAAAAATATAAGCGTAAACTGAAGATAGACAGAGGAGTATATCAGATGTTCCTGTCCTATGGATGGCCGGGCAACGTGAGAGAACTGCAGAATACTATCGAGAGCACCGTGGTTCTGTGCGAGACGGATACCATTACGATCAGGGATATACCCGAGAGCATAAGAGGAAAATACGAAGAAAATCAGGGGAGCAACGGAACTGAGTCTGTCAGCTGTACTTTCCCGGCAGGCGCTACGCTGAAGGAGGAAGTAGAGAATTTCGAAAAGAATATGATCGAAGCGGCGATCAGAGATTGTCAGGGCAACAGGACGAAGGCTATGGAAGTTCTGGGAATGAGCAAGAGAACCTTTTACAGAAAGGTTGCCAATTATGGCATAAAAGTAAAATAGTGCCGTATGTGCTACCACCAAAATTAAAAAACGTGTCGTTTTTGGCAAAATAAGAAAAGAAAAAAGGTATCAACCTCAGGTTGACACCTTTTTTCTTTTCTTTTCTTTTCTTTTCTTTTCTTTTCTTCTGTTGGAATTTCAACGATTTGACCGAATCATACAACAATAAGCTGCATTATGGCACAAATATTGCGATTGTAAAATCTAATCAAAAATGAAGCTGAACAAAGCAGATAAGAGAGGTATACAAGTGAACACGAATCTACCGAAGAAAGTGGAAATTTGGGATGTGACACTTCGAGACGGATTTCAGCACGAAGAGATGTTTGTCCCCACAGAGGCCAAGCTGTGGATAGCCGAAAGACTCATCGAGGCAGGGTTTAAAAAGATCGAAGTCGGGACTTTCAGCCACATAAAATACGTTCCTCAGTTCAAGGATATACTTGAACTGCTCAAGGGGCTGCCAAAGAACGACGAAGTAGAATATACGGTTTTAGCCCTCAATCAAAAAGCGTGCGAGAGAGTGGCCAGAGCCATGGACGCAGGCGCAAAGATAGACCGCGTTATGTGCGGACAGCTGGCCACCAGCGAAGCATACGCAAGAAAGAATATGAACAGAACCCATGAAGAGCTTTTTGAAGAAGCAAAAAAGAACGTGAAACTCCTGCACGATGCAGGAGTTAAAAAAGTATTTGCCAACATAGGAACCATCTTCGGATGCCCTATACAGGGAGAAGTTCCGATACAAAAAGCCTACGAATTTGTCGACAGATCCTTTGACATAGGATTTGACGAGATCGAACATTCGGACCCTGACGGAATAGCAGCGCCGGACGCAGTATATGAATATTTCAGCAACATACTCAAAAAATACCCCGACGTCAATATGCACTCATTCCACGCACACGATATAAGAGGAATGGGGCTGGCTTCATACTATGCCGCCATGGAAGCAGGCGTAACGGTATTTGATACTGCCGTAGGAGGCATAGGAGGTCAAGTGGCAAATATAGTGGACAGAATTCCGGTAAAAGGAACGGGAGAATACTACTATGAGTCAGGCCGAACGGGACTGGTGGAGACATGCGACTTCGTAACCATGGTGAATCACATGGGAATAGAGACAGGCATAAATGAAGAGAAATGCTACAAAATAGAAAGAATGATAGAAAAAATATTGGGGCGTAAGCTTGATTCGTTCACCAGTGTGATGAGATCAAAACCGTGAGAAGGAGGAAAAGATAAAATGAGAGACAGCAACTATTCGGGATTTTTTAAATTGCCTATGGAGAAGAGGTTGGAAGAGGTGGCGGAATTTGCGTCCCTTACGGAAGAAGAAAAAGAAATTTTGACCTCTGCCGATTCTCTGGACCGGGACAAGGCAGACCATATGATAGAAAATGTCATAGGGAAATTCGCCCTGCCTATGGGTGTGGCGCTCAATTTCACTATCAATGGAAGAGATGTGATTGTTCCCATGGTATGCGAGGAACCGTCGGTAGTGGCCGCCTGCTCCAACGCAGCTAAAATGGCAAGGCCGTCAGGAGGATTCAAGGCTTCCTCGTCAGGCAACGTGATGATAGCGCAGATACAGGT
>OGDN01005175.1_pt1 | contig 10515 bp, 8 predicted proteins | sample 1570271 | NCBI WGS metagenome assembly OGDN01 (sample SAMEA4384481, study PRJEB24528) | human gut metagenome | reverse complement strand
TGAATGGAGCATTCGAGCGGAAGGTCAATGTACCATCCTTACCAATGGTATGTTTTCCATTAGCTCCATCAATTATTTGGTAATTACCCATCGCAGTTAACACTAATCCTTCTTTATCTTTGTTGTCATGTTCTACTTTATATGCTGAATTATCACTTAAAATAATACTACTATAGTCCTTGTCTACCATTGCTCCAGTAGCAATACGAACTGGTTTGCCTGTCGTCGGTGTTACCATCGTCGACACTCCAATACGGCTGTTGCCGATATCTTTAAGAATTAGCATAGCCTGCACCGTTTCAAACGTTGTTGCAGATTCTGACAAAAAAACATTATCCTCTTTCCCCTGATTTTTGTTATTGATAATCATTGCATCGCCTGATACCTCAAGAGTTGCCGCTCCGCCATGCCAATATGTATTTTCTCTCGCAGATGCAGTCAAATAAACGCCAGCTCCGGTATTATTGGAAGTATTACCACTGATACTTCCTCCTGAAATACAAAGTTTGCTATCATAGATAACATATACTCCGCCTCCATGACCATTGTCGTCTCCTAAACCAATATTGCTGTCCGCATTATTTTTTGTAACATTACCTCCTAGCATATAAAACGTTCCGCCAAAGACACTCACACCTGCTCCTGTCTTGCCAACGTTTCCACTGATCTCACCACCATACATCTTAAATGTACCTTCCGTTGTGCGATCACTGCTATCTCGAATAATAATACCGCTACCACCTATGTCATAGGCTCCTATATTACCAGCAATCTTTCCACCATACATATCAAAGATGCCACCTTTAACATCTACGCCTCGACCATAATAAGAATTACTAGACGCATCCTTCGCATGCGTGATTTTTCCCTGTGCATCACCTGTTTTGCAATCAGTCAGGGTAAAATGACTTTCTATATCAAGTACATCTACATATCCATCATAGTATTTATTTTCTGCCTGAGTTTTATCAACCTCACTTTCCAATGGGTTCTTCATGATAATATCGTGACCATTTAAACACAAAACTACATTGTCCGGCACTACCCAACCATAGCATGTATAACTGTTGTCACTTGATACATATTGGTCTAAAACCACATCATTTTTCAAATAATAATATCCACCTGTGGTGATTTCAGACAGAGAAGAAACACCTTGCCATACTTGATTCTTATCACAATTGTGACCCTTTGCTCTTAAATTGTTCGTACCACAAACGCAGTGTGTATGTTCCGTAGGTGTCGATTCTGTTACGGTAAGCACTGCTGTATTGGATGTAACCGTACCTGCAGAATTACTTACCACACACTGATACTTAAATCCGTTGCAGCTTATATCAACTGCGGATGTGGTATAGCTCGTTGCCGTTGCATCGTCAATGTTTGCCCATCCATTTCCATCATTTCTGTCTATCTGCCACTGATAGGTAAGGTCTGTCCCGCTTGCTACTATGGTAAAGGATGCAGTCTCACCTACCTCCACTGTCGCATTGCCCGGTTCTGTGGTTATACTTGGCGCAGACACATCCGGCACATCCGGTGTCTGACTTTCCTGTTTAATGGTATAGGTAAATGTCTCTACACTACTATCCTGCATACCACTCTTTACAGCGATTGCCTTGATGGTAGTTGTAATACTTTGTCCCTCTGTTCCTGTCACCAAAATCGGTGCTTTGTACTGCTTAGTGGTTCCGCCAGTTATTGTTGGTTCGCTTCCATCGGTTGTATAATAAATCGTTGCTGCTTCCGTGGAAGAAGTAAGTGTTACCGACTGATTCTCTGTATAAATTCCAGGTGTCGGATTTGCTGTCGGTGCACCAACGATGCCTGCCGCACTTATGGTGATGGTAATGGTTGTAGTGAGCGAGCTTCCTTTCGCATCAATACTTTCAGGACAATCTACCGTACCATTCAAGGTTACGGTCTGCTGGGTTAATACAGCAGGGTCATAGCTTCCGCTTGCCGGCGTAGTTGTATCCCATGTGACCGGTGCACTACTTACCGTATTCCCTTCTGTCACAATACTTACCGTTGCAGGCAGATTCATCGCATCATAAGCGGTTCCATTCGCTACGGTTATTGCCTGAGGTGATGTAATACTTACTAATTTATCCTTTGCTGTGGCAGGAAAAGCATATGTTACTGTAAGCGTTCCGTCAGCATTCTTATTAACACTTGTTGCAATATTACCATTTATGGTAGCTGTCGTTGCATCAGTAAATGCGTAGCCTGTATCTGCTGTAAGTGTAACGCTCGCTGTGTAGCTTGTATTATATCCCGCTGTGGTAGCACTTGGTGTCCATGTAATCTGTGGTGTGGTACCGCTTACACCTGTGGTTGCACAGGCTGCAGATGTATCTATGATAGTATTTGCTGCCGGAGTATCAATACCTGTAATTGCTACAGATGAAATATCACTGTCCACAGTTTCAGTTGCATTGACCGCATAAGTTAAATTTTCCGTACTGTCTGTTATTTCCAACCAGATTTTGCATGCTGATAAATCTATATCTGATGTCAAACCAAGTGCTGACTTAATATCTGAAGCATTAACCGTCTCTAATCCTGTAATCTGTTTACTGTAATACCAATCGTTTGTTCCATCATTGCCCTGTACGACAAGTGACACAGTTTGTGCTGTACTGCCCTTCACCACCTTAATATCACCTGTTGTAGTGTTATATGTTACTGTACCAATATCCTTTCCTGTTCCATCCAGTCTCAAAGTCATCGCTGCCCCCGACACGATTGTTTTTGCCACTGCTTTATCAGATGATGCTGCTTTCGCAGCAGATGCAAAGCGAACAGATGACAGATTCAGATTGGAAGCAGGCCGAACAGCGCGATTGTAGTCAACATATATGAAACCGACACAATCATCCGGATCAGCGAGCAACGCACTCCTACCATCATTACCGTGAGGCGAGCGCAGCCAGAACGTTGGATAGCTGCTCATGTAACTACTCATGGCAATCACTGTACTGTCACCGGTTCCAGCTTTTATGCTAGTAGAGTCAACCCCGTCTGCTGCCAGTGCATACAGCTTGTCTGTGGTGAGATATCCACACAAATTCTTATTATCCACCGTTGTCACTGTGGTAGGATTCATCAAGAGCTGCTCGGCTGTGGTGAAATAGGATGTGCTCGTAGCCATAGTCTTTAATGCCGCACGAAGGTCACTTGCTCCATAGTGGTTTGCGAATACTTCTTTTACGGACGTTCCTCCATAATAATAACAATCTGACCATAGTTTTTTATCATTCTTATTGTTTTTGCTTGAATTAAACTGCTTCTCTCTTGCTATCGGACTTGTAGCAAAGATGATGGTGTTATCCCCTGATACGCCGTTATCCTTTCCTAAGATGTACCATTGCTGCGCCCTGCCACTGCTATTTTTACCAAATAACAGCCTGCCATAGTTCCATGCACTTCCTTCGCTGCTTGGTTTAAATGTGCCATCCATTAACTGGTCCTTCGTAGCATAGGTCGATACACTTGGTGACTTGGTTGTATTATCTGCGGCTTTTACACTGACAGCAGTTCCCGGCAGTGCCGGCACTAATCCAGCCAGCAGGGCGGCTGTGAGTGCTACCGCTGTACCTTTTTTAAATCTTGCTCTGATTGTTTTCATAATCGTTCTCCTCGTCCTTATTTACAATGCTTACGCATCTTGCAGACTCCCACAAGGATTACAGCAAGTCCTCCTGCGATGAGCAAAGCAAGTATCACAGATGCCATCGGCGATGCTTCTCCGGTTACCGGTGCTTTGACATTTGCTGTTGTGTTCTGTACTGCTGGATTATTGGTATTTGGTGCAGCCTGTGTTCCACCATTTGTAATGCCTGCGGCTGGTGCTGTTTCCGGCGCTGGTGTCACGATCTCCACAGCCTTTTCTGTGCCGCAGTAGATGCACTTTCCATCACTACCATAGGAATGCTTGCAGGTCTGATAATAAACGGTATTCATCTGTGGTTCCTTAGAGCCATTTCCCAGATCAACATTTGGACATCCCGCAAACATATCCAGATTCCAATTCAAATCCGCAGTGGTATCCGGCACTGACCATGCTAATGTATGATCTGCGTCCTTCGTGGTCGTAAGGGAAAGTCCGGTGCAACCCTCAAACATGCTGTGATAACAAGCCACGTCCAATGTAGTTGCCGGTAATTTCGGAACCTGTGTCAGCGACGTACAATTTTGAAACATATAAACATAACATATATCTGATAAAGTCGTTGCCGGCAATTCCGGTGCCTGTGTCAGACTGGTGCAATCTTGGAACATATGCGCAAAGCAATCATTAGGCAGCGTTACATTCGGGTCTCCACCATTTTCGTCAATCAGGCTGGTCACACTGCCGGACGCCGCAATCTTACCGGTCATCTTTACATGATTGACATTTGCACTGTTATTGGCCACAAAACCTCTGCCCTTAAAAGAAACGCTATCGCCTATATTTGCCAATGTAATTGTCGTACCCCTTGCATAGGCAGACCATGTTGTGCCATGATCTGTGCTGGTCTGAACATCACTTGCGCTCGCCCATGACAAGGATAAGGTCGAACCTGCTTCCTCTGCCGTAAAGGTCAAATAATTCGGCTCCGTAGCCGCCTTTACCTGTAATGCCCCGCCAGGCATACATCCAATCAACATGCCCATGCATAAACCTGCGCCAAGTATTTTTCCGAATAACTTTTTCAACTTCATAATCGTTCTCCTCCGTTTCACTGGTGTCAAACATTGTGATAGCCACCATATCTTGTATCTATCATACCGAATTTTGGGGCAGAGAATTTCGCTCAGCGCGAAGTGTCGTTTTTGGGGTGTGAAATGCAATCGCTGTCATTGAAAAAGAAATTTACATATACTAAAATAAAACTATCACTGATAGATGATTTTTTGAGGGAATATAAAAATGCAGGCACGGACAAGCTTACGGATTGCCGTTTGTGACGACAGTCCCATCTTTTTAAACAAAACAAAAACATACATAGAAACATGGTCTGCCAACACCGGACATGCGGTTCAGATTTTTACCTATGACAACGGCGATGCTCTCATCGAAGCACACAAGGACTGTCATATGGATATCATTTTTCTTGATATCATTATGCCTTTGTTGAACGGGATGGATACTGCCCGCGAACTGCGTCAGCACGACCGTGCTGTTCAGATTATATTTTTGACATCATCACCGGAATTTGCCTTAGAATCTTATGAAGTAAGGGCACAGGGATATATACTCAAGCCCGTATCACAGGAAAAATTATCAAAAGAATTAAATGAGATTGCCATACAATTTGACGAAGAGCCAAAGCATCTGATTCTAAAAACAGCCTTTGGCTATCAGAAACAATATTTTCACGATATTGAATATATAGAAGCCCAGAACAAACGCGTTCTCTTTCATCTTTGTTCCGGGCAGATTTTAGAAATTTCAGAGCCACTAAACCACTTTGAACAGCAGCTATTGAACACAGACGGTTTCTTCAAATGCCATCGTTCCTATCTGGTTTATTTGCCCAATGTCAATCATTTCAACAATAACGAACTCACAACACGATCCGGGCAGACCATTCCGATTGCCCGTGGATACGGAAAAGCTTTCAAAGAAGCTTATTTTTCAACCCTATTTGCTGAATGATTTTTTATGGAGATTATTGTATGATTTTAGGAATGCTACAACTTACCCACAATGCGACTACATTACTTTTTGGTGTTTACCTCTCCGCTGCCTTTCTCGGCATTGTGATGAAACGCTCTAATATCTTGCGGCTGCTTGGATTTTCCTGTGCAACCGGGCTACTTTATCTCGGTGTGTTTCTAACCTTAGGCGAAGCCATGACAAGGGAGCTCTACCCTTTGATCGTACATCTGCCTTTGATTCTCTTACTGGTCTTATACTATAAATATCGCCCTCTGGCAGCAGCCATTTCCGTTCTGACAGCTTATCTCTGCTGTCAGATTAGTAACTGGGTTGGCATAGCTTTTCTTACACTGACACACGAACAGTGGTGCTATTATGCTATCCGCATCGTTGTGACTGTGACGGTTTTCTTATTTTTACTACTGCGTGTATCAGATGCAACAGCAAGGCTCTTGGAAAAATCAACAGAATCACTTGCCATTTTGGGTATCATTCCCTTTGTCTATTATATTTTTGACTATGCAACGAACGTCTATACATCACTTCTATATTCCGGAAGCAAAGTTGTCGTTGAGTTTTTAGGTTTTGTTCTCTGCACCACCTATCTGCTCTTTCTCTTTTTATATTTCAAACAATACGAAGAGCAACAGGAAACGCTGCATCAAAACCAGTTGATGGAACTTATGCGCGACCAGTCTCAAAAAGATCTCGTCACCTTGCATCAGGCGCAACAGTCTGTCTCCATCATGCGACACGATATGCGTCATTTTCTTCTTGCCATTTCTTCCATGATTGAAAACGACAAAAAGGAGGATGCACTAAACTATATCCATGAGCTCGTGTCTACTTCCGATCAAATGGCAATCCAGAAATACTGCACCAATGAACTGGTCAATACCGTTTTATCTGCCCAGGACGACCTCTTAAAAAAGCAGGATATCCATCTCGAACATACCATACAAATTCCAAATGCTCTACCACTATCCGATGTGGATGTGACTGCAATTTTATCCAATGGTTTGGAAAATGCGATGCACGCTGTATCTAAACTTCCCATCGAGCAGCGCATTATTACACTCCATATGCGCATGCACGATGAGAAGCTGCTCATTTCCATCAAAAATCCTTGTGCCACTTTGCCTGAAATCAAAGATGGCATGCCACAAAGCAAAAAGCTTGGACATGGTTTTGGCACTAAGAGTATCCTCTACATTGCAGAAAAAGCAGGTGGAAACTGCCAATTTGCAGTGGATGGAAATGACTTTGTCTTGCGGGTGATTGTGTAGAGAGTTACTATTTATTTGTCTTCTATCAAAGCCGTGATTTCTTCATACTTTGGCATTACTCTCAATGCCCCTTTTCTTGTTGTGATAAGAGATGCCGCTGCGTTGGCAAGCTGAAGCATCTCAAACAGATCCTTCTCAGACAGTGTTTCCAAACCTTTCTCCAATACCGCATGCAATACACATGCCATAAAGGTGTCTCCTGCCCCTGTTGTCTCAATGGTATGCTTTTGGAGGAATGGCTCACAAAAAACATTCGTTCCATTGTAAAATGCCTTACTTCCGTTTTTGCCCATTGTCGCACAAACTAACTTAGGCTGGCTTTTCGTAAGTATTGCTTCTATTCCTTGATCGATATCATCTGTTCCTGTCAAAAAAGCAATCTCATCATCTGATATTTTGAGAATGTCACACTGACTGATTCCATACCACATATGACGTTTGGCAACTTCCAAATCCTTCCACAATGGTGGTCTAAGATTTGGATCAAAAGAAATGATTGCACCTTCGCTTTTTGCTTTTTCAACTGCCTTTTTTGTCACATTTTCAATCTGCTCATCCGTCATTGACAACGTTCCAAAATGAAATATCTTTGTATCCGCAAGCATATCTTTACGAATCTCCTCCCAACGCAGCATCATGTCTGCTCCAGGATTACGATAAAAAGAAAAACTTCTATCACCATCTTGATCCGTATGAACAAAAGCCAGTGTCGTCGGCACTTCATTATCTACCAGTAAATTATCGGTGTTGATGCCCTGTTCTGCTACTGTTTTTATCAACATCTGCCCAAACGCATCTGCACCTACTTTACCTATAAATGCCGTCTTTTTGCCAAGGTTTTGTAACATCGACAACACATTGCATGGCGCTCCACCAGGATTTGCCTCCAACAATGGATTCCCCTGTGCACTCATTCCATTTTCTGTAAAATCCACCAACAACTCGCCTAATGCCACAACATCAAATGTTTTCATAGCAGCCTCCTCTCTAATCAACTACAATATCGTACTTCTGAATATTAACAATTGCCTTTCCATCACACACAAAACTAATTTCATCAGCCTCCATTGGCGTATAAAAGGTAGAACTAAAAACCTGTTGGCCATCGTTTAAAAATACCTCAGCCGAGTATTTATCTAATACCAGGCGAATCTGCAGTCTATCTGTAGATGTTTTTATCTTTGTTTTTCTGATGGCAATCGCATCACGAACCATTCCCGAATAGGTTCGATTAAATTCTATCATATTACTATCTTTTTGTATCATAAAATCGGTATGGTATCGTTCATTCTGAGCAAAAGAAATTGTAAATTGACGATACTCCCCACAAACAATTTCTACCGTCATATCAAGTACACGTCCCTTGATTCCCTGCATTTGACATTGGCCACTGATTTCCATGTTCTGATAGCTAACTGCATTCCTATAATATTTCTCAATTTCCCTAACTGGACTCTGTACTAATTTTCCCTGTTCCATGCGTAGTTCTCTTGGCAAGGTCATCATACAAGACCATTTCTGCTCAGCAGGGCGTATATTAGAATCCCAGGATTGCATCCAGCCTACCATAATACGTCTTCCATCCGGCGTCAGCATGGTCTGCGGTGCATAGAAATCCAAACCATCGTCCAAAGAATAGACACTGTTATAATCAAATACATACTGTTTTTTATCGTATGTTCCCAAATAGTACACCGAATTATTTCCATTATGAAACTCTTCCGTCGCACTTAAATCCTGTGGTGATGTGATTAATACATATGCATTTTCCAGGCAAAAGAAATCCGGACACTCCCACATGGTTCCAAGCTCTCCATCTCTATCACTTGCCAAAACAGATACATAACTCCATCTTATTGCATCTTCAGAGTGAAATAACACAACCTGGGGAACACCTTTGTCTGTCTTATTTCCCACTACCATATAGTAGCCATCTTCCTCTTTCCAAATCTTCGGATCTCTGAAATGCTCTCTACTAAAATGTTCTGGTAACATATCTCCCGTTATGACAGGATTTTGTTCCAACTTGGTATATGTTTTTCCGTCCCCAAACGCAAGGCACTGGTTCTGGTATGACACTTTTTCTTTGCCAGTTTCTTTTTCCATTACGCCTGTGTAAACCAAAAGATGTCCCTTCTCTGTCTCAATACCAGATCCTGAAAAGCATCCCGCTTCATCGTAAGTCTGATCCGGAGCCAACGCGACAGGTAGTTCCGTCCATTTGATAAAATCATCTGTTTCATAGTGTCCCCAGTGCATTGGTCCCCAATTTTTATCATATGGATGAAACTGATAAAACAAGTGTGTTTTCCCTTGATAAGAGGAAAAACCATTGGGATCATTCATCCATCCACAAGGTGGTGTAATATGAAATACCGGCAATTCCTCTTTCGGTATATGATTCTCTTGCATGTATTCGTTTGCCTTATTTAATTTATCCATATCTGCTCCTTCCTACAATACAATCGATTCCTCTGTCTCGCAATCAAAGAAATGCATTCTATGAGGGACAAATACAAAATCCACTTCATCCCCAACCTTGCACAATTCATATTTTGAAAGCATAATATTATCAACTTCTCTCCTAGCACCTTTTGGTAAATCTATCATTTTGCCGACGCCGGCAAAATGATCAGACACCTCTATTCCAGCACCCTCACAGGATTCCTTCGCTCTTTCAACAGACTCCTTGAACCGTCTCCATGTTGCATATCCAAGGCACTCCATCAATTCCCTGGCATACCAAAACTCCACACTGCCATCATCTGTTGTATGCATAATATCATCAAAGGTCTGTTTCATTGTTATAATAGTCTTTTTATCCATTTATCGAGTTCTCCTTCCCCACCTGTTCCATCCTCACGTAATACTCCAGCAAACGTAGGAAGTACTTAGGCACACGCTTTTTCCCATGCTCCCAATCACTGACTGTCATATATGGGATTTCAAAATATTCACAGAACTGTTTGCGATTCATTCCAGTACTTTCCCTCAGTTCAATCAGAATGTCCTTTGCTTCTTTTTTGTCATCTATCATCATATCTTTCATTTTCTCTCCTTTCACGCTAAGCGTTATATGTAGTATATCACGCAATACGTGATTTTTCATTCTGAAGAAAATAATCAAGAATGCTCTTTGTTACCAAAACCATTCAAATAAAAAAACGATGATATCTTGGACATTACCAAATATCACCGCATCAATTTTTTATTTTCACCAAATCAAAGAATAGGTATTTTATTTATATGGGATTTACTGTTGTTCCATTTAGTCAGGGATTTAAAGATATACCCCCACCGACAAAGAAACTCATGAAACTAACACTAGAACAAAAGCTGGCCCACGGCGGTCATCCGGTGCTTCTGTCTACGATGACAGAGGAATCTTATTCATATAAAAATGGATCTCTTGTTTTTACACAAAAAGCTCCATTACTGTTTATTTATTTGAATTTATGATTCCTTCGATATCTCGACCACCGTAGAATATTCGTGCTACTGTAACCGTCCTTTTCTCATCATCAACCAGATAATACACAATAAAGTTGTCTACCGGAAGCTGATGCATTTTCATCGAATGCC
>OGDN01005174.1_pt1 | contig 10517 bp, 11 predicted proteins | sample 1570271 | NCBI WGS metagenome assembly OGDN01 (sample SAMEA4384481, study PRJEB24528) | human gut metagenome | reverse complement strand
ATCTAATAATGATAAGTCACAATCTGATTCATAAAAAATTTTTGCCATTTTTAATATCCCCCATTAATTTTTATTACTCGATTTCCTTTTTCGTTACCCATTATACGTCTAATGTTGTCTTATGTCAATAGCGTTGTCTGCTCTCTTTGAACATTTTTTTAACAATCATCAATTATTTCTTTTCTAACTTTAATTGATTGATTGCCCTTAAGATGTGTATACGCATGGCGCTTTTTGCCCCTTCTGCATTTCGATCATTCATAAATTCAATAATCATTTTATTATCTGAGATAATATCTTGATTAGATACATGTTCATATTCGTAAAGAAAAACCCCTTTTTGAATAGATTCCTGTAACACTGGTTCTAATCTTGACATAAATTCATTATGCGTTGCTTGTGCAATAGAACAGTGAAATAACATTTCTTGTTTTGCATAACTTTTTTTATTTGTAATACAGTCTTCAATTTCATTTTTGATTGCATTGATTCTTTCCAATTCTTTATCCGTTGCTCTAAGTGTTGCATAATAAGCAATTTCTGGTTCAAAAATCAAACGGATTTCGTAAAGATCATCTGCTCCCATTTTAACTTCCGGAGGAATATTGAACTTTTCAAAAGTTTGATTATCATAATCTTCTCTAACAAAAGTTCCTTTTCCTCTTTTAATTTCTAAAACATGTCGTGTTACTAAAATACGTATCGCTTCTCTTAATGTAATACGACTAACTCCTAATTCTTTAGATAATTCAATCTCATTAGGAAGTTTATCTCCTGGTAAATATTTCTTTTCAACGACGATCATCGAAAGGAGCATCTCAGCAATATCATCCGATAACCTTTTTTTCTTATCCATAGTTTCCCTCGATTCCTTAAATTACTTGAAATTCTATCACAAAAATAATAATTATGCTATGACCTTTTGTCCATACACCTTTTTTTATTTATCATATATTACATTGAAAGGAGGTTATTTATGGACCCTGTAACAATCGCAAATGAAGCCACATTGATCTATGACAACATTACTAAAAACTCAAATGCTGTTGTCACACGTATTTTAAGTTTGTATGATTTAACAGCAACAAAAGAAGCGTTACTTGATAGTTATACACCTGGTCAAACCATCACTTATATTACGCGTGTAGAAAATACAGGTAGTGCTTCTCTTTATAATCTTACAATTGTAGATGATCTAGCAAACGGTACACTTCAATACATTGATACAAGTATTGAAGGTTATTTAAATGGTTCACCAATTGAAGTAGATGTACAAAAAACAGCAAATACAGTCACTTTTAAAATAGATAATGTGCTTAATCCTAATGACAATGTTTTAATTATATTTGAAACAACAACACCTACGACAAATCCTGAACAAATTACCAATACCCAAACAATTACAGCTAATGGTGGTTCAACAACAGGACCAATTGTCACTGCTAAACCAAATCCTAGTGCAACTGTCACGCTAGCAAATTATGTGACTCTAGATATTACGAAAGAAGTTGATAAAACAAGTATTTATAGTGGTGAATCTCTTGTTTACACTTTCAAAATTGTAAATAGAGGTAATGAAACAGCGACAAATGTTACTTTCAATGATATCTTCCCAACAGGATACAAAATCAATAGTATTATTTTAAAAACACCTGACTCTCCTGATCCGATTATTTATGATCCAGGAACTTATGTGCAATTTACAACACTTAGAATTGATAATCTTGTTATTCCTGTAGGAACAAGTACTCTTACTGTTACTGGTATTTATACAAGTTAAAAATGGATGCTTCGGCATCCATTTTTAATCATATAATTGGAAATTTAAATGATAGACAAGAGAATCAAACATTTTTGTATTAAATCCATAAGCAATACAATCATCTACTTCTCCATCCCAATCATTATTTAATTGATCTAAAACATCTTGTGCTTTTTCTTTTGTTATTTGACAAGTCGCAAAGAATTCAACAGCATCTTTTTCCATTTGTGATTCTTTGTAAGGAGATACTGAAAAATCAGGATAGACTTCTAATAATTCCTCTTTTACTTTTTGATAATCTTCTTCTTTTGAACTTGATATAACAACATATAATGTTCCTAACATTATTTCATCATCCTTTCTTTAAACTTTGATATATTTTCAAAATCATCATTTTGTCTTTTTTCTATATCATGATATAACTTACTTACCTTAAATGCAATCATGATAAAATAAAGAATAAGCATTACAATTAAAATGACAAACCACATAAAAATAAGCCAACCCATATTACATAACTCCTTTATCTAATTGATGTAAATCTTTATGATAAAAAATATAAAGCATGATTGCAGCAGCAGTCCAAGCAAGAACCTCTGCTAAATATATTCCATAAACACCCATATAATGCGGTAAAATAAGTGCTGCTGATACTCTCGTAATTAACTCAACAATTCCTGATACCATTGGAATAATCGTATTTTCCATCCCTTGAAGAGCACTTCTATAAGAATATAAAATATATAAAACTGGTAAACAAACAGCCATTGTAAATAAATAATCATAAGCATATTTTAAAACAATTTGTGTTTGTTTTGGTGTCGTAGATATAAAAAGTAATAATACTTTTTTACCAAAGAATAGAATAACGATCATAATAACAATGGAAATAAAAACAGATAAAATGTTTGCTTGAAAAACACCGGATTTCATTCTTTGATATTTTTTAGCTCCATAGTTTTGTGAAACAAAGGTTGTAATTGCATAACCAAAGGATATAGCAACAACTTCTAATATTCCATAGAGTTTATTTGTTGCTGTATAACCAGCAATAAATAAGAAACCAAAGCCATTAACTACAGATTGTAAAACAATTCCACCAAAAGCAATAATCAAGTTTTGAAAAGCTAATGGTAAACCTAATTTAATGAGTTGATAAATAAGTTTTTGATCTATTTGAAAACTTTCTTTTTTAATTTTAAAGGGTAATTCTTTTCTTATTTTAAAATAACAAAAAGTAGCTGCAAATAATTGTGAAATCAATGTTGCTATTGCTGCACCAGCAATTCCTTGATGAAAGATACAAACAAATAATAAATCGAGTATAACGTTTAAACAAGCAGCAATGAGCATTGCAATAAGCGGTGTACGACTATCTCCTATAGCTCTTAAAATACTTGAAAAACAGTTATAAAAGATCACAATTAAGGCTCCACCAGACATGATTCTTAAATAGGTAATAGATCCTTGAATTGTATGACTTGGTGTATTTAATAGTTTTAATAAAGGTTCGATAATTATTTGTGAAAAAATGATAACTAAAATTGCTATTACAAAACATGAAAGATAGGACATCGCAATTGATTTTTCCATTCCTTTTTCATCATTAGCCCCTAAACAATTAGATACACGAATTGAAAATCCTTGTGTAAAGCCCATTAAAAGTCCTAAAATAGCCCAGTTGATCCAATCTGCTCCACCAATAGAAGCTAATGCATCAACACCTACAAAACGCCCTACAATCATGGTATCTACCATGATATAAAGTTGTTGTAAAAAATTACCGAACATTAAAGGTAAAGCAAAGAAAAAGATAAGTTTTAAAGGATGACCTGTGGTTAAATTTTTCATAAATTCCCTCCATAGATTTAATTATTAAGAGTTTTTAATATAAAGTCAATCATATTATTTTTTTATTTTTTGATTTTAGGTTATAATGTATAGAGGTTAAAGGAGAGAGTAGTATGGCTAATTGTAATCATGATTGTAATTCATGTAAAAGTACATGTTCAAAAAAAGATTTTTTAGCACCAATGAATGCACATTCTCATGTAAAAAAAGTGATTGGTGTTGTAAGTGGTAAAGGAGGCGTTGGAAAGTCTTCAGTAACTTCATTATTGGCGCTTGCTAAACAAAGAGAAGGATATAAAGTAGCTATTCTAGATGGTGATATTACAGGACCTTCTATAGGACGTATTTTTGGCGTAGAAAACAAACAAGTTTTATCTAATGGTAAAGAATTCACACCTGTTGAAAGTAGTCAAGGAATTAAAATTATGTCTACGAATTTATTATTAGAATCAAATGACACACCAGTTATTTGGCGTGGTCCCGTACTTGCAGGAATGATCAAACAATTCTGGTCTGATGTAATGTGGGGAGATGTTGATTATATGTTTGTTGATATGCCTCCAGGAACAGGAGATGTTCCACTTACAGTTTTTCAATCACTTCCATTAGATGGTATAATCATTGTGACAAGTCCTCAAGAACTTGTAGGGATGATTGTAAGCAAAGCTGTTAATATGGCTAAAAAAATGGATGTCGATATTATTGGTATCGTTGAAAATATGTCTTATGTTAAATGTCCTGATTGTGATAAGAAAATTTATATGTTTGGTAAGAGTCATAGCCAAGAAGTGGCTGATCGTTATCAACTTCCATTACTTGGTCAATTACCTATTGATAGTGAATTGACTCAATTATCTGATCAAGGTTATGTTGAAAATTATCATTCTGATTGGTTTGATGAGTTTTCTCAAAAAGTAAAAGATATTTAAAAAAGCACTCACGTGCTTTTTTAATTTAGTGGTTCATTATTACGATTCATGAAGTCTTTTACGGCATCATTTAAAACATCATTTAAATATCTACTAAATTCATCTTTATCTTCTACATTAGATAATTGAATAGGCATGTTTACAACACCAACATGAACATTTTCATCAGCCATAAGTTTTTCAATATCACCTGATTGTCCAAACATTTTTGATGCTGCTTGCATTGTTTTACAATGTGACATTGTCGCATAATATATATAATCTTCAATTGTTTCCATTCCAGCAACATCTTGAATTTGTTTAAATTGTTCTTCTAATAATTCCATTTCTTCATCATCAAATTCTAAAACAACTTGTTTCATCTCAATCACCTCATATTTCGTGTAATATATTATCACAAACTTTAAAAAAAGATAGTCTTTTTATTATTTATTTCTAACAAGAAATAAACTTATAGATCTAAAAAATCCCAATGTTAAAACATTGAAAACAGTGATCCAATCTCCATATTTAGGATAAACCTTTTTTATAATTTGATGTGAAATATAAATATTCATAATAAAAGAAAGTAAAATACATCCTAAAAATAATAAAAAGATAATTGTATCTAATGACCCTAATTGAGCATTTAAAGAGAGATAAAAAAGAATTGTTCCCATAATTTCAATCATCATTAAAAATAATCCTTCCTTTTCCAATGCTACTTCTTTTCCTAGAAGATATTTACTGTAATAAGGAATACATGATTTCTTTGAATGTGTTTTATTATAAAGAAAAAGACTTTCAAAAATATAATTTTCAACAAGATAAAAGATGCTGATAAAGATCAAAAAAAGATATAACGCATAAAAAGACATAAATAAACCTAAAACTACTAACACACTTATTCCTCCCATAATCTTACCTCCTAAAAAATAAATTCATAAACAATGCCAAAGATTTCTCTTACAAAATATGTAGGAAATAACCACCAAGCAGTACGAGCACTTATAGCATAACTTTTGATATTTAATCGACGAGCTATTGTTTGTGCACGATATTCATGAAATTCATTTGTAATAATCGTGATTGCTTTAGGTAAATTTTCTTTTTTAATTAATTGATAAGAAAACAATATATTTTCTCTTGTAGAAGTAGACTTATCTTCTTGATATAAGCGATGAGGATCAATTCCTTTACTTACAAGATATTGATACATACATTTAGCTTCTGATATTTCTTCATTAGCACCTTGTCCACCTGATAGAATACATTGTAATTTAGGATTTTCATTTAAATATTGATATGTTTTATCAAGTCTCTCTTTTAATGCAAGACTTGGTTTTTTATTTTTAACACGACATCCTAAAACAACAACTGTTGTTTCTTCTTGAGGTAATATATTCATATTTGTAAGTATTTTATAAGAACACGTAGAAATAATTGCTAAAAGGATGATTATGAAAGATAATATTATTTTAGAAAAAATCAAATGATGTAATGGCTTATTAAAAAAGATAATAAGGAAACAACCTAAAGAAACTATCATTCCTGCTATATTTCCAATATTTAAGATTCCTTTTAATAAAAAAGGAAGTAAAAAAATAATAAAACTTATGATAAAAAATATCAGTAATAAATATTTTATAATTTTCATTGTTTCACCTACTTGGATTCATTCTAACAAAAAATAGAGATTTTGACATCTCTATTTAAAATATTGATCTATTTTATTTTTATTTAGTTCTTCACCGATAACAATTATGACATCTTGCCCTTGATTGATTTCTTGTATAGAGGTATTTTCTTGAGTCATATTGATTTCATACCAGTGTTTTTCTTTTTGATAAAAACCTTTAACTCTCATGACATGACCACAATCTTGATCTTTAAATATATGATTTATTTTTTGAATAAATTCATCTTGATTGAATCTATTATTCATATAATAAAGAGATTGAAAAGCATCATTTTGGTTAAACCATAATTTTTCAATATAATCATTTGTATATTGACTATTTAATAATTCTTGATAATCTTCTTGGGTCATTTCATCCCATTTTTTAATTTTTAATCTTTCTTGTAGAAGAGGTTTTCCATGAAATAAAGCAAGTGCATCATTCATTTGTTGAATTGTTTCTACAATTCTTTCTTTACTTGTAGTATCTACTTTACTTAAAATAATTTTTCCTGCACTTACAATTTGGCTTGCAAGTAAATAAGAAGCTTCTTTAGATAAATTTTTTTCTAATGAGGCATCTACAATTGCAAATACATTTCCTATTTCATACCAATTTGTAAGAGGTTCTTCATGTAAAACATCAAAAAATTCTTCTACATCAAAAATACCTGATGGTTCTACCAAAACACGATCAAAGTCTCTCATTCCCATAGATATCAATTTTGTCTTAAAACGTCTTTGATGACAATCCTTATCACAAGCTCCTGCTACCATTTCTAATTCACAATTTTCTGATTCTAAATCTTGTAATAACATCATATCAACATTAACTGCACCAAAATCGTTTTCAATAATTCCAATTCTATATCCTTGATCAATTAAATATTGAGCATATTTTTTTATGAAAGTTGTTTTACCAGATCCTAAAAAACCTGTTATTAAATCTACTTTTACCATAATCTTCACTCCTTGGTTTTATTATATATCTAAAGAAAAAAAAGTCTAATAGAAAGACTTTTTAATCTGTTCTTAACGCTGTTACAGGATCTTCTTTCGCTGCTTTTTTAGAAGGAACAATTCCTCCAAGTAGAGTTAAAATCACACTTAAAATAATTAAAACAATTCCTGCAACTGGTGGTAAAGAAGCATTAACAGCTGTTGTATCTGCAATATTGTGAATAACAATATTAGCTGGGATAAGAGCGAGTAATGTAATAATAATTCCAATAAGACCTGCAAACAATCCAATAATAAATGTTTCAGCATTGAATACTTGCGAAATATTACGTTTAGAAGCCCCTATGGCTCTTAATATACCAATTTCTTTTTTACGTTCTAAAACACTAATATACGTAATAACACCTATCATAATTGAAGAAACAACCAATGAAATACCTACAAAGGCTACAAGGACATAACTAATGACATTAACAATATCAGTTACCGAAGACATTAATGTTCCTACAAAATCTGTATACGTAATGACTTTGTCTTCTTGATTTGTTTTTTCCATTTTATGATTATACGTATCTAAAAAGTGAATCACTTTTTCTTTGCTTTCAAAGTTTTTAGGATAAATACTAATACTTGCTGGTTTTTTTAAATCAGCATATCCTAATTTCTTTATATTATTATCATATGAATCTTGTTCACTTGTCATCATTGATGAAATAATACTCATAAAATCATTTTCATCACCACTAAAGCTCATTGCTTCTGCAAAAGCATGACTATCAAATTGAAAAGCATTTTCCATTGATGAGCTCATAGACATCATACTTTTTTGAATACCTCTTTGTAGAGAGGATGATAAATTTTGCATAGATGATTGCATATATTGAGACATAATTTGAGAAATTTGTGTTTCTATGTTTGTTGATTGTATAATAGATGTCATTTCTTGAGTTAAAATATTCTTTGCTTCTTGTGAATTTAAATAGCTCATTAAATACTCATTTATTTTTGTAATATCTAAATCATTTGCGCCTAATTGTTTTTTATAATCGTCTAAGACTGCATTGATAATTTGTTGCATTTCATTTTGATCAATACCATCTTCAATATATTTCTTTACTTGTTCTTTTATAACTTGACGTGCATGATCTGTTTGTAAGTAATTTATAAATTCTTGTGTAGCTTGATTAATATTTACTTCTGGATGATTTTTTTCATATTCTAAATAACCATTTAATAAAGAATTAGCTAAATGATCAAGTTGATCACTTGAAACATTAAATTGAATTTGATTAATTATTTGATTCATGTCTAATGTTGGAAGTGATAGATTTGTCAGTTCTTGATTTAAATTCGTAAAATCTAATTGTAAAGCTTGTGTATTGAACTTAAATGCTGATTGCATTTTGTTTTGATCAATTGTAAATAATGAACTTAAATCAAATTGTGAATTTTTTTCTTCAAAAGCATTTCCTGTAAAAATATTCACATTTTTATTTTTTAATTGATCTTGAACAATTTGAGTTGTAGATGACTTTTCTATAATATGTTGTACAAGTGATGATGGATAATAAATTCCTGTTGATAACATGGTCGCTGTTTGATCATCTTTAGGTTGGACAATGCCTACAATTTTTAAATCTTCACCATTTTGAACAAGTTGATTCATATATGTTTGATCATTAGATTTATCTTTATATACATGATATTGTTCATCATATTCATAATAATCCGCCGATTTAACAAGTTTGAATGTTTTATTTAAAATATCTTGATAACTATAATCATCCTCTTTTAATGTCACATCTACATCTTCTTCATTAGCAAACTGTTGTACCATTTGATCTAATTCTGATGAATCTCTTAAACCAAGTGTATAAGCCATCATATCACTTATCTTTCCAGAGGAAGTAAGAACAACAACACATTCATTATATTTTTTTGGCCAATGACCTGCTTTCATATCATATTGCCCACTAAATAAGTTAGTGTTTTTAGGCATGGATTTAAAGACATCTGTAGACATCATGGAAGACATCATATTATTTGAACTTGTGGATGATCCCATTCCTAGGGAACTAAATGTTTTATCAGGATTAACTTGTCTATAAGTATTATCTTGATAGCGATATATTTGTGGTGTCACATTATAAGTATATTCGATTGCATTGGAATAATTTTTTAATTGTTTTTGGTTACTTTGAATATAACTCTTTAATGATTCTAAATCATTTGATCCAATTTTAGAAAACATTGTAGTCATCATATTAGCTACTTGAATATCATTTTTAGAAGATTGTTTTTTATCTTGATTATCATCTACTAATATTGATGACATATCTATACCAGTACTTGTAATTTGTAAAGGATATTCTGACAACGTATCTTCTTCGATTGTTTGAATATACGTATTAACACCATTTGATAAAGATAATATAAGAGCTATTCCTATAATCCCTATAGAACCTGCAAAAGATGTTAAAAAAGTTCTTCCTTTTTTTGTTTTTAAATTATTAAAACTAAGGGATAGTGATGTAAGTAAAGACATAGATGTTTTTCCCATATTACGATGTTGTGGGACAAAACTTTCAACACGATATGGGTTTGTATCATCTAAAATAACTCCATCTTTTAATGTAACAATACGTGTTGCATATTCTTTGGCAAGTTTTGGATTATGAGTAACCATAACAACAAGTCTGTCCTTAGCAACTTCTTTTAATAAATCCATAACTTGTATACTCGTTTCACTATCTAAGGCTCCTGTTGGTTCATCAGCCAATAAAATATCAGGATCATTAACCAATGCTCTTGCAATAGCAACACGTTGCATTTGTCCTCCTGATAACTGATTAGGCTTTTTATGAATTTGTTGTCCTAATCCTACCTTGGTAAGAGCATCAATTGCTTTCTCTCTTCTTTGTGCTTTAGAAATACCAGAAATAGTAAGCGCAAGTTCAACATTGGATAAAATTGTCTGATGTGGAATTAAGTTATAACTTTGGAAAACAAAACCAATTGTGTGATTACGATAAGAATCCCAATCTCGGTCTTTATATTTTTTTGTGGAAATACCATTGATAATTAAGTCTCCACTGTCATATCTATCTAATCCACCAATAATATTTAAAAGTGTGGTTTTACCAGAGCCACTTGGACCTAGTATCGACACAAATTCATTATCTCTTAAATTAAGGCTGACATGATTTAAAGCTTTTTGAATAAAATTTCCCGTTTTATACTGTTTACAGATATCTATTATTTGTAACATCTTTCCCCCTCCATATAGAATAAAATTATCATTTCAATTTGAACTTATTATTAATAGTATGTAAAAACATAAAAAAAAAGAAGGAACTGG
>OGDN01005170.1_pt1 | contig 10524 bp, 5 predicted proteins | sample 1570271 | NCBI WGS metagenome assembly OGDN01 (sample SAMEA4384481, study PRJEB24528) | human gut metagenome | reverse complement strand
ATTGAAAAATTTAGAAATATTGTTTATGCAATTGAAAATCAATTAATGGTAAAGGTTAAATATAAAACCAGAAAAAATGCTATTCGAAAACGAAAATATTGTCCAATAAAAATAGGATATTCGGATAAAGATGACAAGTTTAGAGTTATATGTGGTCAAAACGAATATATTAGTACATTGAATATAGATAGAATAGTTGAACTGGAAGTATTAGATGAGCATTTTAATTCCAGTGAAAAAATTTGTAAAAAAGAAAAGAATCAGTTGATTCTTGAAATCATTGATGAGAGAAATGCTCTTGAAAGGGTGATGATGAAATTTGCCTGCTATAAAAAACAAGTAGAAAGAGTAGATGATGAAAAATATTTAATGACTATGGATTACAACGAAGAAGATGAAACGGATATTTTAATTCAGATTATGAATTTTGGAAGTTTGGTTAATATTAAAAGTCCGTCAGAGTTAAAAAGTGAAATGAAAAATAGGTTAAAAAAGCAAATCGAAATGCTTAATTGGTAGTTCGCAACTTTTTTTCCAAGATTATTTTTCCCAAAATCTGTATATTATCAAGTGTAAAGATGCTAACAGCAAAGACAATTGGTAATATACAGATTTTCTTATTTTGAGCATCTTGCAGATAGTAAATAGATACATACAGCAAAAGGGAAGGTGAGAATATGTTTGAAATAAAAGGAAAAGTGGCAACTGCCATATGTTATGCATCGGTAGTAGAGGATATGGCAATTGATCAGATAAGAAGAATGTGTGATTATGATTTTACGGAAGGTTCAAAAGTTAGAATTATGCCTGATGTACATGCAGGAAAAGGATGTACGATTGGAACAACCATGACTATAAAAGATAAGGCAGTTCCAAATGTAGTAGGTGTAGACATTGGCTGTGGAATGTACACTGTTAATTTAGGAAAGGGAGAACTTGACTTAAAGAAATTAGATGAGATTTGTCATTATATCCCATCAGGTAAAGAAGTATGGGAAGGCAAAAAGGAAAAGTTTAATTTAGAAGAATTATATTGCTTTAGAGAGTTGAAAGATACAAGAAGACTTGTAAGAAGTATAGGAACCCTTGGTGGTGGAAACCATTTTATAGAGGTTGATAAATCTGCTGATGGAACTAAATACTTGGTAATACATTCAGGAAGTAGAAATCTGGGAAAACAGGTTGCGGAAATTTATCAGAAATTAGCCATGGATTTGGACAGGGGAATTGGAGAATATTTAGATAAACGGGAAGAAATAATTAGAACGTACAAAGAGCAGGGAAGAAGAAAAGAGATACAACAGGCGCTTGCCAAGTTGAAATGGGATAGAGAGAACAAAGAGACTACTATACCGGAAGATTTATGCTATTTATCAGGAAAATATTTAGACAGATATTTACATGATGTAGAAATTTGTCAGAGATTTGCAAGAAGAAATCGTGAAAAAATGGCAGAAATTATTTTGGAGAAAATGAATTTGACGGCAATGGATACTCCCTTTCATACAATTCATAACTATATTGATACAGAGGAAATGATTTTAAGAAAAGGAGCAATTGCAACACACAAAGGTGAAAAAATTCTTATACCTATTAACATGAGAGACGGAAGTGTTTTAGCGTATGGTAAGGGGAATCCTGACTGGAATTATTCAGCACCACATGGAGCAGGCAGGATAATGTCAAGAACAATGGCGAAAAATACATTGAGCATAGATGAGTACAAAGACGCAATGAAGGATATTTATACTACATCCATAAATGAGTATACTTTAGATGAAGCACCTATGGCATATAAGGCAATTGATGATATAATAGATGATATTGCAGATGCCGTAGACATAATTGAGGTTATCAAACCAATTTATAATTTTAAGGCATCGGATTAATCAAAAATCATGGAGGACCTATGCCAAAATACAACGACTTATCAAAAGAATTACAGGAAAAAATAGAACAGGACCGAGCTAATCACGTGGTAAATCCATATGCTTTTCGCAATGAGGATGCTCTTCGTAGAAAGATGGACTGGGACAAAAACAAACTTCTAAGACCGGCGTTTGTACGTGACTGTGAGAAAATCCTACATCTACCAATGTATAATCGTTATGCTGACAAAACACAGGTATTTTCATTATACAGAAATGATGATATTTCAAGGCGTTCCAGTCATGTGCAGTTGGTATCAAGAATAGCCAGAAACATTGGTGGGTTGCTGGGGCTGAATACGGATTTAATAGAATCTATTTCATTAGGACATGACATTGGTCACACACCATTTGGTCATGCAGGAGAGCACAAACTAAATGAATTATACAATGGAAACACCGGAAGATATTTTAATCACAATGTTCATAGCGTAAGAGTTCTTGATCAGATTTTTAATCTGAATCTTAGTATGGAAACACTGGACGGAATACTATGCCACAATGGTGAGATGGAGCTTGAAAAATATAAGCCTATTGCTTATAGAAATTTTGATATCTACGATAAGAAAGTTGAAGAGTGTTATGTGAATAAAGAGGCTAACACCAAGTTAATACCAGCTACCTTAGAGGCATGTGTTATGAGAATTTCAGATATTATTGCATATCTTGGAAAAGACAGACAGGATGCGCAGGAGTTGGGACTTTTTGAGACATCGCCAAAATACTACGAAGGTAAAATCGGAACTACCAATTCCGAGATTATTAACAACATGATTGTAAATATTGTGGAAAATAGTTATGGCAAAGACTACCTGAAAATGGATGAAGATTTCTTTGAAGCTTTTTCACAGGGAAAGAGAGAAAACTATTCTTTAATTTATGGTAATTCAAAAGTTAAAAAGGTTTACGAAGAAGAAATCAATCCGATGATGGAAGAAATCTACGAGAAGCTTTTGAAGGATGCAAAGGCTCATAATAAGAATTCGGTATTGTATAAACATCACATTAATTACATTAATGATAGAGCAAAATATTATACAAATGAAGATTATGATGAAAACGAGGCAAATGAAAAGGTAGTTGATTATATTGCAAGCATGACAGATGACTACTTTATAGACTTATACAAATACCTGTTTCCAAAGGGGAAACATCATGTAAAATACATTGGATATTTTGAATAAAAAATATGAAATTTAAAAGAACACTAAAAACGGTTTTATGAAAGAATAATGCTGCTCAGGTGTTCTTTTTTTAAAATGGTGGCTAAATTTTAGGTCCTATTGTTGAAAAAATGGGGGTATGTTAGTATAGACCGCAGACGAATAAAATTGTTCTTATTCATTTTTGACCGAATAGATTAACAGAGGAAGGAGCGCATAATACTTAGTAGAAAATATTATGTAAAAGCATTATGTTTAAGAAAATTATAGCTATAGCTACAAGCGTTACAATGTTATTTTCAGGAATAGCATTTAGTCCGGCAAAAAAGGTAAACGCGGCAGTACATTCATCACAGGGAAGCGAGACATGGAAGTTAGTATGGAATGATGAATTCAATCAAACTGTTGGAGGTGCACCTGATCAGTCAGTATGGTCTTACGATATAGGAGTAGGAAATGGTGGCTGGGGAAATGCAGAACGTCAGTATTATACAAACAGCACAAATAATGTATATATTGCAGATGTGTCAGGTGATTCAAATTCTTCAGATGGAAGGGCACTGGCAATTAAGGCAATCAAGTCTGGAGATAGTATAACATCAGGTAGATTAAAATCATTAAATAAACAATATTTAAGATATGGAAGAATAGAAGCAAAAATCAGAACAGAAAACGGAATGCAGTCAGGTGTGTGGCCTGCATTTTGGATGATGGGAAATGATATCGAAAGTGGAGCACCATGGCCATATTGTGGTGAGATAGATATTATGGAACACAGAAATGCAGAGCAGAATGTTATTGGAACACTACATTATAATAGTGGAACAGGTACATCAGCAGGTTACGCTCACCAATGGATTGGTAGTGAAACCAATGGTCAATATGGTTATATTGGCGATATGAATCAGTGGCATAAATATGCTGTTGAATGGTACGAAGACGTTATCAAGTTTTTTGTAGATGACACTTGCTTTGAAACACTTAACATATCAAGTAATGAAATGGAAGAATTCCAAAAAGATCATTTTATTCTTTTAAATTTAGCAATTGGTAGTAAAAATTCACCATTTACACTTGGACAAACAATCAGCGATAGTTTCACAGATGCAACAATGTATGTGGATTATGTTCGTGTATATCAGGGAACAGACAGCTCATTTAGAAGAGCAAAGTCAACTGAAGGTGTGACAAATCCTGAGCTAACAACTAGAGGTGATGGAATGACAGTATGTCAAAACAGTAGAGTTGTTCTTGGAGATTGGGGCTACAATATTTGGGATGGAACTTATGCCAAGTATTCAGGTGGCGAAAGTTTAGATAATTTTAAAATAAAAATCATTGATAACAAGAAGCAAAATTGGGGAATACAAGCATTTGTAAAAGATATTTCAGTAACGAAAGGTAAAAAGTATAATGTTAGTGTAGATGTGGATTCTGACAGAGTAACTCCGGCTATTCTGATGAAAGAAGATGGTAGCCAAACAGAGTTGTTTAATCAGGGACTTATTGCAGGAAAAAATGTTTTACATGGAACTTTTACGGCAAACTCTGACACTATGAAATTAGTATTTAACTTACAAAACGTTGATTCAGGAACAACATTGAATTTCTCAAATGTAACAGTAACTGAGGTTTCAGATGGACAGGATACAAGTAAAGAAACATCTCAGGTAACATCAACGTCCAAAGAAAATCAGACAACAGGTGGTACTGTAACTCCTTCTAATTTAACAGAAATTAAAGGTGGAGCAGAAAATACATATTACTATGATAAAGATTCAATGGAGAATATTAAAGAAGTAGTAAATATTCAGCAGGCAGGAAATGCTACAGAACCTGGTATTTATGTGAACGTTCCGGCAGGTATCAGCGATGTTAAGGTAAACGGTGTAGCATTGGATGCAACCGCTATTCAGGGTGCAGGCACATGGATTTATTTGTCAAAGCTTACAAAAAGGACAAATAAAGTTGAAATAACATATGCAGGTGGCGTTGCAAAAATCACAATTACAAATAAGTCAATGCCTGAAGGTAGTGATGTAACAACAACAGATACTACAACAACATCACAGCAAACAACTACAACAAAGCAGCAGGAAGCAACAACATCACAGCAGACAACAACTAGCAAACAGGAAGTAACGACAACAAAACAACAGACAACAACTAACAAGCAGGAAGTAACGACGACAATAAAACAACCAAATACTTCAACAACATTAGGAACAACAAAAGCACCTGAAACTGTGAAGCAGACAACTACAGCTAATAAGGTTGACTCAACTAAGATTAAGTTAGGAAAAACTAAAATTGCCAAAGCTTCAAAGAAAAAGAATGTTAAGAAGATTAAATTAACGCTTAAAAAGATTAAAGGAGCAAAGGGCTATCAGGTTAAAGTTTCCACGTCAAAGAAATTTAAGAAAAAAACAACAGTGACAAAAACTATTAAAAAACTTACTAACACAATTAACATTAAAAAACTCAAAGTAGTTAAGAAATATTACATTAAGGCAAGAGCTTTTAGCAAGACAAAGGGAACTATAAGCTACGGCAAATGGAGTAAAGTTAAAGTAGTTAAGATTAATTAACCAAAGTTAAATAGTCAAACTACATAGCAATAAACTTTAATAATAAGAAAGGATTTAGAGAGAATGAAAAAATCAAAATTTATGGCGATACTATTAACACTTGTTCTTACACTAAGTATGGCAAACGGATTAGTGTTTAATGTATCAGCCGCAAGTCCAAAACTTAACAAGAAAAAGGTAACAATTACTGTTGGAAAGACAGTAAAATTAAAAGTTAAAAAGAATAAGGCTAAGAAAAAAGTTAAGTGGAAATCAGCAAACAAGAAAATTGTTAAAGTTACAAAAAAAGGAAAAATAAAGGGAATCAAACCTGGTAAAACAGTTGTAACTGCAAAAGTCGGCAAGAAAAAATTAAAATGCAAGGTTAAAGTAGTTGCAAAGAAACAGACTACTAAACCAACTGTAAAGCCAACAGTGCCTGCAACAACAAAAGCTCCAGTGCAGACAACACAGGCACCGGTAACAACAAAAGCACCTGTACAGACAACAAAGGTAGAAACAACAACTAAGACACCAGTACAGACAACACAGGCACCAACCACAGCTAAGACTACAACAATAGTTGACGGAAAACAGCCAATTGAAGTTATTGGTTTAACAAAGAAATCCCAGAACAAGGGAGATGTAACATTTGTCTGGGGACAGACTAATGAACAGATGGCTTTAGGTCAGACATATAACGTATATGTAGACGACCAGTTATTTGGAACATACATTGCTACAACTGAGCTTAATTATACATTTACAACTAACGGAAATCATATAATTAAGGTAACAGCTGTTTATAACGGAAAAGAAACAGCAGGTCAGAAACTTGAAGTAGTAGTAACAGGTCTTGAAAATACAACAACACAGGTAACTACAGCAAAGGTAACAGAATCTGTAGTAGAGCCTACAACAACAAAAACTGCAACAACAACTAAGCCATTATCAGAGAATCCAACAACAGCACTTACTTTTACAACTGACAGTTCAATTGCAAAGCCATTTGGAATGAAGGTTGAAGCAGCAGGTACAGGATATCTCCGAGTAGTATGGGGCCGTGGGGATATAGACTGCTACAATGTATATGTAGATGGTGAAAGAAGACGTACAGGTGTGTCATGTGGCAGTTTCACACTTCCTGTATATACAGAAGGAACTCATACAGTAGCGGTAGCAACTGTAGTTGGAAACAGAGAGTCTGTAAGGGTAGAAGAAACAATTGCCATTACAGGAGTAGGCGAAAAAGAAACAGAACCTGAGACATGTCCTGAAGAACTTAAGCCACAATTAAAGGAAAATGTTCCTATGAAGAATGACAGAATTGCAATAGAACTTAATAATAAAACAAATGGAAAGTACAGCGATAATGAGATTTACTGGTGTATAGTTGGAAAAAACGCTAATAATCAGCTTTGCTATTTAGATAAAGACGGAAATATGATTCCGGCTTCAGAGAGCCTTAATACAGTTCAGGTAGGCAATAACAAATATGCAAATATTTATCATACACTTGCAGAAGCAGATTATGTTTATACACCGACAATCCGCTCAGGAAGAATGTATATCAGTTATGGGAAACCGGTTTACCTTAAATTTGTAGGAACAACAGGATATGCGGGACCGGATCTTAACAATCCAGGCGATGTAAATGCAAACACTTTGTTTGAATTTGCAGAATTTACAATAGAAGGCAAATTCTATTGGGGAAATACAACAAGAGTTGATTACTTCTGCTTCCCAATGATTACACGTCTTGTAGGAAGTGCCACATATGGTGGTTACGACAAGGTTGTAGGAGACATTGGAACAAGGGACGAAATCTTTAATGCATTTAAGAATGAAGCTCCGGAAGCATTCAAAACATTAGTAAGAGATGACAGAATCATGGCACCATGTAAGTCTAAATTTAACGTTGGAGAAAAATATGGAAATTATTTTGACAACTATATAAATGAATTCTGGAATAAATATTCAAGGGAAACTTTGCAGTTTAGCACAGAAGCAGGAAACTTTACAGGAAGAGTAGTAGGAAATCAGATGCAGTTTACAAAAGCAAATGATTCTACAGTTTACACAATTGATAAGCCGACTACACAGGATGTATTAGAAGGAAAAGGTGCATTCGATAAAGGTAACGGCACAGAGAAGGCAATCGAAGCTCAGTTATGTGCAGCATTTAACAGAGGTGTTGCTACCGAACCTGACAAGTATTACAAACCAAGTGAATACTACAAGAACAGCGTAAACAACTTCTACGCAGGATTCTTCCATAGACATTCAGTTTTAGGATTCGCATATGGATTCTGCTATGATGACGTAAATGACCAGAGTACACTTTTACAGTACGATAAAGCAGATGCGTTAGTAATTGATTTAAAATGGTAAGACATAAAACTACAGAAAAGGTAACGGTATTTAATAATGTGTTGACAATATATAGTAAGGCAATAACATTATTAAAAAAACAGAAATATTAATAAATTCAGGAACCTACCTTTTATTGTTAATATTGAAAAGCAATTAGTTGACATTTTAACTGTTTATACATAAAATGCCACTTAAGCAAAAGGCAAGAGGACAAGGACGTCTACAAAAAGATGTTGTTGTCCTCTTTTTTTGTGTAATGGGAAGATTCGTTTGAATTTCCAGTACATAAAAAATACATTAAGGATGCTAAAAATGATGGCGACGAAATTTTAGTATTTCCAGAGTATACGTTAACTTAACACCTGATACATTTAACAAATATTATGGTGGTGAACTTGATTTGTCTCAGGTGACAGTGTTCTTGACAAGGCAAAATTCACTGTAACTGAAGAAACAGGAAATGTTGGAACATACAATTTAAGCGAATATAATATAGCAGGTTCAAAAGCATACAACAAAAAGGTACCCGCAAAAGTAACACCAACTGAAAGAACAACAAAGGTAAACTTCTTTTTATTATGTAATAAGAAAATTATCCGTAATTTCTTATTACATAAATAAACGTTCCACTAGGGATGCACACTCGTGAGAAAAGAAAATAATTGCGGGAGGGCACGCACTCGGTGCTTAGAATATCGCAAGCTATATTCTTTGTTTTAAGTTGAAACATATTAATTGTGGTAGTAAAATTAATTGTAAGGACACAGTTAAAAATAAACAAAAAAAGGAGAGAACATTATGGAAAAAAATTGTAGGAATTTTAAAACTAAATTTTGGGCGTGGATAATGATTTTTACTTTGGTGTTAGGCGGTGGAACCTACGGAACATCTATATCAGTTAAAGCGGATATTACAGTATATGTAACACCTACAGGTTCAAAATATCATACACATGCATGTGGAAGAGGCAATTATCAGCCTTCAACCTTATCAGCTGCAAAAGCAAGGGGCTTAACACCATGTAGTAAATGTTTTCCCAATGGAGCACCTTCGGGAAATAGTTCTAAAGGCACACATAAAAAGACGGTGACGAAAGTCACAAAGGTAAAAGTTAAGCCAATAAAAATTAATAAAAAAACAATGTTTTTACTTAAAGGAAAAACAGGAAAATTAAAAGTGAAAAATGCAACATCAAAGGTAAAATGGATATCAACTAAGACTGCAGTAGCTAAAGTTTCAGATAGCGGTAAGGTTACAGCAAAAAAAGCAGGAAAAACCACAATTATTGCGAAGATGGGAAGTCAGAAAAAACAATGTAAAGTCACAGTTGAAGATCCAAAACTAAATAAAAAGAACATATCTTTATTAGTTGGACAAAGTAGCAAGGTTAAAATTAAAGGCTGTAAGCATCACGTGAAATGGATTACAAGTGATAGTGATGTTGTAAGAGTAAAGAAAGGAAAAATCAAGGCAGTCGAAACAGGTAGAGCGAAAGTAATAGCAAAGGTTCATGGAAAGAAAATAAAATGTAGCGTTTTAGTTAAGAAACCTAAAATCAGTAGTATATCACTAACAGAGACAAACATTATTATGAATCAGTCGGAAATTCATACGCTACACATAAAAAATGTAACACCAAATAAGTGGTATGAATATTACACCACAAAATGGACAGTTGCAGATAAATCAGTAGTACAAATTGTAAATGATATGGGAGATTTAGTTGATATACAGGCTGTAGGAGTTGGACAAACAGATGTGTATATTAACATAGGTGGAAAAGTAGCTAAATGCCATGTGGTAGTTAAATAAACTTTTTTAACTTTATGTTTTATAACATTGTTGCACTTCTAATATTATGTTAAAATATCAAAGGATAAAAACATAAATATTAATTTGTATTTACATAAAGGAGAAAAGTATGCCAGTATTTGATTTTAACAGTACACCAGATGAAAATAAAAAAGGTGAAGTTACATACACAACGTTTGCTTCAAGTGAGAGTATAGCTTCAAAGGAACATCCAATAATGTTTTTGGATAATAAGAATCGTCAGTGGAAGCATCATTCCAGTGGTGTGTTCACAAATCCTATCAAAAAAACTTCTTTTGAATTTAATGAAGAGGACGGAACAGTTAGTGCCGATATTTTGAAAATAGATTCAAGATTTGTAAGCCTACTTAAATGGCTTGGTGAAAATCATATAAATGTAAGATTGTCAGGTGAAAATCAGGAAGAAGGCTATGCGGTGTATAAAATTCGCGAAACTGCATTTGGCGGTGGAACAAAGCTTTCTGCTGAGGACGGCTTCCTTCAGTTTATGATTGAAAGACTATTAGCAAGCAATCCACCTGCAGAAGAAGTGGAAGATGAAGATCAGGAGGAAGAGGGAGACAGCATGAAGCTGACAAGTCTTCAGAGCATTACTGATTTTATGAATTGTGCAGGAAAGACTTTACCTGATAATATCCGTTTATGGGCGAGAAGAAATTT
>OGDN01005167.1_pt1 | contig 10532 bp, 10 predicted proteins | sample 1570271 | NCBI WGS metagenome assembly OGDN01 (sample SAMEA4384481, study PRJEB24528) | human gut metagenome | reverse complement strand
TAGCAAGTTTGCACGAAGGTTCTAAAGAAGGTCGTGCTTATACCAAGGTTATCAAAATGGTGAAATCTCCGAAAACTGGAGCTTACATTTTTGATGAGCAAATGGTTGCAAACGAAAAAGTACAAGACTTTTTCAAAAAATAATCGGAATAGCTTAAATCGCTATAAATACAAAATCCCCTCATTGGCAAACAGTGAGGGGATTTTTTATTGCTTCTTTTTTTTACTTTTCCAATCCTTTGTTATATCTTTGTAGCATAATGTATTATACAAATAACTGTTGATATGGGATTTTTTAGTTTTTTTTCAAAGGAGAAGAAGGAAACTTTAGATAAAGGATTATCTAAAACCAAAGAGAGCGTATTCAGTAAAATCGCTCGCGCTGTGGCCGGTAAGTCGAAAGTGGACGACGAAGTATTGGATAATCTGGAAGAAGTTTTGATCACATCGGACGTGGGGGTAGAGACAACTTTGAATATTATCAAACGTATCGAAAAACGTGCTGCCGCAGACAAATATGTGAATACGCAGGAATTGAACCATATACTGCGCGATGAGATTGCTGCCCTTTTGACCGAGAATAATTCGGATGATGTAGCAGACTTTGATGTACCTATCGAGAAAAAGCCTTATGTAATTATGGTAGTGGGAGTAAATGGGGTAGGTAAAACAACAACAATCGGAAAATTAGCTTATCAATTCAAGAAAGCGGGCAAATCTGTTTATCTGGGTGCCGCCGACACATTCCGCGCAGCTGCTGTAGAGCAGTTGATGATTTGGGGTGAAAGGGTAGGTGTGCCTGTTGTCAAACAGAAAATGGGTGCAGACCCTGCATCTGTCGCTTTCGATACACTGAGTTCTGCCGTTGCCAACAATGCGGATGTGGTAATTATCGATACAGCCGGTCGTCTGCACAACAAAGTAGGCTTGATGAATGAGTTGACCAAAATTAAAAACGTCATGAAGAAGGTAGTTCCCAATGCACCGGACGAAGTGCTGCTGGTATTGGATGGTTCTACCGGACAGAATGCGTTCGAGCAGGCCAAGCAGTTCACTTTAGCTACGGAAGTGACCGCAATGGCAATCACCAAACTGGACGGAACTGCTAAAGGCGGAGTGGTCATCGGAATTTCCGACCAGTTCAAGATTCCTGTAAAATATATCGGATTGGGTGAAGGCATGGAAGATTTACAGGTCTTCCGCAAAAATGAATTTGTTGATTCCCTGTTTGGAGAGAATGCATGAAAAGAAAGAGAATAGATATTATTACTTTAGGTTGTTCCAAAAATTTAGTAGACTCGGAGCAGTTGATGCGTCAGCTGGAAGAAGCAGGATATAGCGTAACTCATGATACTGAAAACCCGGAAGGGGAAATTGCGGTGATCAACACCTGCGGGTTCATCGGCGACGCGAAAGAAGAGTCTATCAACATGATTCTGGAATTTGCAGAAAGAAAAGAAGAAGGCGATCTGAAGAAACTTTTTGTAATGGGTTGTCTTTCCGAACGTTATCTGCAGGAACTGGCTATTGAAATTCCACAGGTGGATAAGTTCTACGGTAAATTCAACTGGAAAGAACTTTTGCAGGACTTGGGAAAAACATATCATGAGGAATTATACATTGAGCGTACTTTGACGACTCCCAAGCATTATGCATATCTGAAGATTTCAGAAGGGTGCGACCGCAAATGCTCTTATTGTGCTATTCCCATTATCACCGGACATCATATATCCAAGCCGATAGAAGAAATTCTGGACGAGGTACGATATCTGGTATCGCAAGGAGTAAAAGAGTTTCAGGTGATTGCTCAGGAATTAACATATTACGGAATTGACCTGTATAAAAAGCAAATGTTGCCCGAGTTGATCGAACGTATTTCGGAAATACCGGGCGTAGAATGGATTCGTTTGCATTATGCGTATCCGGCACATTTTCCAACGGATTTATTCCGTGTAATGCGTGAACGTGATAATGTCTGCAAATATATGGATATTGCCTTGCAGCACATCAGCGATAATATGCTGAAATTAATGCGTCGGCAAGTAGGCAAGGAAGATACCTACAAGTTGATTGAGCAATTCCGTAAAGAAGTGCCGGGCATTCATCTGCGCACCACGCTGATGGTAGGACATCCGGGAGAAACGGAGGAGGACTTTGAAGAGCTGAAAGAGTTTGTGCGCAAAGCGCGCTTTGACAGAATGGGAGCTTTCGCCTATTCTGAAGAAGAAGGAACTTATGCCGCCAAACAATATGAAGACTCTATACCACAGGAGGTTAAGCAAGCCCGACTGGATGAACTGATGGATATCCAGCAAGGTATTTCAGCAGAATTGAGCGCAGCGAAAATCGGTCAGCAGATGAAAGTGATCATCGACCGGATCGAGGGAGATTATTATATCGGACGTACGGAGTTTGATTCACCGGAGGTAGATCCGGAGGTGTTGATCAGCCATTCCGGAGAGGAACTTGAAATCGGGCAATTCTATCGGGTAGAAGTAACCGACGCGGACGATTTTGATTTATATGCAAAGATAATGAACAAGTATGAATAATAAGGAATTTACATCGGAACTGGCAGACAGACTGGGATATACTATCAAAGACACTTCTGAACTGATAAATTCTTTATTGTCTGATATGACACAGGAACTGGAAGATGGAAATGTGATTGCCATACAGGGATTCGGTTCTTTCGAAGTGAAGAAAAAGGCGGAACGTATTTCGATCAATCCGTCCACCAAGCAACGCATGCTGGTTCCTCCCAAACTGGTATTGTCATACAGACCCAGTAATACACTGAAAGACAAGTTTAAATAATATATATTTTCCCAATTATGAATGAAAGACTGACAATTCAAGACCTTATCGACTTATTGGCGGCTAAACATAGCATGACCAAGAAGGATGCCGAAGCATTCGTCAAAGAGTTCTTTCTCTTGATAGAACAAGCCCTGGAGAATGAGAAGACTGTGAAAATCAAAGGATTGGGGACTTTCAAACTTGTTGATGTCGATAGCCGGGAAAGCGTTAATGTCAACACTGGGGAACGTTTTCAGATAAAAGGGCACACCAAAGTATCGTTTACTCCGGACACGACGCTCAGAGATACGATAAATAAGCCTTTTGCGCATTTTGAGACGGTAGTATTAAATGAGAGTACGGTATTGGAAGACACTCCGATGGAGGAATCCGATGAGGAAGAAGCCTCGGTTGCTGACAGTGAAGCCGAAATGGTCGATTCTGAAGTTACAGAGGATAAAAATACTGATGAAGATACTCAGGAAGAAATACAGCCGGAAGAGCCCGCAATAGAAGAACCGGCAACTGAAGCAGTAGCTGCGGTTAAAGGAGAGGAAACCGTTCCGACAGAAACAGAACCGGAACCTGCTGTTATAGAGCAACCTATGACCGAAGAATTATTGGAATCAGAATCAGAAGCCGAATCGGAATCAATACTTGAAGATTCTTCAGAAGAGGAACCTTCAGAAACTCCATTAGAACCTGACTTCAGTCCGGCAACAGAAAAGCCGGTTGAAGAAGCTTCGGAAGAAACAATTATAGAAGAACCAAAAACAGAGAAGAAAAAAACAGAAACTACTGCAGAACAAATTATCGCCCAAGAGCTTTATAAAGCGAATATGGAACCTGCGACACCGAAAAAAGAACCGGAAATAGAACAGCCGAAAGCCGCCTATACCGATAAAGACAGTGATAAAAAGGAGAAATCAGCTATTCCTTATCTGATAGCAACGATTATTATAGTCTTGTTACTGTGTGGAGGAGCTATCCTGTTTATTTATTACCCGGATTTATTCTCTTCTTCATCTGATTCTGATAAGGATATAGTCGACATGCCGGAGGCCGTTCAGCCTGTTCAGCCGGAAGCACAACTTTCTGATACAATTGTGCAAAAAGATACAATAGCGGAGGCAGCTCCTGTTACGCCCGACGAAACTGTGCAGCCAAAACCTGCAGTCAAGAAGGAACCGGCAGCGGAACCTGTCAAAGCAGAAAGTAAACCTGCCCAACAGCAACAGCCTGCAACCTCGGTATATTCGGATTCTGCATCCTATAAGATTACCGGTACCAAAACAAAATACACCATTAAAGAGGGGGAAACTTTAACACGAGTTTCATTACGCTTTTACGGTACAAAAGCGATGTGGCCATACATCGTAAAACACAACCCGAAAGTAATTAAGAACCCCGATAACGTGCCATACGGTACAACAATCGAGATACCGGAACTTACAAAAGAATAAAAACAAAAACGATTCATTCACCCGGCTCATACAGTAATGTATAGCCGGGTGAAATGTTATGTAAGTACAAAAGCGTATGAAAGTACCTTAATCTAAAGATTTCGCATTGTTTTTTAATAAAAATTAGTTGCAATCGTTAATTATATGGCGTACTTTTGGGAGCGAATTTAGAAGCCTTACACACTGGTAAGTCTTACATCTAATTATTGAGAATTAAATAATAAAATATTAAGTATTTATGGCTGAATCAATTGATATCCGCGAACTGAATGAGCGGATTGAAAGACAAAGTGCTTTCGTTACCAATCTTACGACAGGTATGGACCAAATCATTGTTGGTCAGAAACATTTGGTTGAATCACTGCTTATCGGATTGCTTTCCGACGGACATGTTCTTCTGGAAGGTGTTCCCGGTTTGGCAAAAACTTTGGCTATTAAAACACTCGCTTCACTGATTGACGCGAAATATAGCCGTATTCAGTTCACTCCAGACTTATTGCCGGCTGACGTTATCGGTACCATGGTTTACAGCCAGAAAGATGAATCTTTCAAAGTACAAAGAGGACCTATCTTCGCCAACTTCGTATTGGCGGATGAAATAAACCGTGCTCCGGCCAAAGTACAGAGTGCTTTGCTGGAAGCCATGCAGGAACGCCAGGTTACTATCGGCAAAGAAACATTTATGTTGCCGGAACCTTTCTTAGTTCTGGCTACCCAAAACCCGATCGAACAAGAAGGTACTTACCCGCTTCCTGAAGCACAGGTAGACCGTTTCATGCTGAAAGTAGTGATTGACTATCCGAAACTGGAAGAAGAAAAACTGATTATCCGTCAGAATATCAACGGAGAGAAGTTCAATGTGAAACCTATTCTGAAAGCAGAAGAAATAATCGAAGCCCGCAAAGTAGTTCGTCAGGTATATCTGGATGAGAAAATAGAACGCTATATCGTGGATATTGTATTCGCAACCCGTTTCCCCGAAAAGTACGACCTCAAAGAACTGAAAGACATGATCGGATTTGGTGGTTCACCCCGTGCTTCTATCAATCTGGCTCTGGCTGCCCGTACATACGCTTTCATCAAGCGCCGTGGCTACGTTATTCCGGAAGATGTACGTGCTGTTGCACATGATGTTCTCCGTCACCGTATCGGATTGACTTACGAAGCGGAAGCCAACAACATGACTTCAGACGAAATCATCAGCAAGATTCTGAACAAGGTTGAAGTGCCCTAATTTGCGCTACTTAACTATTGCATAAATGGAAACAAGTGAAATATTAAAAAAGGTTCGTCAGATTGAAATCAAGACACGAGGACTGTCTAACAATATCTTTGCAGGCCAATACCATTCGGCCTTCAAGGGTAGGGGTATGTCTTTCTCGGAAGTCCGTGAGTATCAGTTTGGCGACGATATACGCGACATCGACTGGAATGTGACAGCACGATTCAACAAACCTTATGTGAAAGTGTTTGAAGAAGAGCGCGAACTGACAGTGATGTTGATGGTCGATGTTTCCGGAAGTTTGGAATTTGGTACGGTGAAACAACTGAAGAAGGATATGGTAACGGAAATTGCAGCTACTCTTGCATTCTCCGCTATCCAGAACAACGATAAAATTGGTGTGATCTTCTTTTCAGACCGGATAGAGAAATTTATTCCTCCCAAAAAGGGGCGTAAACATATTCTATATATTATCCGCGAACTGATTGACTTTCAGCCGGAAAGCCGCCGTACCAATATTCGTCTGGCATTGGAGTATCTGACCAATGTAATGAAAAGACGTTGTACTGCGTTTATTTTATCCGACTTCATCGATCAGGACAACTTCAAGAACGCTCTGACTATCGCCAACCGGAAGCATGACGTAGTGGCATTGCAGGTGTATGACAGGAGAGTGAGTGATCTTCCTCCGGTAGGACTGATGCGGATAAAGGATGCGGAAACCGGTCATGAACAATGGATCGATACTTCTTCCAAAGCTGTACGCCGGGCACACCGTGACTGGTGGATCAACAAACAGACTGAACTGAACGACACATTTACCAAAAGTAATGTAGACTCCGTATCTGTGAGAACCGACCAGGATTACGTAAAGGCATTGTTGAATTTATTTGCCAAACGAAATTAATGGAATCAAAGATGAATAGAAATATTATTCTGATAGCATTGTTATGTCTGCTGCCTATGGGTAGAACTGTAGCACAGTCTGTTACGGTTGAAGCCAAGATAGATTCGTTGCAGATATTGATTGGCGAACAAGCGAAAGTACAACTACAAGTAGCGATGGACGCCAAGCAACGTGCTGTCTTTCCTGCTTATACCGATACGCTGGTGCGTGGGGTAGAAATTATAGAAACTGTCAAACCGGATACGCAATTTCTGAATGATCGCCAACGGATGCTGATCACTCAGGAATATATTATCACCTCGTTTGATTCAGCTCTCTATTATCTTCCGCCAATGCCTGTCACAGTGGATGGCAAAGAATATAGATCAAAAGCACTGGCACTGAAAGTGTATTCGATGCCGGTTGACACTTTACATCCGGACCAGTTCTTCGGACAAAAAACAGTGATGAAAGCACCTTTTGCCTGGGAAGACTGGTATGGACTGATCGGTTGCTCATTCCTTGCATTACCTTTGCTCGGTCTGTTAATCTATCTGATCATTCGTATCCGTGATAATAAACCTATTATCCGCAAGATAAAAGTAGAACCTAAGTTGCCGCCACATCAGGCTGCGATGAAAGAAATCGAACGTATCAAGAGTGAGAAGGTATGGCAGAAGGGAGAGCCGAAGACATACTATACAGAACTGACGGATACTCTTCGTACCTACATCAAGGATCGTTTCGGATTCAACGCGCTTGAAATGACTTCTTCTGAAATCATTGATAAGTTATTGGAAATGAACGACAAAGATGCTATATCGGATTTGAAGGAGCTCTTCCAGACAGCGGATTTGGTAAAGTTTGCCAAACATGATCCGCAAATGAATGAAAACGATGCGAATTTGATTAACGCAATCGATTTTATCAACGAGACAAAGCAACCGGAAGAGGAGAATCAGAAACCGCAACCAACGGAAATCACAATCATCGAGAAACGTTCTCTGCGTACCAAAATATTATTAATCTGCGGTATTGTATTCTTATCTGCAGCATTAATCGGTACTTTTGTATATATAGGTATGCAGCTTTATGATCTCTTTGCATAATGTGGTGTGAATACTAAATAGTAAACTGTTAAATCGAAAATAAAATGGTTTTTGCCAATATTGAATATCTGTTTTTGCTATTATTGCTTATGCCTTATATTGTATGGTATATCTTAAAGCGAAAGAAATCTGAGGCTACGCTCCAGATTTCGGATGCACGGGTATATGCGCATACTCCCAAAAGCTATAAGAATTATTTGCTGCATGCTCCATTTATACTACGTGTCATTGCATTAGCATTGATAATTGTAGTACTTGCACGTCCGCAAAGCACTAATAAGTGGCAAAACAGCGAAATAGAGGGAATTGATATTATGCTGGCTATCGACGTGTCCACCAGTATGCTGGCAGAAGACTTGAAGCCGAACAGACTGGAAGCTGCCAAAGATGTAGCTGCTGAATTTATTAACGGACGCCCGAATGATAATATTGGTATCACTCTGTTTGCCGGAGAAACGTTCACTCAGTGCCCCCTGACTGTAGACCATGCCGTATTGCTGGATATGATTCATAATATCAAATGTGGGCTTATCGAAGATGGTACGGCAGTAGGTATGGGAGTTGCAAACGCCGTAACTCGCCTGAAAGACAGTAAAGCCAAATCAAAAGTGATCATCTTATTGACAGATGGTACTAATAACAAGGGAGACATTTCACCATTGACAGCTGCCGAGATTGCCAAAAGTTTTGGTATCCGTGTATACACCATCGGAGTGGGTACGAACGGAATGGCTCCATATCCTTATCCGGTCGGCAATACGGTACAGTACATCAATATGCCGGTAGAAATCGACGAGAAAACATTGACTCAGATTGCCGGTACTACGGATGGTAACTATTTCAGAGCTACGAGCAACTCGAAACTGAAAGAGGTATATGAAGAAATAGACAAGCTGGAGAAAACAAAGCTGAACGTGAAAGAGTATAGCAAGCGGGAGGAAGACTATCGCTGGTTTGCACTGGCTGCCTTCCTTTGTGTATTGCTGGAAGTTTTATTACGTAATTCAATACTCAAGAAAATTCCGTAGGAATGTTGGGTCAATCGTGATTTGTAAATCGTAAAATAGGAAGAAGATGTTTCGATTTGAAGAACCTGCATATTTATATTTATTGCTGCTGTTACCGTTTTTAGCAGCTTTCTACTTGTATTCCAACTACAGGAGACGGAGAAATATCCGACGTTTTGGAGATCCGGAATTGTTAGCGCAATTGATGCCGGATGTATCTAAATATCGTCCGGATGTGAAGTTCTGGCTCATTTTTGCTGCTATCGGCTTATTCTCGGTATTGCTGGCCCGTCCGCAATTTGGTTCTAAGCAGGAAACGGTGAAGCGTAAAGGAGTGGAAGTGATTATCGCTCTGGATATATCCAATTCTATGTTGGCACAAGATGTTCAGCCTAGCCGTTTGGAAAAGGCGAAGAGACTGATATCCAGATTGGTGGATGAGTTAGATAATGATAAGGTAGGTATGATTGTATTTGCCGGAGATGCTTTTACTCAGTTGCCAATTACCAGTGATTATATTTCTGCCAAGATGTTTTTGGAATCTATCAGCCCTTCGCTGATTTCCAAGCAAGGTACAGCAATCGGAGAAGCAATTAATCTGGCAACTCGCAGTTTTACTCCACAAGAAGGAGTGGGACGTGCTATCATTGTCATCACGGATGGTGAGAACCATGAAGGCGGGGCTGTAGAAGCTGCTAAAGCTGCTGCCGAAAAAGGTATTCAGGTGAGTGTGTTGGGAGTAGGTATGCCGGAAGGTGCTCCTATTCCGGTAGAAGGTACGAACGATTATCGTCGCGACCGCGAAGGTAATGTTATTGTAACTCGCCTGAATGAAGCTATGTGCCAGGAAATAGCCAAAGACGGAAAGGGTATCTATGTACGGGTGGATAATTCTAACTCTGCTCAAAAAGCTATTAACCAGGAAATTAGTAAGATGGCTAAGTCTGATGTAGAATCGAAAATATATACAGATTTCAACGAACAGTTTCAGGCTATTGCATGGATCATTTTACTGTTGTTACTAGCTGAGATGTTAATTTTGGACCGTAAGAATCCATTATTCAAAAACGTTCATCTGTTCTCTAATAAGAAGTAAGCTATGCGTATGTTAAAAATGAAATATATTCTATTCGCTGCCTTTCTGTTATCAGCTGCCGGTGTCTCAGCGCAGAAAGCAGAGCGTGACTATATCCGTAAAGGAAATCGTCTGTTCAATGATAGTGTATTCGTCGATGCAGAGGTCAATTACCGCAAGGCTTTGGAAGTCAATCCTAAATCGACTGTATCTATGTACAATTTAGGAAATACGCTTTCACAACAGCAAAAGTTTCAAGATGCCATGGAGCAATATGCTTCTGCCAGCAAAATAGAAAAGGATAAAATGAAATTGGCACATATTTATCACAATATGGGAGTACTTTTTCAAGCTGGCAAGGATTATGCAAAGGCAGTAGATGCCTATAAAATGTCACTGCGTAACAATCCTGCAGATCATGAAACACGGTATAATCTGGCTCTTGCACAGAAAATGTTGAAAGATCAGCAGAACCAGCAGGATCAAGATCAAAACCAGGATCAAAACAAAGATCAGCAGCAGAAGCAAGATCAGAAACAGGACCAAAATAAAGACAAGCAAAACGATCAGAAGAAAGATGATCAAAAAGACCAGCAGCAACCGCCGAAACCTGAAAAACAAGATAATCAGATGTCAAAGGAAAATGCTGAACAGTTGCTTAATTCTGTAATGCAGGATGAGAAAGACGTGCAGGACAAAGTGAAGAAACAACAGAAAGTTATTCAGGGTGGTCGTCTGGAAAAAGATTGGTAATAATAAAAAGTTGATGATATAAATTTCATAAGCAATGAAAAAACTGATTGTTATATTGATGGCATTGATAGCATACAGCACCCAGGCGCTTGCCGACAAGGTGTCATTTACTGCTTCCGCTCCTGATGTAGTGGTGGTAGGAGATCAATTCAGGCTATCTTATACAGTAACCACACAAAAAGTAAAAGACTTTCAAGCACCGTCTATCAAAGGATTCGA
>OGDN01005157.1_pt1 | contig 10574 bp, 7 predicted proteins | sample 1570271 | NCBI WGS metagenome assembly OGDN01 (sample SAMEA4384481, study PRJEB24528) | human gut metagenome | reverse complement strand
CAGGGCTCTGGCCATCTCAATGACGCTTCTGGCCTTGGGGTTTTCATCATACATTGCCTTAAAGTCCGGGCTGGTCTCAAGCGCTTTTTCAATAGTCATCCCCAGATCGAAGGGAATAGCCTTGGCTATGGCGTCTGTTTCCCCATAACTCACATCCAGAGCCCTGCCTACATCTCTGACGGCCTGCTTGGCTTTCATGGTTCCAAAAGTTATAATCTGGCAGACTCTGTCTTCACCGTACTTTCTCGTCACATAGTCTATTACTTCCTGTCTTCTCTCATAGCAGAAATCTATATCTATATCCGGCATGCTTATCCTGTCGGGATTGAGAAATCTCTCAAAGATGAGATTGTACCTGATAGGATCTATATCTGTTATCTTCAGGCAGTAGGCCACCAGAGAACCGGCGGCCGAGCCCCTTCCCGGTCCTACCATTATGCCGTTTTCTTTTGCATAGTTGATAAAATCCCATACGATCAGAAAGTATTCCACATATCCCATGGATTCTATGATGCCGATCTCGTAGTTCAATCTCTCTCTGAGACTGTCGTCTATATCTTCCCCGTATCTGGCCGAGAGACCTCTCCGGCACAATTCTCTCAGATACTGGCTGTTGGTCATACCCTCCGGCGCCTTAAATTCGGGCAGATGATATTTGCCGAACTCAAACTCCACGTTGCAGGCGTCTGCAACTATCCTGGTGTTATCTACGGCTTCGGGAAAGGAAGCGAATATGTCTCTCATCTCCTGCTCGCTCTTGAGATAGAACTCGTCATTGGGAAATCGCATCCTGTTCTCGTCATTTATACTGGTGGCCGTCTGTATCGCCAGCAAAACATCGTGAGCCTTCGCATCTTCTTTTCTTACATAGTGGACATCGTTGGTAGCTACCATGGGTATACCCAGCTCCCGGCTTATCTGAATGAGCTGAGGTTTTATCATGGCCTCTTCTTCCAGTCCCTGATCCTGAATCTCAATATAGAAGTTGCCCTCTCCGAAGATTTCAAGAAGCTCTGCAGCTTCCTCCTTAGCCCCTTTATAGTTTCCGTTGAGCAGCTCATTTTGCACTTTTCCCGCAAGACAGGCAGAAAGAGCTATGATACCCTCGCTGTGCTGTCTGAGAACTTCTTTGTCTATGCGCGGCTTATAATAATATCCTTTTATGTAGCCGGCCGAAACTATCTTTATAAGGTTTTTATACCCTTTATCATCTTTAGCCAGCAAAATAAGATGACCCTGATGCTTGTCCTTATCGGGCTGCTTATCTGTCATCCTCCTGGCCGCAGTATAGACCTCGCAGCCTATTATAGGTTTTATTCCCTGTTTTTTACATTCTTTATAGAAGTCTATGACTCCGAACATGGCTCCGTGGTCGGTTATAGCAAGACTGTCCATGCCCAGCTCTTTGGCGTGGCTGACCAGATCTTTGATCCTTGCGGCTCCGTCCAGCAAACTGTATTCCGTATGTACGTGTAAATGTGTAAATGCCATACTTTTCTCCTTTTATTTATTTTACCACAGGCCGCCCTCGTTTAAAAGGTTCTTTTGCCTGTTTTGTCTGTCTTGAAAAACGTCTCTCGTTATGCTAAAATCTTTTCACAACCTTAATACGAGGAGATAAACGCATATGAAAAAGGCTTTAAAGATAGGCGGCGGCATAATCGGCGCCGTGCTGCTATTGCTGCTGGGATACGTGATATACGTATTTGCGGCATATGACAGAATTGAAGATAATCAGGAGCTTTCAGTCCAGGCGGGGTCAGACGCAAAATCATCTGTACCTACCGGAACGCCCCTCAATATCACTTCGTGGAATATAGGATTCGGAGCTTATACCGATGACTATTCTTTTTTTATGGATGGAGGAGAATATTCCAGAGGTTTTTCTGAGGACATCGTAGGCGAAACTGTAGAAAAGATGGCCTCAGATCTGGCAGAAATGGATTCTGATTTTTATCTCGTGCAGGAAGTGGACGTGGACGCTACCAGGTCTTATCACATCAACGAGTACAATATCATCACCAGGCCTTTCTCTTCGATGAGCAAGGTCTACGCCCAAAACTATGATTCACCCTATTTATTCTATCCCATATTGGAGCCTCACGGAAAATCTGTGGCAGGTATCGTCACCATGTCCGATTACTCCATAACCTCCTCTCTGAGAAGAAGTCTGCCTATACAGAGCGGTTTTGCCAAGTTTCTCGATCTCGACCGCTGCTACAGTATAAGCAGAATACCTGCAGATAACGGCAAAGAGCTGATTCTCATCAATTTCCACCTCTCGGCCTACACCACAGATCCTACCGTAGCGGAAAGCCAGCTGAAAATGCTCTACAGCGATATAAATGCCGAATATGAAAAGGGGAATTATGTGATATGCGGAGGCGATTTCAATAAAGATCTCCTTCGGGATTCGGGCTCTATATTCGGAGTTTCCGGGGACGATTACAGCTGGGCTCAGCCTTTCCCTTATGACTCGGTACCGGAAGGTTTCAATGTGATAGCGCCATATAACAAGGACAACCCCGTAGCCAGCTGCCGAAACGCCGACAAGCCCTGGGATGCTTCTACCAACTTTCAGCTGACTATAGACGGATTCATAATTTCAGATAACGTCCAGTGCGTACAGTCTGATGTTATAGATAAGCAGTTTGCCTGTTCGGATCACAATCCCGTATATATGAATTTCATATTAAAATAATTCCAGATATAAATCAGACATCAAGGAGCAGTACTTTCATGGAAAATAATCTCAATAACAGAATGAACGAAAAAGTCCTTCCCATAGTCGCCGCAGTAGTAGGCCACTCCATATGGGGTTTCAGCTATCTTTTTACCCGTATGGCCCTATCGGTTACCTCCCCGGACGTTCTTCTGACTGTGAGGTTTTCCATCGCCTTCCTGATTCTCAATATATTGATACTGACGGGAAAGTTCAAACTTTCTCTCAAAGGTAAATCCGCAGGTCTTCTGGCTGCTTTCAGTATAATGGAACCCATATACTTTTACTGTGAAAGCTATGGTATCTTATATACCAACGTCACTTATTCAGGGGTGGTTCTCTCTATAGTTCCTATCGTCGCTATGCTGTTTGCGGCAATATTCATCAAAGAATACCCTGCGAAAAGGCAGTTGGTCTTCTGTATTCTTCCTATAGCCGGCGTGATAATGATAACGCTCTCGGGAAGCGAACTTGGAATAATCAAGCCCATAGGTATACTGCTGCTGGCTTTTACGTTATTTGCCTCAGCAGGTTACAGGACCCTCAACAGAAAGCTGGCAGAAAAATATACTTCTTTCGAACGGACTTATTTCATGATCGGAGTATCCTGGGCAGTCTTCGTAGTCACAGGTCTCATAAAGGAAAAAGGCGATCTGTCGAAATTTATTCAGCCGCTGTCCCATACGGAATTCCTCATACCCGTAATAATCTTAAGCGTCTTCTGCTCGGTGCTGTGTTATAACATCGTCAACTACGCCGCCGGAAAGATGTCAGTAATGACTCTCGCTATCTACGGGACTCTTACTACCATATGTTCGATGTTCTCCGGAGTGATTTTTCTCGGGGAGCCCCTCACGCCGGTATCTTTCATCGGCTCTCTTCTCATAATCTTCGGAGTATGGCAGGTTACCAAGGCCGCGCCGCCGGATTCTTCCTCCGGCAAAGCCTCCGATGTGAAAGGCGATGCCGATGTCAAGGAGGCTGCCGGTGCAGTGGAAGCCCACGATGTCAAGGAAGCTGCCGATTCAGGGGAAAACCTCAGTGATCACATCTTCGCTGGGGATAGCTCTGAGAAGATATGACCGGTACAGTTTATCAGAATTATCCTCCGGCTATGAAGACATCTCTGACGCACGTACATGCGGCTATCGCGTTATTTTTTCCGATAAAAGCCCTTTCAGGGCTTTTTTAGGTTGTTTGCTGACATCACCGCAGCCTCGCCTAAAGAGTTTCACAGCCGGCCTGCTTCAGGTCGCCGGATTCGGGATCCCGACGAAGACTGGCGGGTTCATAGTGAGTCTATGACAGGGTACATGGCAAAGCCCGGGTTTTTCAAAAATCGAAAGGTTTGCGAGAGTTTTTGGCCGTGCGTTCCCAGTAAAGTGTATTTTAAAAGCTGTTTGCGGGACTTTTCAGCACAATAATTGAAAAATAACGGCTTCAGGCCTTTCTCTGCGGCCGCAAGACCATCAAAAACTCCCGCAAACGCCTTGTAATTTAATGTGACCGAGACTTGCCAAGAAAAAATTTCCGTAAAGATATAAAAAAATCCCGATACCGGGAATATGCAATGAACCGGGTCACTTAAGGGCTTTCTATTAACTTTATCGTAGTTTCTTATCAGGCCGGAGCTCGTCTATCCGGCAGTCAAGGGGCCCTTGACTGTAATCTAAAAAAGCCCTAAAAGGGCTTTTTTATTCACTTTATATAAGGAGACAGGTAAGAGTAATAATTTTCGTCCAGTATAAGGGCTGAATAGTTGAACATGTCAGCCACCTTCTTATCTACCCGAGACGTATATTCTTCATCTTCTTCTAAGAGGTCGTCTCGGGTTCCTCTCTCGCTTATCCAGCTCTTATCTTTAAATACTACGAAGCCTTCGCTGTCGGAAAATATATCTCTTCCCATCAGCAGCCTTGAATCATACTCTAAGCCGAACATATTCGAAAGCGTCGGAAGAATATCCATGTTGCTGCTGAGCTTATCCACAGTCTCCGGTTCCATACCCGGCGTCCACAGAATAAACGTACTCTTATACAGCTCATAAGTCTCATCTATCTGATGTCCTCGGAATTCACTGATTTCGGAAGATGAGAGTCCGTATGGATAATGATCTCCCGCCAGGGCGATCACCGTATTATCCAGTTCACCGGCCTCCTCGAGTCTCTCAAGCAGAAGCTCCATAGCTTTATCAAGCTCTATATTGGCCGCCATATAAGCCTTACAGGCGTCCGACATATCCATATCCTCTACCGCATCTCGATTTTTCACAGCCATATCGTCGTCATAAAAATTATATTCCAGGTGTCCGCTGACGGTGAGATAATATATGTGAAACGGCTGTATTTCGCCGTTTTCGTCGGGAGTGAGATAGTCAGAAGTAGTCTGATCTATCATCTCCAGATCTGATTCGGGCCAGGAATCTGTAAACGAATATTCTCTTCCCTGCCCCTTGAAATCATATCCCAGATTAGGATGAGATTTGTCTCTCTGATAATAATATATACTGTGATTATGGTACGCCTTTGCAGCGTAGCCGAGTTTTCTCATCTGATGTGCCAAAGTAAAAGGAAGATCGTTATTTGACGATTCTTTCATGGACCACACTCCGGGCTTAGGTATGAGACCTTCCAGATTCACATATTCTCCGTCCAGCGTACTCACCCCCCATAAAGGGTTATAAAAGTTTGAGAAAGTGTACCCTTCAGTCTGAAGCTTATACAGCGTAGGCGTATATTCAGGATCCACCGCAAAATCCGTAAAGCTTTCGCCGGTTATGAGAATCAGATTCTTTCCTTCAAAGATACCGGTCTTTTCATTTTTTTCGGTAGGTTCGACGCTTCCGAAATATTCATGCATAGTGCTTATAGTCTCATTTTCTTCCTCTTCTGCCAGCCTGACAAAATCAAGATCCTCTATTACATTATCCTCAGAGTCTGTCTCTACGTATGGCTCTCCGGCCTCTATCTTCGGCTCCCAGCCTAATACCAGTTTCCAGAAATCTATTCCCATAGCGCCGAGAAGTCCGCAGCATCTGACCGACCCTTGTATTTCTCCCGTGCCATAGAGGTTCTGATAAGGCGACATGGGATCCTCGCTCTTTACGGAACCTGTCAGAACGCTTCCTAAAAAAGTGGATACGCACAAGACTGCCGTTATGAGCATGGTCACTTTCTTCTTTCGGCGTTCTTCATCAGCATAAGCAAAATCTTTCTTCACTCCTCTGACTATTTCTATGATCCCTAACGCAAAAAACAAGGCGAGAGGAATCTTTTGCTCCCACATGTTTATAAAGATAACATCCATGAATTCTGTGATCTGAGCGCTGTTAATCATAGAATATACAGTGAAAAAAGTACCAAAGAGGGCATAGTATACTTCCTGAGCAGCAAAAAGTACCGTGGTAGCTCCCATGATTATTCCGTATCCTATCTTGCCCGCTTTGCCGGGCAGAGCTATTCTGACGAAAAAAATAAGCGAAGCTACTGAAAGCGATACGAGTCCTACTATCGCCATCTCCGCTCCCCAATAAGGTGTAGGATTAAACCCCATGGTAAAATTAGAAAACATAATCTGAAATAAAATCAAACTCACGAAAATTTCTGCCAAAAAAATAAAGTCTTTAGCTTTTACTTTCATCTCAAATCCTTTCCAATCAAGATCGTATTTATTATATTATACCGCCGGGCGTTCCGTGATAAACGCTTCAATGAACGCTTCCTTTCGATAGCGCCGCAGGTTTTTTAAGAACAATGCGTTCATTATAATACAAATCCTCCTTTTGGGCAACACGGATTCACAATTCTTAAGAAATCTGCATATAATGTACCAGTTCATGGAGGTGAGCTATGGCATTAGACACGAGAGAACTTTTCGCCCGTCTCATACAATGCGAGGCAGGCGGCGAAGGTGAGCAAGGCATGGCGGCAGTAGCTACGGTAGTCATGAACAGAGCTACCGCCACTGAGGGCGAATTCAGCCGCATAGGAAACGGCGGAGATGTCAGGGCTGTTATAACCCAGCCGGGTCAGTTCGTCTGTATGCGAGAATCGGTTGCCGGTTCTTACAATCCGCAAAACGTATACAATATGACTCCTTTGGATATACATTACGAGATCGTAGACTGGGCTATGGCCGGAGGACGTCTGGTAGGAATAGACAATTCCCTTTTCTTTTTCAACCCGTACAGCGACGTATGTCCCCAGAATTTTCCTACGAGGGTGGGAGTCCTTCATAACCGTATAGGCGATCACTGCTTCTACGCTCCTACAAGCTACTATGCCGACACTTGAATCATCATAAATCAAATCAGGAGGTAATTTATGGCACCTTGCTGTAACAACACCGTTACACCCAGAATGATAAAATCAGGCCGAGTATCGGTCGGAGACAGGATACAGATGGAAGAAGATATCATGGTTTCAGGGGAGGCCGCCGCAGAGCAGAACAACGCCGCAATGGCAAACGCCTCAAAGGATCCGGCGTCAATACCGGCATCGGCTCCTGTTCAGGCAGACATCAGATCGGAAGCGTCCGGAGCCGAAGAGGCTTTGAGAGTTGCCTCAGGCGCATATACGCAGGCTGCCAAGGCTCCGCAAGAAGCAAGCCAGGGCAAAGAATACATAGCTGCCGCTGCGATTCCTGAAGGCTATTCAGGTATAGTAGGCATACCGGGAGGCATAGTCAACAATCGGCCGTCCGATACTCAAAACAGTACCGATCAGCTGAATTCATCGAACCACTGGTATCAGGCTCCGATTTACGGAATAAACGCAGCTAATTCTGAACGTATGCAGTTCGATCCCCTGCCTTATTCTCAGATGACCTCTTACATGGGCAACGTTTCTCTCGGAGGCACCGTAGAGTCGCCTTCCATCGTGACGCCGCAGGTTCCTATGACTCCCGACGGCTATGACGAAGAGATAGACTTCGATACAGTACACGCTCTTAACGGATTTCTGAGAACTCAGATAGGAAGATACATGAGGGTAGAGCAGCTGGTAGGCTCCAATACTATACAGGATCGTTACGGCTTCCTGGTAGGGGTGGGAACCAACTTCATAATACTTCAGGAGATAACCACCGGCAATATAATGGTTCTGGACATTTTCTCCATACGACTGACATATGTATACTATTCTCCGCCGGTAATTCCTAATATTTAACAAACACCGGAAAACCCCGTCTCATAGAGACGGGGCTTCACCTTGTCAACGGCAGGCAAGCCTTGCCGAAAGACTGCACTTGACTTTTAGGTGGCGGCGAAAATTATATTTCAGGTAAAAGATACGCCGGGATTATCCCGGCGTATCAGTCATCTGCGATTACTACTGTATATCTGTGACTTTATAGTCCTTATCCTCAACAGTCTTTTTCAGCGTTTCATCCGACAGCTCAGATCTGAGTCTGACTACGGCTGTTCCCTCGCTGTGGCTGACTTCTGCGCTGTCTACCTGCGGAAGAGCTTCGAGAGCTTTCTTTACTGTAGCCTCACAGTGTCCGCACATCATTCCTTCGATTTTCATGATCTTATTCATACTTTCAGTCTCCTTTTCTTCTTTTAAAATATTTTTAATCTTATGATCCCGCTTGGAATCATACATTTTAAACAAATTCAATCTCAGCGCATTGGATACTACGCAGAAGCTGGACAGGCTCATGGCCGCAGCCGCAAACATCGGATTCAGCTGCCAGCCAAGCATCGAAATGAATACGCCGGCGGCTAAAGGAATACCGATAACATTATATATAAACGCCCAGAACAGATTCTCGTGTATATTTCTCAGAGTAGCCCTGCTAAGCCTTATAGCCGCAGGCACATCCAAAAGGCTGCTCTTCATGAGGACTATATCGGCTGCATCTATGGCCACATCTGTACCTGCGCCTATGGCGATACCTATATCAGCTCTCGTAAGCGCCGGAGCATCGTTTATACCGTCTCCTACCATGACTACCTTACCCCGCTCTTTCAGCCTGCGTATGACGCTTTCTTTTCCCTCAGGAAGTACTCCTGCTATGACCTCATCTACCCCTGCTTCGCTGCCTATGGCCTCAGCAGTACGCTGATTATCTCCTGTCAGCATGACTACGCGTATTCCCATACTGCGCATCTGCTCAACAGCTTTATAGCTGTCATCCTTTATCACGTCTGCTACTGCTACTATTCCCAGAAGCTGGCCGCCTGATGCAAAGAAGAGCGGTGTTTTGCCGGAACCGGCCAATTTCTCGGATAAACTGAGCATATCTTCAGACACCTGAGAGACGGTGCTTATAAACTTATAGTTTCCGCCGTGGAGCGTCTTATCCCCCAGCCTGGCCGTAAGGCCGTTACCTGAAAGCGCCTCGAAGTCTTCCACTTCTTCAAAGGTTCTTCCTGTTTCTTCAGCTTTTTTCAGTATGGCTTTTGCGAGAGGGTGTTCACTTTTAGCTTCTAAAGAATATGCTATTTTCATCAGCTGATCCTCAGTAATGCCTTTCGCAGGAAGTATATCCGTCACAGTAGGTTCTCCCGATGTTATGGTGCCGGTCTTATCCAGAACCACTATCTGGGTCTTTCCCGTCTCTTCAAGAGAAACGGCAGTCTTGAACAAAATACCGTTCTTAGCCCCCATTCCGTTTCCTACCATTATGGCTACCGGCGTGGCCAGCCCCAGGGCGCACGGACAGCTTATTACAAGAACCGATATGCCTCTGGCCAGAGCGAAGCCTATGGTCTGACCTGTCAGAAGCCAAATCGCTATAGTTACTAAAGATATGCCTATGACTACAGGCACGAACACGCCTGACACTTTATCTGCTACTTTAGCTATAGGCGCCTTTGTAGCTGCGGCATCGCTGACCATCTGTATTATCTGTGAAAGGGTAGTATCCTCTCCTACTCTGGTAGCCTCACATCTTATAAAGCCGGATTGGTTGAGGGTAGCTGCCGAGACCATGTCCCCCGGCGTCTTATCTACAGGAATACTCTCTCCTGTGAGAGCCGCTTCGTTCACCGCGCTGTTTCCCTGTATCACTACGCCGTCCACCGGTATATTTTCACCGGGCCTTACGACGAATATATCGCCTTTTTTGACTTGTTCTACAGGAACTTCTTTCTCTGCTCCATCGCTCAATATGACAGCAGTCTTAGGCGCAAGTTTCATCAGGCTTTTAAGAGCGTCGGTAGTCCGTCCTTTGGATCTTGCCTCCAGCATCTTTCCTACGGTTATCAGCGCCAGAATCATGGCCGCCGATTCAAAATAGAACTCATGCATATATTCCATGACAGCGGCGTGGTCGCCCCTCATCTGAGCATCCGTCATGGCAAACAAGGCAACTACGCTGTATCCGAATGCAGCGGTAGAGCCCAGAGCCACCAGAGTGTCCATGTTAGGAGCCCGATGCCATAGGCTTTTAAATCCGCTCACAAAGAATTTCTGGTTTATAATCATTATAGCTCCCGAAAGAAGCAGCTGCAGGAGCCCCATGGCCACGTGATTCTCCGCCAAAAATTCCGGCGCCGGAAAGCATTCCAAACATGCTCACATTAAATACAAACATCAGCTGATTTGCAACCGCGACACCGGACATCTGTTCCGTACCGACTCTGCCAATCATAATATTGTCGATCATTGCGACAAAATTTGTAATACCATTCTGTACCATGATCGGAATTGCGATGCCGAGCAGCATCGCGTAAAACTTCCGGTCACCAATATAGCGTTTCATTCTCGTTTTCATTTAAATCTATAAAACTCCCTTTTTTCTCTTTCATGTTATTATTTTTAGTCTCTGGTCCGGTTGTCAAAAGACAAAGCGGATATTCGCAATCCGCTTCGCTGCCCGTCTTCCCTCTCCGGCTTTTCCCTGTCCA
>OGDN01005148.1_pt1 | contig 10595 bp, 18 predicted proteins | sample 1570271 | NCBI WGS metagenome assembly OGDN01 (sample SAMEA4384481, study PRJEB24528) | human gut metagenome | reverse complement strand
GGCTCCATATTTTGCGGTCAAGATGCCTGTGTTTTCCTTTGAGAAGCTCACCGATGTGGATACCGGTCTGGGACCGGAGATGAAGTCCACCGGCGAGGTGCTGGGGATCGCGGAATCCTTCCCACAGGCGCTGCTGAAGGCATTTAAGGGTGCCAACATGAAGGTGCCTAAAAAGGGCGGCCGTGTCATCGTCACCGTGAAGGACGAGGATAAGGGGGAGATGGTCGGCATCGCCCGCGGCCTGGAGGAGATGGGGATCGAGATACTGGCCACCTCTGGGACCTGCGATGCCCTCAACGCCGCCGGGGTCCCGTCCAGGAAGGTGGCCCGCGTCTCCCAGGCCCATCCCAATATTCTGGATATGATCGCCTCCGGATCTGTGGACCTGGTGATCAATACCCCCACCAGGGGTCGCAAGCACGACACCGACGGATTCAAGATCCGCCGCGCTGCGGTGGAGCATTCGGTGGCCTGTGTCACCGCCATCGATACGGCGCACGCCATTCTGACGGTCCGGGAGCAGGGGAGAAGCGCCGACCTGCGGCCCATCGACATCACGAAAATCTGAGAGCCCTTCTTTGGGGCTCTCTCCGATCCGGCAGCCGGCAGAGCCGCTGTCTGTGGGCGGGGCGGAGGCGATAGCGCTCTGTCCCGCCGCAGACATGTTTTCGACTGTATTCTGATCCTCTCAAGGAGGGAAACGATATGAATCATCAACTTGTCATCGTACTGGATTTTGGCGGTCAGTATAACCAGCTCATTGCCCGCCGTGTCCGCGAATGCGGCGTTTACTGCGAGGTCAAGCCCTATACCACGCCGATTGCTGAGCTGAAGGCCATGGACCCCATCGGTTTCATTTTCACCGGTGGCCCCAACAGCGTCTATGAGGACGCCGCGCCCCATGTGGACCCCGCGATTTTTGAACTTGGGATCCCCGTCCTGGGGATCTGCTATGGATGCCAGCTCATGGCGCATACCCTGGGCGGACAGGTTACCGCGGCCCAGGAGGACACCGCCCGGGAGTACGGCAAGACCCGTACCTACTACGACACCGGCTGTAAGATTTTCCAGGGCCTGCCCGCAGAGGGAACATCCTGGATGAGCCATGGGGACTACATGGCCATGGTGCCCGCGGGCTTTGCCCTCACCGCTCACAGCGACAACTGCCCCAATGTGGCCATCGCCGACGCATCCAGGGGCTTTTATGGCGTTCAGTTTCACCCGGAGGTCAACCATACAGAGAACGGCACCAGGATGATCCGCAATTTCCTCTTCGAGGTCTGCGGAGCCACCGGGGACTGGACCATGGGGAATTACTGCAAATCCACGGTCGCACGGCTGCGGGAGGAGATCGGGCCCCGGGGGCGTGTCCTGCTGGCCTTATCCGGCGGCGTGGATTCCTCGGTCCTGGCCGCGCTGTTGGCCGAGGCTATTGGGGACCGCTTGACCTGCGTGTTTGTGGACCACGGCCTGATGCGGAAGCATGAGGGAGACGAAGTGGAGAGCGCCTTTAGCAAATGGAAGGTCCGGTTCGTCCGCGTAAACGCGGAGGAGCGGTTCCTGTCCAAACTGGCTGGAGTGGAGGACCCGCAGGAAAAGCGACATATCATCGGCGCGGAGTTCGGCTATGTGTTCCGGGATGAGGCCGAACAGTTTGGGATCACGGATCAGGATTTCCTGGCGCAGGGTACGATCTATCCCGACGTGATCGAGTCCGGCAAGGGAGACGCTGATGTGATCAAGAGTCATCATAACCGCCTGCTGCCACCCGAGGTGGTGGCCCGGTTCAAGGGTGTACTGGAGCCGCTGGACCTGCTCTTCAAGGATGAGGTGCGGGCCTTGGGCCGCGAGTTGGGCCTACCGGAATATCTGGTGATGCGCCAGCCCTTCCCCGGCCCGGGTCTGGCCATCCGCATCATCGGCGCCGTCACTAAGGAGAAGGCCGATACCCTGCGGGAGGCCGACGCCATTTACCGTGAGGAGATCGCCAAGACCGGTGAGGACAAAAATCTGAGCCAGTACTTCGCGGTCCTCACCAACAGCCGTTCCGTAGGCGTTATGGGAGACGGACGCACTTATGACTATACCCTGGCCCTCCGGGCTGTCACCACCAGCGATTTTATGACCGCCGATTGGGCACGGATCCCCTACGAGGTGCTGGACAAGATCTCTGTCCGCCTTGTCAACGAGGTCAAAGGAATCAACCGCATCGTCTACGACATCACGTCCAAACCGCCCGCAACAATCGAGTGGGAATAATGGACGCTTCTGAAAAGCGGATGAAATTTATTTGAAATTCTGATTTTTATATCAAAAAAGGCCCCTGTCTGAACTTAAAAAGTTCGGGCAGGGGCCTTCTTTTTTTGCCTGTGGCTCTACAATGGCTCTACGGCATCAAATCATCGAGCTTTTTGACCACTCCATCTGTTGTGGAGGGGTATAAGTGGCCGTAGGTCCTCAGGGTGGTTTCAATGTCCTCGTGACCAAGCCTTTCGGACACAGAGAGAACAGGGGCGCCGTTGTTGATGAGAAGCGAAGCGTGAGAGTGCCTGAGGTCGTGCAGGCGGATGCGCTCCACCCCTGAGGCCTTGCACCCCTGATTCATCTGATGATGGAAATAATACTTTGTGAATGGGAACAGCCTATCGTCTGGCTGAGGCTCATATAAGGCGTCCTCATACTGCCGTATCATGTCGCACAGTTTCCTGGGAAGCTGGACGGTTCTGTTTGCCTTGGGTGTCTTTGGCTCTGTGATTATTTCCTTGCCGTCTATTGTCTGGAAACTCTTATTCACTGTCAGAGTTCCGGCCTCTAGGTCTATATCCTCCAGAGTAAGAGCCAGCAGCTCCCCTATGCGGAGGCCTGTCCAGAATAGGACTGAGAAGCCGACCCTCGCCGGGAACTTTGGAACGCACTCAATAAACTTGCTGAACTGTTCCACCGTCCAGAAGTTCATCTCCTGGGCCTTCTTTTTCCCTATGGAGCCGGCCACCCTGGCCGGATTTTCCCGGAGGCCATAGTACCTGACAGCGTAGTTGAAAATGGCCGAGAGCTGATTATATATCGTCTTGACGTAGGTGGGCGAATAGTCCTTTGACAGCAGCTCAGATTGCCATTTCCGTACATGGGCTGGAGTGATGTCGTTTACCTGGAGGCCCTGGAAGTATGGGAGGATTTTCAGGTTTATCAAATACTCCTTGCTTCTCATGGTGGTGGCCCTGAGCCTTGGGCGCATATCGTCCATGTAGAGCTCCACCATGGAGCCGAAGGTCATGCTGCAGGTCCTGGAGCCTTTCTTCAGAAATTCCTCCTCGTAGGCCTCAGCATCCTTCTTCCTGGGGAAGCCCCTCTTTTTCTTCTTTTTGCGCTTCCCGGTCCAGTCCACATAGTAAAACTGGCAGTACCATGTGCCTCGCTCTGTGTCTTTGTATGCTGGCACTATTTTTCACCATCCCCTGGCCCTGTCTGGTCCCTCTCCCTAAGTAACTTTTCTTTGATAGCGTCACAGATAATCTCCTCTTCACCGAGGCCATCTGTATTGTGGGAGGCCTTAAAAGCGTCCAGCTCCGGAATAGGGATTGACGATGCCCTGATTATGCAGTCGAGGCAGTATCCGGCCCCATTAAGCGGCTTGAGGCCCCAGCACCCCTTGCAGCAGCCTTCTTTCCCCTGATATTTCGGATTATGCAGTTTTTTGTAATGGGAAGCAGGGGGAAGGCCTACCTTTCGCTCAAACTTCTTCTTGCTGTTTTGGGCCTCAACCATCTTTTTGTATTCCAGAGCCTTCTCGAAGATGTAGTCCCTCGTCAGAGTATATGAGCCCTGGGGATATGAATACAGGTTAGCCTTTGCAAATGGCTGTAATAGGTCCGTAAGCCTGAGCGCAAGTAGGCATCTATTATATCCGGTCATAGGTGTTTTTGCGCTGTCCACTAAAACCATGCTGTCGTGCATCTGTTTAGAATACATGTGATAGTTCATACCACAGGTATTACAAACTCCCTTAAACCTTCGCTTCTCCGGAAGTTTTGCCCCGCAGACAGAGCACTTCTTTGAAAACAGGCCCATGTGGAAAACCTCCTCCGCTTTCCTCTCCCAGCTAGGAGAGGAGAACATAATAATCATTGTCTATATACATACACTGTCTTAATAACTAAATAAGGTGTCAAGGGCGTATTCGGTAAAAAAACTTTACCGAAACAGCACTTATTCGGTAAGAAATATTTACCCTAATTGATGTAATTCGGTAAAAATTTTTTACCGAATTTTTTATGCCTTCCCGTGGCTGTGGAAAACAATGTGGAAAAGCTATCGGAACTCTCAAGCAACCCTCCAATATTGGAGAGTTGCTTTTTATTTGCCCTTCCCGAAGTCTACCCAGATCACACGACCCTCTCCTCTTGACCGCGGGGGGCCCCTGTTTCGATGGTATCCTCTGCCGGGGCCATGGGCGCCACCATCTCCTGAAGGCGGCCAATCAATATAAGCTGCTGCCGCTCTGGAAGCTGTTCAAAGAGGGCCAGCATCTCCCTGGAGTTCTCTCGAAGGCCCCCACTTGCCTGGCCTGTCCCCGCTGTGGCGAGCTCTGCTGTCCTCCCAAGAAGATAGTCTACGGAGCACTCCAGACGGTCTGCTAATTTTGCGAGACTGGCGGCGTTTGGCATTGACTTCCGCATATTAGTCATCAGGTTAAAACTGAGGCCTGCATCATTCAGAGCATCTTTCATCGTAACTCCTCTGAGCTTTGCCACAGCCCTAAGCCTGTCCGCTACGTCTGATGATTTATACATAAGACGATACCTCCATTTGTGCATAATGACAAATATATAAAATTTGAGATTTATCGCTTGCAATCTCATTATTTACGATATATACTCAAGTCAACCTCTAAAAAATGAGATTTACGAAGCGTAAATTTATAGAAGGAGAAATAACCATGAACACCTATGAAATCAGCATCCAGCGTGAGAACGGAACCACCTGCACCGACCGGGTGGTGGCTGCCACCCCCGCTGAGGCGAAGAAACTATTCCGGGAAATCTACCGCCACGGAGAGGCCTTCCAGAGCAAGGACCTGAAGGTGGAGCTGGTGGCCGAAAATGTCCCCGCCTCGAAAGACCAGGAGCTGGAGGCCCTGGAGAGGATTAAGGCCATTGTGGAGAGCCTGGGCCCTGACAGTTATGTTGGGACTGCCTTCGAGGGGTGCTTTGAGATTGCCGAGGACAACATCGGAAATGACTTCGCCTGTTCTATGAAACAGCGGGTTGAGGCCGTGGTGGTTGAGAACTCCAGACTGAAGGAGAAGGTCAAGGAACTGGAGGAAAAACTGGCCGAGAGCAAGAAGAACTATGAGGGCGTCCGTTCCTTCTCCCGTGAAGTGGTAGCCGAGAAGGATGCCGAAATCTCCCGCCTCAAGGCTCTGGCCCTATCCGATGATGACCTGACCGATTGTATCCAGATGGCCCGGGAAGCTGCCTATGGGTATCTGCTGGAAATGGAGAAGGCTGCCGCCTCTGTTGTGGAGCTGGCCGAAGACCCCACTTCCCCTGAGTTTGTTCAGGCCGTGAAGGACCACAGAAACGCCAAGACCTCCAAGGAATATGCTGAGGGACTGGCTGACCGCCTGACTGAGAAGCAGAAGAACCTCGCCGGGGCCTGAGCGCCCCGGCCACCCTGAAAGGAGAAATAACCATGCTCGATAAGAACGGTATTGAAATCCGCACCGGCCAGGTCGTGAAGGTATCCGGGGCCTTCTTCCAGAACGACAACGGCCTCTACTATGTGGAGCACTCCCCCGGGGACCCAACCTGGAGCGGCCACGACTACTGCCTGAAGAAGGTATGCAAGGACGGGCGCCTCAGCAAGTCCACCCGGAACATCTGCTTCTGGCCTATCGGCGCATTTACCAATGACCGGGTGAAGAACGCCAAGGCTAATGCCTGGAACCGAGAGCACTCCGAGATTGAGGTCGTTACCATCTCTGATATGTCCTGGATACTGGGACGCTTCCGGGAGAAGCTGGAGCAAACCGCCAAGGATGTTCAGCGTCACACCTGGGACTTTGGAGAGGACGATACGATGGTCCAGAAGGAGAAGGCCATCCAAAGCCACTATGAGGGTGTCATCCGCTTTATCGAGGGGAAGGAGTTTTGACTATGAGAGCGTGCGAGCTGCTGGAGCTCCTGGAGGAGCTTTGCGACCATGACCCCGATGTGGAGGTTAACATTGCCTACCAGCCTCATTATCCACTGGCGGCTCCCGTGTCCCATCTGAAGGTCCGGGGTGGGGAGGCCTATATCTGCGAGAGTGGCTACGGGGGCAACTGCTACGCCCCCGGCCATCTGTTCGATGACAATGAGAGCAGCATGGAGGACTACTACGGGGAGGACGAGGACTGATGAGCTACCGGGAGGAACTGAGCGCCCGGTACGGCTGGCCCCTGAAGATACACAGCCTGGGGCACGATGCCTACCTGGTAGACCTCCAGCTGCTGACCGGCGGCGAGGTGGCCGCCATCTACCGCTTCCCCGGAGGGGACAGCGTAGTGTTCGATGATGAAATCCGGGCCAGCCTGCCCGCTGAGGAAGGAGAAAACCATGGGACTGTTTGAGCTGTACCGCCTGGACCGCCCGGAGGTAGTTGTCCAGACCGTGGAGGCCGGGACATCTGAGGAGGCAATGGAGCTGGCCGGGAACCGGCTGGCGCCACTGTTTGGGGGAGCGGTTCAGGTATCCATCCCCCTGCTGACCCTGGCCGCCCCGGTGGGGCTGCTGGGGGTCCGGCGGGGGGCATCCCCCAGGAGGGAGGCGGCAGACGAATGGTGACCGCTGAAACTCTGGACGCCGCCGTGGTGTTTCTGCTCTATGCAGCTGGTATCCTCCTCACCCTGGGTGCCGGCGGCCTAGTGGCCGATTACATATTCCCGCACATCAAGCCTCTGGGTCGGTTCATGGACGGCCTCCCCATGATGGATGATGAGGAGGAGGGGCCAGGGTGAGCCGGTGCAAGTTCTGCGGGGCCCAAATCGACTGGATATGGAGCCAGGAGTGCGGAGGCTATGTGAAGGTCGATTCCGAGCCTGTATTCGTGGACCTGAGCGGCGGAGAGGTCACCTTTATTACGGATGAGGGTGGAATACTCCAGGGAAGGCTTGCGCCGGCCACCGGCGACCATACCGGCCAGGACGTGGCTTTTCTTCCCCACCGTTGCGGTGGATATTCCCAATATATCAAAAACGAGACTAAAAAACAAGAGAAGGGGGCGAGACAGCGTGAAGAAGCCGAGAACTGAGTTCGGTGTGGAGTGCAAAATCTTTATGGCCGAGACTGGAATGACCGTCCGGGAGCTGGCCCAGGCCTCCGGCGTCAAGGAGAATACCCTTGTTGCGGCCATGGTCGGTAAAACCCCCGGCCATGACCTGGTGCCTATGGTTAAGGTCTACATGGAGAAGCACCGCGGCGGAAAGGAGGCTGCCGTATGAGGACCGCCAAGGAAACCTTCTATTTCGTCGAGGACGTGATGAAGATGCTCGGCCTGTCCAGGTCGAAGGCCTATTCCATCATCAAGCAGTTCAATTCTGAGATGGAGGAGCAGGGCTATTTCACCGTCCCTGGGCGTGTAAACCGGAGGTATTTTGATAGCCGCATGAACTTTGAGCCTGAGCCGAAGCCGGGCCGTAAGCGGGCTCGCACGGCCTGAGAGAACGAAAGGAGAAATAACCACTATGTCAATTTTTAGAGAGTGCCCCAAGTGTGGGGCGAACTTGGACCCAGGCGAGGCCTGCGACTGCACCGCCAAGAAGGCCGTGGTCACCTACGCCGACTGGGAAGCTGCCGGGAGCTTCGACAAGGCTGCCAAGCCTGGGGATGCCGTGGAGGAGCGCATTGTGGACGAGTTCCTGAACTGCCTCCCTCCCGTGCGTCAGGAGTATGGCTTCATCCAGTGTGGGGAGCCGCACAGCCATGAGTTTGACCCTGAGACCGGGCGCTGGAGGGCGACCTTCGCCACCTTCCAGAGGCTGGCCGGGGTGTGGTACTACTGCGGGAACTGCTTCGCTGGGAAGTCCGTGGAGCCTGTTCGCATCAGCCCCTCCGCCGGGGCCCGTGAGGGGGTGTGACCGTGTACCGCTACTACACCACTAAGCTGAACCAGTACGGCATCATGGAATATCCTCCCCTCCCCATCCCCGATACCGTGGGCCACTATGGGAAGAACGGGATTGCCTTCGAGGGTATCTGCGGCCACTTCTATGGCTTCGTGGAATATGAGAAGGAGCTGCCGGCCTCCGATGTAGCCAACTTCGACCTGGTCCCCGGACCGTCCCCCAGCTACTACCCCATCGACGAGGAGACTGCCAGAAGGGCCCACGAGATGATGTCTTTCAGGGACTACCAGAAAGGGTCCAAAACGTGGCAGTACAGGGTCCGTGTGGACGAGGCCTCTATGATTGCTGACCGCCAGAAGAAGCGCATCGACCCCATGTACCACGAGAAGGTGGACCGTCTCCTCGCCAGTTTCTCCCGGCGGCTGGCTGAGAACCTGAATGCGGAGAGCCGCATCGGGACCATGTGCCCCTCGGTCCTTATCTCTGGAGGGTCTAACTTCCCTGTCAGGAAGAAGCAGCGCCAGAATGAGGCATCCGAGCGGAACATGAAGGAGTACCAGGAAATCATGGGCCTTATTTCTCGAATCTGCTCTGTGGGTACCGGGGGCATCTCCTCTGATGAGCCCCAGGCCATTGAGAAGCTGAAGCTCAAACTGGAGAAGCTGGAGAAGCACCAGGAACTGATGAAAGCGGCCAACGCCGCCATCCGAATGAAGGACCGGGGCAAGGGGGATGCCAAGCTGAAGGAGTTGGGCTACGCCCCCGACGAGATTGCCGAGCTGCGGGCCCCTGACTTCTGCGGGAGGGTCGGCTATCCTGCCTATGAGCTGTCCAACAACTTGGCGAACATCAAGCGCGTCCGGGAGCGCATTGCCTCCCTGGAGAAGCTGAAGGAGGCCCCTCCTGAAGGGTGGGGCTTTGATGGGGGCCATGTGGTGGTGAACACTGAGGAGAACCGGGTCCAGCTCATCTATGACGAGAAGCCTGATGCGGATACCAGGGCGAAGCTGAAGGCCAACGGCTTCAGGTGGGCGCCGTCCCAGGGGGCATGGCAGCGCCAGCTTACATCTGCTGGTATGTCTGCTGCCCGTGATGTGGCCCCTCCCGTTGAGAGCTGACCCCCTGCAACTATTCCCATGATACCAGAAAGGAGGATTGACACTGTGCCTGTGACAGAAGCAAAACGGCCCCCCGCATATCTGCGGGAGGCACGTTCAAGGGCTGGATATGCGAACCGGGTGGCTGCTTCTATGGCTGTACCATTTTCCCCGGAGACCATAGGCCGCCATGAGAGAGGAGACGTGGAGATGGAGCCTGAGGACGCTATCCTCTACTCCGAGAAGTACCGGGACCCATCTATCCTCGTTCGCTACTGTGCTGACTGCCCCATTGGAAAGAGCACCGGGAAGGATGTCACGGAAAGGCCCCTGCCATTTGCCACACTGAGGGTAAGCCGGATGCTGGATGAGGCTCAGCAGATTGCAGACCGGCTGGAGGACATTGCCTATGACGGGCAAATTGATGAAAGCGAGGAGGCGGACTTCAAGAACGCCCTGGCCTTTCTTCGGGAACTGGACCAGACCATAAATGACATGCTGCTGCTCGGTATGCGGGTGGGAATGACTGAAGCCGCCACACCCGCCGGGAACGGGTGAAGCGGCTCCATGAAGAAATAACCATGCTTACTGTACCATACCAACTTGCCGCTGTCAAGCTGCTGCTGAAAGGAGAAATAACCATGATTGAGGTCAAAATTACCCCTAAGGGAGAGGGGCACGATGTAATGGTGGCCGTAAACGGCAACTTCAAGGAGCTGGTTGCTGAGGGCCTTCTGGCAATCGGGACCATCTGCGAAAGCATCCGGGAGTGCGGGCCTCTGGAGGCCGCAATTTTCAATGACATTCTCCTGAAGGCCGTTCAGGATAAGGCCTCCCCCATCTGGAACCTCCAGGGCGCCAATCATACCAAAATCATCTTCGCACCGCCTGTCAACAGGGAATGAGCTGGCTGGATGTGCCGGACCACCCCGTTATCGTAGCCTGTGAGCGGACAGGATACCCTCCGGGGATGGAGCCGAAGGTCTACACCTGCCCCATCTGTGGGGCGGAATGTGAGACGGTTTTCACTAACTATATCCGGGAGCCTGTGGGCTGTGATGTCTGCCTGGAGGCCAAGGACGTGTACGACTACTACGAGGAGGAATGACCAATGCGAGGCATCAAGAAGGTATCCATTGCCGGGAAGAGCCGGGAGGAATGGCTGGAGATGCGGAGGCACACCATCGGCGGGTCCGATGCTGCCGGTATCATCGGCCTGTCTAAATGGTCCAGCCCCATGAGCGTGTGGGCCGATAAGACCGGACGGATCCCCGATAAACCTGACACCGAAGCCATGCGCCTTGGGCGGGACCTGGAGGGCTATGTGGCCCGCCGGTGGATGGAGACCACTGGGAAGAAGGTCCGGCGGCTCAACTCCATGCTCTATAACGAAC
>OGDN01005134.1_pt1 | contig 10634 bp, 8 predicted proteins | sample 1570271 | NCBI WGS metagenome assembly OGDN01 (sample SAMEA4384481, study PRJEB24528) | human gut metagenome | reverse complement strand
CATAAATATTGGTCATGATCCGGCGGCTGTACGGATTATTCTTCAGATCGTAGATCACACGGTCCACCTGATCCATCATGCCTTCCTTATACTGATGCTTCACCTGCATCTGGTAGCCGTATGCCTTACCGATCGAGCCATTTTCATCTGCCCACTCATCCCAGACGTGGCTGTTTAAATCATGAATGTTGTTGGACTTGCGCTGCCAGATCCACAGCATCTCATCCGTGGCGGATTTTAATGCCGTCCGGCGTAAGGTCAGGATCGGGAACTCCTTTGACAGGTCGTACCGGTTCACCATTCCGAATTTCTTAATGGTGTAGGCAGGAGTGCCGTCCGGCCAGTGGGGGCGCACTTTCTCGCCCTCCGTGCTGGTACCGTTGGTTAAAATGTCATTGCACATATCGATAAAAATATGATCCGCTAAACTCATGTTGTCTCCTTATTCTGATTCTGTCTTCTAACATATAATATATAAACGATTTCTCCGTGCTTCGCACTCTCGAAATCGTACCCCCCTTCGTATTCCGGACTATTGTCCTACATACTTAGGGTTGTTTGTGCCTATGGATACACTTATATCTCCCACTTGTCGCACAGGGAATTGATCTGGTCAGCGAACTTCGCCATATCCTTGTTGGTCATGACACCCTCGCTCTTAGTAACCAGTGCCAATAAGCGTCTTGCAGAGGCAAGCAGTCGTTCGAATACTCCGGTAGCAGGCTTCGTCTTTTTCTGAACGGCAACAGGTGATGCCTCATAGGTGAACTTATTGCCTGCCAGGTCGAACTCCGTACCACTGTAAGGAGCATAAGCTCTCTGCCCGTACTCAATCTTCAAGCACTCGGCAAATCCAGTACATACGCTGTCCTCTCCATGTACCACGAACACCTTCTTCGGCTTTTCTTCAAAGGCCTGAATCCAGTCGATCAGACCTTCCTTATCCGCATGACCGCTCAGTCCCGTCATTTTCCGGATCTCGGCGCGCACTGAAACCGCCTCACCGAACAGCTTCACCTCGTCAGCACCCTCTACCAGTGCCCGGCCCAGTGTTCCCACCGACTGATAGCCGACGAACAGGATCGTACACTCCGGTCTCCACAGATTATGCTTCAGATGATGCCGGATACGTCCTGCATCACACATACCGGATGCGGAGATAATGACCTTGGGTGTCTCGTCAAAGTTGATGGCCTTGGATTCCTCACTGGTGATGGACAGCTTTAATCCCGAAAAAGCAATGGGATTAATGCCCTCTTTTACGAATTCCATGGCTTCATCATCGAAGCATTCCCACCTGTTCTCCTGGAATACGCCGGTAGCCTCTACCGCCATGGGACTGTCCACATACACCGGGAAATCTTCATGACCCTTTACCAGGCGTCCTACCTTGATCTTCCGCAGGAAATACAGAATCTCCTGGGTACGGCCCACAGCAAAAGACGGGATCACCACGTTACCGCCCCGGTCTAAAGTCTCCTGCAGCACCTTGGTCAGTTCTGCCACATAATCCAGCTTATCCTTCGGATGCAGTCTGTCTCCATAGGTAGACTCCATCACGACATAATCCGCTTCCTTCGTAGGTGTCGGATCCTTAAGTAACGGCTGGTGCTTGTTGCCGATGTCGCCGGAAAATACGATTTTTTTCGTATTACCGTCCTCCGTCAGCCAGACTTCGATGCTGGCGGAACCCAGCAGATGTCCGATATCCGTAAAACGAATTTTTACTCCCTCGCATACTTCCACGATCGTATTGTAATGGCAGGGAACGAACCGGCGGATCACACCATCTGCATCCTCCATGGTATACAGCGGCTCCACCACAGCATTGTTCGCGGAACGTTTTGCCTTACGATTCTTCCACTCCGCTTCGGCGGTTTGGATATGTGCACAGTCACGCAGCATAATACTGCACAGATCCGCCGTGGCATCCGTGCTATAAATCTGTCCTCTGAAGCCTCTGGCATACAGAAGCGGCAGAAGACCCGAATGATCCACATGGGCATGGGTCAGGAATACATAATCGATCATGGATTCCGCCACCGGCAGCGGCACATTTTCAAATACATTGATGCCCTGCTCCATACCGTAGTCCACTAAAATATGTTTCCCGGCAACCTCCAGATAATGGCAGCTTCCGGTTACTTCATGGTCTGCCCCCACAAACACAAGTTTCATAGCTCTACCTCCGTTTTTATAATATTATTTCAAAGCATTGGCTGTTTCGTAGAACTGATAATAAATTCCCTTCTGTTCCATGAGCTGGTCGTGATCGCCTTCCTCCACGATACCATCGTCCGTCAGCACCAGGATTCGGTCCGAATTACAGATACTGGAAAGTCTGTGGGCTATGGTCAGGGTCGTGCGTCCCACCGACAGCTCTCCTAAGGACTTCGCCACAGCAAATTCACTCTCATTATCCAGTGCAGAAGTAGCCTCATCCAGTATGATAATAGGCGGATTCTTCAGAAATACTCTGGCAATGCTGATCCGCTGCTTCTGTCCACCGGACAGTTTCACACCACGTTCTCCCACATAAGTATCATAGCCATCCTTCAGGTCCATGATAAAATCATGTGCTCCGGCGCGCTTTGCCGCCTCGATCACGTCTTCTTTGGAAGCTCCCGGACGTCCATAGGAGATATTTTCATAGATCGTACCGGAGAACAGATACACATCCTGCTGCACGATACCAATATTACCGCGCAGGCTCTTTAACGTGAAATGCTTGATATCCTGACCATCCAGTAATATCTTTCCTTCTGAGACATCATAGAATCTCGGGATCAGATTGCACAGTGTCGTCTTTCCTCCACCGGAGGGTCCGACGATCGCCACCTTTTCCCCCGCATGGATCTGCAGGTTCAGATTCGTAAATACCTTATTGTGATCATCCGGATATTCGAAGCTTACTTTTTCAAAAGAGATTTCTCCCTTCGGGTCTTTCAGTTCGACCGCATCCGGTTCGTCAAAGATCTCAATATCCGCATCCACGATCTGTAAAAAACGCTCGATGCCGGTCATACCCCTCTGGAACTGTTCGGCGAATTCGATGATACGACGGATCGTTGCGATCAGTGTGGAGACATACAGCATATATGCCACCAAATCACCGGCGGCTATCTTGCCTCTTACCATGAAGATACCGCCTGCCACCAGGACTACCAGATACATCAGTCCGTCGAACAGCTTGACTGTGGTATTAAATGCCGCCATGTAACGGTAGGTCAGCTTCTTAATATCCAGAAAGGTACCGTTGTCCTTCTCGAACTTTTCATTCTCCACTTCTTCATTGGTAAATGCCTTAACGACCTTATGGCCTAAGAGGCTGTCCTCGATCCGGGCATTCAGTTCGCCGATCTGATTGCGCTGCTTACGGAAAGCGCTCCGCATCCGGAAATTCAGGATCATGCACACGCCGCACATAAGCGGCACACATAAAAAGATCATCAAAGTCAGCGGCAGATTGATATTTACCAAAATGACAAACGAGATCACTGTCTTGATCCCGGCGATGAAAAATTCCTCCGGGCAATGATGGGCGAATTCCGTCACATCGAATAAGTCATTGGTGATCCGCCCCATGATTTGACCGACCTTGGTATTGTTATAGTAGGTATTGGACAGCTTCTGCAAATGATTGTACGCATCTCTGCGCATATCCGTCTCGATCTTCGCTCCCATGACGTGTCCCATATCGGACATATAGTAGCTGGCGATGCAGTCCACGATACGAAGTCCGAAATACAAAATGCCCAGCGTAAATATGGTCTTCACCGACAGGGCAGCCAGATCCCGAAGCCCCTCATTGGTAATGTAACGCATAATTAACGGCAGTACCAGTTCGCAGACCGTGGTTAACGCTGCACAAAACAGATCCATACACAGCGTGAAACGATATTTTTTAAAATAAGGTGCAAATCTGCGAAACAGTTCGCGGGTTGTGTATTGTTTATTCTCCATTGCCACTAAATTCCTTTTTGATCGTTTCTATAAATGTTTCTTATAAATATTTTCCCTCTCCCTGATAAAAACGAACTTTCCCCTTTTGTTCTTTCTTCTGTTCATACAATGTATTGTCCGCTGCAGACAGGAAATCCCACACCCGGTTTGGTTCCCTCGGAATAGCACAGACACCACCTACAGAAATTGTAAGCCACGGTTCCACTTCGGAATCTTCATTGGGAATTTTACATTTCCGGATATCGGCACACAACAATTTTGCATGTTCCATTGCATAGACCAGATCACGCTCCGGCATTACTACCAGAAATTCATCCCCTCCGTAACGCGCCACATAGTCCTCCGGGAATATTTTTTTCAACGCATCTGCCACTGCGCAGATTCCTTCATCCCCTTTTCCATGCCCGTACCGGTCGTTTAATTGTTTAAAATAGTCAATATCCAAAAATAGAATTCCCAGTTCTTTCTCATTTAATTTGCAAGCTTCAAAGACATCCTCAAGATATCGGTTCAGGCTTCTCTTGTTATACAGCCCTGTCAATTCGTCATGCTCTGACTGATACAGTAATTTATTCCTCTTCTTCGTCTGCTCCCGCTGCTCCTCTTCCGCTGCCTGCAGGCGCTTACGCAACTCCAGCATATACATAACCTGATTGCTCTCGATCATTTCGCTGCTTTCCTTGATGTGGAAAAAAGTCTCTGTAGCCTGACGGAATTCCTCTATGGGCATTTGTGCACTACAATAACGCAGACGTAACAACAAAAGCTGCAGCAGCAGACTCCTATTCTGTTCGATTGCCGCCTTGGGCTCCAGGCAGTCCAGTACCTCCTGCAGCAATTCTATATTACCGGTCTTTTCCACATATTGGAGGAGATTCTGAATACTGTCATATTCGGAAGATACCTGACGCATATCTTCCAATGCTATCACAGCCTGTCTTGCATGGTCTGCCGCTTTTTCCCGGTTTCCTTCACTTTCTGCCAGATACGTAAAAAATACATTTGCCGCAAGTCTCGTTCCCCGAATGATCTCTTCGCTTTTTCCGGTTTCTTCCAATTTGCGACAGACCTCCATTGCTTCCTGCTTCATATCCAGATGCAGCAGACAACAGCCATACTCTGACAACATTTTCCGGAAATTGCTCCGGCTGTAAATGCTGTCATCTCCTGCTTTTTCAAATTCACGGATGCATTCCCTATAACACTGCACGGCTCTGTCATAGACTCCGATAAGATAATATGCATCCGCCATATTACTTAATACAATACTATGTACCATCTTATCATTGTATTTCGCTGTATAATCCAATGCCCTGCCATACTGTTCCATGGCCAGAGACAGATTGTTCTGCATATGTGCCACGATACCGATCATATTATAGACCCTGGCTACGTGAATCTCCTGATCCGTTCCCAGCAGGCATCTCACACTTTCGTCCAGATACTTCAGGCACTGTTCCTGATTCCCTGTCTCCAGATGATAAAATGCTGCGAAATAACAGATCCTTCCATGGATTCCCCTATCCCTCTTCTCCGTCACAAAGGACAATGCCTGTTCCAGTGTCTCCCAAGTATATGGGATCCCATCTGCCATCTGTTGGTTTAACCGTTCTGCTGTCTCTAACATCTGCTGTCTGTCTACACTCATATTTGTTCCATCCTGTCAATTCCCCAATGCTTTACTCCTTATCATTGTATTATTTTATACCCCGGTGCGCAAGTTATTTTACGGAATAGATAAAATGTTTCCCTATTCTTTAAAAAAATGTTAGAATGAGAATATGTGTCGGAAATAAGTAAGAAAAAGGTATGATTTTTATGGAAAATATCGCAATAAACAAGAGATTTCAAGATCTGCATTTTGACAGCATCCAGGCTTTACGCGGTCTGGCTGCTCTTTTTGTGGTGTTTCAACATGTCCGTTTCTTAAATTTTGGTGCCTTCGGAGTAGACATATTTTTCTGCATCAGTGGGTTTATGATCATGTTCACCACGGAAAAAAGTACAAAATACTTCTTCCGCAAACGTCTGATCCGGATTCTGCCGCTGTATTATCTGATGACGTTCGGCACTTACGCAATGCTGCTTTTCTTCCCGTCCATGTTCCAGCAGACCAGACACAATCTTTCCTACCTGGTCAAGAGCCTGCTGTTTATTCCTTTTGATATCAGTGGTGGAATTATCCAGCCTCTGGTGCGGATCGGATGGACTATCAACTGTGAAATGCTGTTCTATCTGTTATTTTTCATTGCCTTTCATATCAGCATGAAATATCGTGGTCTGATCTGCAGTGCATTCCTGGCCGTTCTGGTAGGGGCAGTCCAGATATGTGCTCCGGTGATTTCCTCCTGGCAGTCTCCGATAGGCGGGATACTTTCTCCTGTTCTTATGTTTTACGGCGATCCTGTCATGCTGGAATTCATCTTTGGAATCCTCGCCTATTATCTGCTGCGGTTCTTATATACCCGACATTTAAAGCATCCGGTGCCGATGGCTGTAAGTGTGCTGGCTGCGGTAAGCATTCCGGTGATTTTTTGTCTGCTGGCATTTTTCACCCCCAGGATCAATGTGATCGGTTTCCGCAGGCTTCCGCTGTGGGGACTTCCGGCACTTGTACTGTTGGTTTTAGCTTTCCTGGCCGGGCTGAAGCTCTCTCTGCCCCGCTTTTTCATCCTTATGGGAAATATCAGTTATTCCCTTTATCTGGTGCATTACTATCCGGTAATGTTCTTAGATCGGGCGGTGTTTGACTTCTCCACCCTCTCTGTAATGTCTGTCATCGGAGTGATCTTAAGTGTGGCGCTGAGTATCGGGCTGGCTTACCTGTCCTGGATCGTTGTGGAACAAAAATTCTCCGGATGGCTGCGGAAGAAACTGCTGCACTAGGCATTTCCTTTATAGCACTGCTTCTGTCATTTGATTATTTTGTGAATTGTATATGCAATTATTTAAAAAGATGCACACTTTTGCTGTTGACATTTAGAACGTCCCATAGTATATTATAACTTGTCTGTAAGACATGCGCGAGTGGCTCAGCGGTGGAGCACCTCCTTGCCAAGGAGGGGGTCGCGGGTTCGATCCCCGTCTCGCGCTTCTTTTTTTGCAATAAAAAGGGTACCTTAACAGGTGCCCTTTTTTATTGCAAAATCGAGCCTGAGTTCAGGCTCGAAGGTTCGATTTCTCGGCTGCCGCCTCGGTCGTTGCTTCTGACTCCGTCAGAGGTGTCCACAGGACACCCGCAACACGTCTCGTACTTTTTTGACATTTTTAGGACCTTTTTGTGTTTGTACATATATATGGAAAATCTTAAAATTAAAACGCCTTCCTAAAAAATTAACACCATATATAAAAATAGGCTACTAACAAATAACTCTTTATAAGTGTATAATTATAATGTATGTTTAAACAAATGAAAGAGAGGTTTATGAAATGAAAAGATTAAAGAAATTTGGTGCGATTATTTGTGCCATTGCAATGTTAGTATCTTCAATTACATACTATCCAACAAGCAATGTAAGTGCAGCAGCAACATCATTACCTAAGGAAGTAATAGGACTTGTTGCTGTTAGCAAAAGTGGTTCGGATACAATTGAAAATGCAATTATGTTTGCATGGGCAGGAGCCGATGACCCAGCAAATGAAGCTGGATATGATCCAACAGTTACAGCAACAGTCATTTATATTTACAAGGATGGAGAGTTAGTTACAAAGATTGGCAATGCTACAAAAGGCGGTGTAGTAGGTGGACTTCCAGCAGGTTCATATACAGCGCAGGCTGCAAATGTAAACAGCATGGGTGAGGGAACATTATCAGAAAAAGTTAGCTTTACAGTAACAGGAGCAACTCTTAATTACACATATCCTGTTGATTGCATAGGTCCAAAAACACCGGCAGGATTAAGTTATATTACAGGAAATCCGGAAGTTCCTGCTGACAATCCGGCGCAGGCAGACAATAAATTAGGTGTTGCATAGGCACCATCATCAGAAGCAAGTATTCCATCAGCAGATTCATCAGTTGTAGGATACAATTTATATTTATTTGATGCAAAGACAGGTACACCTTACAGACGTGTATATGTAGACGGAATTACCAAGTCAAATGTTATATTGGAAAGTGTATCGGCAGGTGAATATCTGGCATATTTATCAGCAGTGGATGCAGAAGGCAGAGAGTCAGCTTTGGCGGCAACATCATTTGGTCAGTCATCAAAGGTTACTGTTAAAGGTCAGGTTATAGATAATGCACAGTCATTTGACAAACCAAATCAGCCAACATTACCAGATGGAATTTCAATTTTAACAGAAGGTATAGACTATGGATTTACTATTGCATGGTCTGATGTGGCAGATTTAACAGGTCAGAGATTGAATCTTTTTGTAGATGGTGTTTGTATCAAGGCAGGAATCAATGGGAATGTGGCAAGTTACTATGAAAACAGACTTGCGGCAGGTACATATGAAGTAGAAGTAAGATCACAGTATACAAGTAACAATGTAGAATCATTTGGATTAAAGAAAACTGTGTCAATTAAAGCAGACCCTGGACTCTCAGGAAAAACACCTGCAGAACTTGCAGATCCTGCATATTCAGAATACGAGGAACCATCTACAAATCCAACAACTACTGCAGAACCAACAACTACTGCAGAACCAACAACTACTGAAGAACTAACAACTACTGCAGAACCAACAACTACTGCAGGACCAACAACTACAAAGCCACAGGATTCAAATACAAATGCACAAACAACAACTAAAAAACAACCAAGTCAGACTACAAAAAAATCATCTGTAAAGGTTGGAAAGGCAGTTGTTAAAAAAGCAATTAAAAAGAAAAATGCTAAGAAAATAAGTCTTACATTGAAGAGAGTTAATGGTGCAACCAAGTACAAAGTACAGATTGCAAAAGATAAGAAGTTTAAAAAGACAATAGTGACAAAAACAACTAAGAAATTGACATATAGTGTATCAAATAGCAAGTTTAAAAAGGCTAAAAAATTGTATGCAAGAGCAAAAGCCATTGTTGTCAAAGGAGGGGAAACTTATCAGGGCAAATGGTCAAAGCCAAAGCAGGTTAAGATAAAAAAATAAAATTATAAACAGTTAAATAGAAGGGAAAGCCAAAATCCGGTTTTCTCTTCTTTTTTAATGCTTTGAAATAGACAAACAGCCATATGACAAAACGTTACCTCAAGGATTGGGCTTATTCAAAAATTATAGACTATCAATTAACCTCTAAAGCCTTTGGCAGTATAGCATTGATATTACGAGAAATTTTTGATTTGGCTTCTGATGAAGAATTTAACATTATTGACAGAAATATATTTAGAGAAATCAGCTTTAAAAAAGCACCTTATACTATTCATAGAAAAAAGAAAAGTCAGATAGTATCGAACTTTCTTCCTTAACCCCCTCTCTGTTTTTTACATAACGAACTGTCTTTGTGTATTCAATTTCATATCCAAAATCAATAAGATTCATAATGTTTCTTTTGATAGTTTTTCGTTCAACAGTAGTGTTATATTCGTTCTTTAATATTTCTGTTGTCTTTATAAAGCATTAAAAATAGATGCGACATTTTTGCCTCATCTATTTTAAATTTCTCTTTTAGTTTACAATATTTTTTACATTATTTTTTCAATGATAAATTACAACATTTTTTACAGTATTATTTCTCCATTCTCACAACATTTACATTATCATCACAATGTAAAGTTTCTAACAGAACATTATTGGATAAGTCCAGCTTTGTAATTTTATTATTAGCACAATTAAGTTCTTCTAAAGCTAAATTTTTTGATGTATCCAAATTGGATATTTCATTATATCCACAATCTAATTTTTTCAAGCGTGGATTATGTATAGTATCTAAATCTTTTAATTTATTATTTCCACAATATAAAATTACCAAATGTTCATTGTTTGAAACATTTATTTGAACTAATTCATTATTATTGCAATAAAGTGAAACTATCTGTTCATTGCCAGCTACATCAATGTTTTCAATATTACAATAACAACAATTCAATGAAGATAATTCTTTATTGTTTGTTACATTCAATGATTTCAGTTTATTATTCGCACAACTAAGAGCTTTTAACTTCTGATTATTTGTTATATCAAGACTTGTTAATTGATTTTCGAAACATTCTAGTACTTCAAGTTCACTACTGTTCTCCACATTTAGGCCAGTCAAACTGTTGCCACTTACATTTAATGTTCTAAGTTCACTTAATCCTGTAATATCCAATGTGCCTGCTAGTTTTTTGTATGTCCAATTAATACTAATAAGTCTACCATCTGACCATGTATATTCTTCTTTGTTTGAAACATCTGTGTTTACTGTTGCACCACTATTCCTTTGATTTTTAATTATTTCTTGTAATGCGTTTACATCATTTTCATTTAATTTTGTATTTTCCGTTTCAGGAGCCTTCGTTGTTGTCTCTTCTGTTGCCCTTGTTGTTGTCTCTGGTACAATTGTAGATTCCTGTTGGTTATTCTTTGAGGTTTGTTCCTCCTGCTTTGTAGTTGTAGGAATATTTTCTTTTATAGGTTTCTTTTTTGGTTTGCTAACATTTTTTGCTTTTTTTACTGTAATTTTACATGTGTTTTACTTGGACAATAAAAGAGTTTTTAAAACTCTTTTTCATTGCAGATTATCATAA
>OGDN01005129.1_pt1 | contig 10638 bp, 9 predicted proteins | sample 1570271 | NCBI WGS metagenome assembly OGDN01 (sample SAMEA4384481, study PRJEB24528) | human gut metagenome | reverse complement strand
CCATACCCTGCCCCTCTCTTTCTCAAAGACCAGAGGCAGAAACCCTGTTCCGCCCCTGGTCTGCATTACCTTTTTTTAATGTTTATAAAAATCCGGGATCTGTTTATCGTGATATTCCTTAATCTCCTTCTGGAAATCCGGATCTGATAAAATATCGTATCCGGTCATAGCCAGTCCCTTAGCACCCTTCAGACATACCTCGTTGGCCTCCGGCGTACCAGATGCAGCTGTATACTCCACCGTATGGGCCTGGATGGTCTTATCATCCGTGATGGACAGATAATCATGGATCGCCGGGATCTTAATGGACACATTTCCAATATCCGAAGAGCCGTACTGTTTTTTCGGATCCGGCCAGGTCATTTCGATCCCCAGCTCATGCATATTGTCCTTAAACGCCTGGCACATGGGCCGGCTGGGATACCGTTCAGCAGAAATATCATCCCAGGCCACCTGTCCTTTGGCTCCCGTCAGCTTTTCCGCGTTAGCTACACACGTTTTGATCAGGTCGATCAAAACCTCAATCCTCTTCATGGTATCTGCCCGGAGACAGAAAGCGCAGCCAGCGCTGGCCGGGATAATATTGGCCGCCGCACCGCCGTTGGTAACGATCCCATTGATATTATCCTGGGGATCAAATGTGGGGCGCATCATGTCGATCTGGTTAAACACACTGATCACCGCGCTAAGCGCATTGATCCCGTTCTGCGGAGCGGAGGAGTGGGCTCCTTTTCCCGTAAAGTCCACTCTTACGGTACATGCCGCCCGGCCTCCCCGGCCTACCAGGTTGGAGCCACCGCCCGAGGGATGCATCATCAAAGCAAAATCCACATCGTCAAAGGCTCCGTTGGCCAGGAGCTTCACCTTTCCGGCTCCGCCCTCTTCCGCCGGTGTACCGATGATGGAGATCCGCCCCGGCAGCTCCTTCATCAAAGGCGCCAGTCCCAGAAATGCGCCTACGGAACAGGTGGCGATCAGGTTATGGCCGCACCCGTGGCCAATTCCGTTTAAGGCATCATACTCCGCCAGGAACGCCACCGTCGGCCCCTCGCCGCTTCCGCAAAGATCTGCGCGGAAGGATGTTTCCAGGCCGCCGTAGCCTCTCTGAACCGTAAATCCATGCTTTTCCAGTGTATCGCTGATAAAGCCCATGGCCTTAAGGTCCTCCCGGGCCGCGTCGACAGTTTCCACGATCTGCTGTTTTGCTTTGTCCATATGGTTTTGCCTCCTTACTTTTCCTAAATATGTACATATACTATCATATATGGCTGGTATTTTTCAACAAAATCGCCAAATATTTATCTTTGTTTGTGTGTATGATGTTTTATATGTTTTAAAAAACTTAATATGATTTATTATAACGAATTATTAATAATAGTATGAAATAATCGTCTTTATTCTGCCACATTCTTTTTTTATCATCGAATCACTGGCGGCCTCCATCAAAAAGGAAATATCTCCATTTCCCTGACGCCCAATCCGCGAATGGTCATTGCTGATGAGCCATTATTTTGGCATGGTTTTCCAGCGCACGGACCGCGTTAAGGCGATGTACACTGTCCGGTCCGCACCGCGTTGTCCTTGTTCTGCTATTTTGATATTCATGCTAACAAATATTTTGCTCTTATAAATCTATTTTCATGATTTTAGTTAGAGTCTATCTGCTTACATGAATTTGACACCAAAACTATGTTTGACCATCCTTTCAGCCTGTTTGTGATGATTTTTTATGTTTATAGTGCAAAAAATATGGGAGTATATCGGAAATTCAGGACAAATGCCCGTCAATAAAGGACAAAAATAGTTGCATGAGTATGTCCTAAGGTCGTCAGTTTCATGCAGAACGGTCCAATGGCGTTCCCAGAATTCCTGATTGACAGCGGGGATGCCCTGCAATAGCTGAACGGTGATGTACTGAACATCCCTCTGTTTATGGCCGATCAGACAGAGGGACTGATGAGGCTTGCATTGGATCAGAGAAAAGTACAGCAGGCTGGCATGAAATTTTAATACCATAGCTTTCTTCTTTCACAGCCTTTGCGGCCTTCCTCCTTCATAGGTATTGATCCGGGCGGTCCCCTGCCCTATATATTATTGTTTATGAAAGTGACCTGGTGATAACAACAGCTTATTTTCTCTTGTAATCCTTTTTAAGATGTGCTATATTGAAGACAGAAAAAGGGAAAGCCACAGAAACGGCCTACCCTCAACAATATGCTTTATTCCCTCTGAAAAGGGTCAGCCGTCATTATTGCGAGTAATGGCGGCTATTTTCTTCCCTATGAAAATCTCATAAATGAGACCGACAAGGGCAACAATGAATATTCCAATCTGAATCAGGTCAGAGTATGTAACATACATTGGCAGGCCCTCCTTTCTTTCGTCTGGAGGGTTAGCCCATCCGAAAAATCAGAGGGTAAGCCACCCGGCTCTGTGTTTTCCCATATCGACATTATATTGCAGGGTTCCCTGTCTGGCAATCATTATTTTTATATTCTGAAGGGAGTCCAGCAGATAGACAGGACCTGGTTCCTCAAAGAGTCCGGCAGACGTTACTTTGAAAATACTGCTTATTTTAACATTGATGAAAGCAGGGCCAGAGCCCGTGAATCCAAGGAACTGTTCCCGGATAAGGTTAAGCTCCGTATCAGATTCTCGTTGGACAATCTGAAACTGGACGATGATGTGCTAAATATTCCGCTGTTCATGGCAGATCAGGCAGATCGATTGATTGGGTTGGCGTTGGAGCAACTACAGAAATAAACGCAAAAATTATTATAACTGACATAACAAAAGCCTTCATTGGTGTCTGATAGCTTACCAACAGAGGCTTTTGTTTATTTGAGTTTTCTTAATGGTGCGCACAATACTTCATAAGCATATTTATATACTTCATTTGCTGACTCATCCGGTGAGATATCACCGTGAGCAAGGCAGCAACGAAGCATATACAGTATAATTACGATAGCTTCGCTAATTTTTCCAGCGTCATTTACAAAATTATATGCACCAATTTGTTTGGTATTTTGTCCTGATGCAAGAACACTTGTGATACGATACGGTGTCAGTTCCCTATAACATTCCTCACACTGTTCTTTTTGCCTCTGTGTCAAACCAATAAAACCAGATTGTTGCCTCAGTACATCAATATCGTATCCCTCTTGCTCAAAACTGAATACTGTGGTGCCTGTAGTTTTTACCGCAACTACTGTTTTCGTTTTTCCATGTGCTCTGGAACACTCGTAATGGTGTTGATAGTACTCTTTTCGCTTAAGTGTATTTGCATTTTTTACCGCCACTTCCGCAAATGAAACAGATTGCCTGACACCTATGTATTCCTGAGTAGCAATTGCAGCATTCAGAAGAGAACCATGTAATTTGGCGATGTTTTCTCTATATGCACTACCATCAGCATCTTCCGCATTGATCAGATTCATGGTATAGGTCTTAAACCTGTTTGACTGACTGGCGATATACTCAATACATTCCTTGTCATTTTTTCCTGTAACCTCACCGCTGAAATTATACCACGCATTAAAGGCAATCCAAGCTTTCATGAATGCGGAAAAATAGTCAACTTTTATGTCGATTGCATCTATCCAATCTTTATATCCTGGCATTCCGGTTCACCTCACTTTGCGTAGATAACTTCTTTATCCATAATCTCCAATGCTTCTTGCTCCAGCTTATATGCCTCGTATCGTTTCTTATTGGCTTCAAGGGCAAGAGCATTGATTTTTTCCTGGACATCATGATTTCTGAGGAGCGGAATCTCCACACAAGACAAACTGTTATTATCAATCATGTCAACAACTGATCCATATGTTTGCCTGTGTACCAATTCGTTTCCCCATGCACTATTCAAGAAAACATAAATATATCCGGCAATATTTTTGCTTTCTGGTATTAGTTTTAGTACATTTTGGCTAACAGCATATCCTTCCCAATGCTTTGGAACAAGGGCGGTTGTCCCTACTGTTCCTCTGTCAGTTACCAAAATAGTATTTTCTGTTACCTTTAGTTCTTTTTCAAAACGTTGCTTATGGATAAGTTTAGATAAAAACTTATTAGTTTTTGGATTTAATTGTGTTATCTCTTTGCCGCCAAGAAATGGATATCCATATTCTTCTTCTACATAGGTACGTTTAAACACACCTGCCAGAATTATCTGCTTGCTTATTCTCTCGTCTCCAATTGTTGTTACCTCAGCAGCATATTTTTTCAAGTGAGATACTATAACATCAGCAAGCGGATGATGATATGATGCATCTAAGCGATGTCCCATATCACTTAATTTTACAGCAAAGGTTTCTACTGACGCACCTTTTTTTAAGTAATCAATGTCGAAATCCTCAATCGCAGGAAGTTGAAGTTCATCAACTAATAGTTGAGTTGCTTTTTTAATCAATGCATTCGACTCATCTCGCAGAGTGTATGATTGCACAATCAGACTATCGATTTTTGATTGTATTTCATTAGGAGCATCTGGAATCGGTATAGAGGCAAGATGTTCAGGTTCAATCTGCTGTATTACCGACCCATAAATATTGGACCGGATCAGCGCTTGACCTGTTTTTGTTTTAAGATATGCGTAAACATATCCTGGATAACTATTACATTCAAGTCTCATTGCATGCTCACTAATTAAAAATTTTTCTAAAGTTTCATTAACGAAAGACATATTCCCGATAGTTCCAGAGCGTGAAATTAGTACCGTGCCCTTCTTTACATGCAGATTGGAAACACGCTCATCATCAACCATGAATTTGATAGGTTGCGGACTTACGTCAAGCATCTCCGAACTACCAATAAACCCAATGGCATTTTCACTGTTCTTTTCGACATAATTTCTTTTCAAACGTCCACCATAATGAGCTTTTTGAACTGGAGAATTTGCACCTATTAAATTGACTGATGGATAGATACCGTTTTTTACCCTCACATAAGCCTGTTTTGCTTCCACATCATAGACACTTGCTTCAAGTCTCTTTCCCTTTTCAACAACCTCTGAAAGAGTAACACTGCACCACTTGATTGGGGATTCATCTACCATGATTTCAAGTTCCGGAGCAGATGCAAGTTGATATGCCAAATTGTCATTTACCATGCCAAGCCCTCCTTAACCTTCCATTCAGCAAAGATAGCAGGAACATCTGGAGTCTGATCATCCTCAACCTTTCTTTTTTGTTCATGAGATACTGTACGATCACCTTCTCCGGTTGAGCCAAGCACGAGAACGCTATTTGTGTCAGGAACAAGGATTTCGTTTCCTTCTTTGTCACGCTTAAAAGTAGGATTACCACGTTTATCATGGCCGACTTTTTCTACCATTGCCATAAAAATGTTATAATCAGCCATTGTTCCGCTCTTTTCCTCAGCATCTTTCTGTGCCTGTGTTTTCTTCTGTAGGAACAGTACAGAGGTCTGAGTGCCATTTCTCGGTTGGAAAGTATCTGCATGAAGGTCTACACTGGCAATGATTCTGTGATTCTTGATAAGCCACTCTCGAATATAGCCGAGACCGGGTGCACCCAGAATATTATCAGGCAGAACTATGCCCATACGTCCGCCGGGAACAAGAAGCTGTGTACAACGTTCAACGAACAGGATTTCGGGAGGAACTGATGCCTGTAGACGCTCTGTCATTGTCCATGTATTAGTTTTCTTATCATTTTCCCAAACATGTGCCAACTCAAACTGCTCAAGAATAGCCTTATCTTTAATCGGAATTTTGCTACCAAATGGTGGATTAGTTACAATCACATTGAAGAACTCAATCGTCTTGTGATTGCGAATCGTGGATTTATCGATACCCAATGCTTCTGCTAAATTAGAGCGGAAATCGTCTGTCCATTCGTGCGGTGGTAGCAGAGAATTGGACTGCAAAATATTACCGCTGCCGTCATTATTCATAACCATATTCATCTTAGTTGCCTTAACAAGATCCGGGTTGATATCAAATCCAAAATAATTGGATTTTGCCATGTCAGATATACGATCCCTAAAAGCATTGATTGCTTCATTGCTCCACTTGTTTTTCGGCATTCCAAGTTCAGCTTCAAATTGCTTCTCAAGTTTTTCAATAACATGAGTCATGGCGTTCACCAGGAAACCACCAGTTCCACAAGAACTATCCAAAACTTTTTCGTCAACACCAGGGTTAATCATTTCAACAACCATTTTCATAACATTTCTTGGCGTGAAAAATTCACCTCTATCACCACGTAGATTAGCACCGACGATTTCTTCATATGCCTTGCCCTTAATGTCGATATTTGTATTGAGCAAACTATACTTCTGCAGCTCGCTGACAATATAAGCCAAACTGCGAGGGGACAGTTTGATCTCATCGCTCGCATCAAAAATCAGCTTATACTTTTTCTTGTTTTTAACCTGATCGAAGATTTTTGAAATGCGCTTTTTAACAGTCAACTGGCCGTCAGGGTTGGATCGTTCCTCTGAAGTCGCATAAAACTCCAGCGGCTTAGTAATGTTTCTTTCATCCTCTATCTTGCAGAAAATAACTTTTAGTAACTCGAAAAAAGCAGGCTGTTTCTGCAGACCGTCATTCACATAAATGTGATTGTGGCAGGTTTTAAATGTAAACAACAGATTATCATCATAAGCATTTTTGAGCGTGGTGCGCTTAGGGCGGTTAATGTCATCCAGATTTCCATCAGCCGAAGGAATATCGTTATAGTCCATGAAGCCTATTTGACCTTTTTCGTTAATATACTTACGATAAACTTCCTTTTGACGACCATTTGTCCACATGCCCCACTCGCAATTAGGACAAGCGGACATATATGATTTTAACTGCTCAACACCATCTTTAGCATTACGTGCTTCAACAGCCTCTTTCTTGCATTCAATGATGATTTTAATATTCTCCTGTGTCTGCTCAGTGCAATCCTTATCAAAGATGACAATATCTGCGCGAGGCTTTCTTGAACCTAATTGCAGGGTGTATTCAATTCTGATCTGTTTAAGTAAATATTTATGTTCATTAACAAGCCTTTTTTCAATAGTCTGACGTACGTATTCTTCAGGAGTATCATTACGGAACTTACCATCCACGTAGTCACAAATTTTCCCTTCAGGAATTACAATTACATTTGTATTAGCCATTTTTAGTTCCTCCATTTTTGCTCTTGGATTTTTTCTGTTTATCCGCTCTGCGATTTGATAAGTAGTCCTCAGCAGCTTTATTGAAAAAATCCGCAAAGCTACTTCTGTCGTATGCCAGTGCTGCTTTTAGTTCCGTGTGCAGTTCATCTGGCATTCTGAATTGCACTTGTTTGGTTCGATTGCTCAACAAACCGCACCTCCTTTGACGGCATAAATGATATCATTATATCATGATATAATGATATCATTTATGAAGTTAAAAGTCAATGTTTCACAATGAAATTGCAGCCATCAATTAACGAATTGGCGGATGCTGCATTAGGTATTCCGTTGCCTTCAGTTCCAACTTCAACTATTCTTTGAATACGGTATTTTCTTTTCGATAAATTGTACGACTGTAATAATGGTATTAAAAATTCATTTTCAATTTTCAGGAATATCTCAAACAACACCTCATCAGCAATGCAGACGGGCTCGTTTTTGTCGACTTTCTCATAAGGCAAATCATAAGAACAACGTTCAGAATGAACGAGTAGCCATCAATGAAATTGATGTTCAAAGGGTATCAAAGAGATTTCCCTGACAAGCCATTTTGCAAATTGAACCGAAGGAGAAAATGCAAAAATAAGCAAAGTGCTATAACTTTGCCCGGTTTGCCAGTTTTCTTCCAGCATATAACTTGTGCCCAAGTTGGGAACAAGTGCGGATTAACTTCTGCTCTAATTGGGCAGAAGTCGGCTTTGGAACTTCCGCCCAATTCGGGTGGAGGTGCATCAGCTTTTATTACCAACTTGGGAATAATTTTGCCCATATATTATGAGCGTTACAAATTGGCAAGCAGTGCAAACCTGTACAGGTTTACAAATTTGCAAGCAGTGGGAAGCGGATCCGTTTCCCACTTTTCACGATTTCTCTTCGGGCAATCTTTGCAAATTTAGCTTGTTGGGTGAGCACCCCCAATCCCTGTTGAACGCCACCTGCGGTGTCGGCTACGCATTCATTCTGAATACTTTTATTTACTGACTTCTACGCAATTTGCATAGAAGTTCAATTTCCCATAAACGAAAAATGAAAATGTAGGACAAGTTGTCCTTGATTATTTTTTATGATGTGGGGCAATCCACTTCCCGACAAATTGTCGGGAAGTCCTGCGAGCGAGTTGCCACAAATGAAAAACGATGAAGGTGGTTGGATGTAACTTCATCTTCACTTGAGATTGGTAACTTCGTGCCAAGTTGGCGCAAAGTTAAAAGAGTCAAAAACAGAAAAACGAAAATCACTTCGACATAATTTGTGTAGAAGTTGAAGGTCTGGGTTTTATGCCTATGGACGAACTGACCACAAGACAGCACTTCCACTTTCAAAAAATCAACTTCGTCCCAAGTTGGGATGAAGTGCTACGGTGTAACTTGCACCAAAGTAAGGTATAGAGATTTTGTATTGTAAATTCTTGATGAGGTGTCTGAAATTTCATAAATGTCAAAATGACTTCTGGACAATTTGTCCAGAGGTATCATCAAGCGTCAATTAGAAAATCAAAAATATCTTTGCTGCAACTTTCGGTAAAATGAAACTCTGTTATTAGCTGCTTGTCCCCGAATTAGGAATAGTCTTTTTGGCGGAACCTGGCATGATTGCTTATTTCGACATTTCATGCTATGATAGTTACAGTTGAAAATTAAATACTGCTTCATACGAGATTTTATTGATGGGTAAGCCCCATATTTATACAAACATATTTTTAGTCAGTCCGAACTGTCGGAGCTGTTACATGGAAGCATCAAGTCAGATACAGAATGTTCTTGTGTCTGTTATTGTTGCACCTGTGTAGCAGCTTTTTTATTTATCTGACTTTGGACCAAGTTGGTCTGAAGTCAGAACCACAGACAGAAACGGAGGAAACTATTTGATCGCAGTAATTCACAGAGGACAAAAATTCAAAGAAACTATGGAAGCTTTTCAGCAGAAACGAGCAGAGTTTATCGCACAGGGAATCAGAAGTTTTGACGCAGAAACCTTGTATGTGTTTCTGGAATGGATTCGTGGCAACGGCCACAAACTTGATAGAACAACCGGAATGGCGGTATGATATGAGCGGAGGTGACTACCCATGAAGAAACAAAGAAAAATTGAAAAAGATAACCGTGGCGTTGCAATATATGCCCGTAAATCCCGCATCACCAACAAGGGTGATAGTATCGGCGTTCAGTTCAAACAATGTGCGGATTACGCTAAAAAGGAATTGGGACTGGATGAAGATTATGAATTCCTGCAATATGAAGACAAAGAACTCAGTGGATATTTTTCAGATAGACCGGATTTTCAGAGAATGCTGCATGATGTGCAGGACGGAAAAATCAAAGCAATCGTATGTTACAAGCTGGATCGTGTCGGCAGAAAAACAGCCGACCTAATCCGCCTGATGGATTTCTTGGAAATGTACCATGTTGACCTGCTGATTTGCTCCAATGGTATCAATACCGCCAGCGGACTCTATAAAATCTTCATTCAGATATTTGCGGTCATTGCGGAATTTGAAAGGGATACTCTGACAGAAAGAATTGTAGACAATATGATGGAACTTGCAAAGGACGGTCGATGGCTCGGCGGCAACACGCCGATGGGATTTACTGTACGTCGTGTAACAACCGGAAGCGGTAAGGGCAAATCAGCCTACAGCTACTTAGAAAGTTTGCCAGAAGAAAAATGTATGGTTCAGCGTTTGTATGAAATTTTCCGAACCACTCGCAGTATCCAGAGCACTGCAAAGCAGATGAATAAAGAAGGATTCCACACTCCTTCCGGTGCTGCATTCAACGCATCAACAACAAGACTGGTTTTGAGAAATCCCATCTATTGTACTGCGGATAAATGCAGCTATGATTATTTCATCGACCATGACGGTAATGTGTTTGGAGATATGACAGAATTTGATGGAACTCACGGATTGTCAGCTTACAATAAAACCGATCAGGAAAAGTATGAGGGAAGCGACAGCACATTTATCTCTCCGAAATATGTTCAGACTATTGAAAGCAAGCCTATCAGCGAGTGGATTATTGCGATTGGAAGGCATGAAGGATTTATTCCAAGTGAACAATGGGTTGAGGTGCAGGAACTTCTGGATGCTATTGCAGAGAAATACAACCGTCCTCACAGAAAGACCAATGCTCTGTTGGCAGGACTGGTGCATTGCCCTCACTGCGGCAGACGGCTGAGCGTAATTTCCGAGTCCGACCGTTGGACGAACGGAAAACCTCGATTCAAATATGTTTGTCCCGGTTATCGAAAAAAAGAATGTAATTTTAAGGCAGTAGATGGCGTTCTTCTGGATGAGTTCGTAGTGCAACAGTTATCTGATTTATCTGATGAAAACAGCGAGCGTTTCAGAAGAATTCTGGAAATCAAGATTGAGGAAGTCTTGGAGCAGTCACAGACGGTACAGGAACACAATCTCATTAAAAAGAAACGTGATAAGCTGAAAGCGGATATTGCAGCACAGACAAGAAA
>OGDN01005125.1_pt1 | contig 10647 bp, 7 predicted proteins | sample 1570271 | NCBI WGS metagenome assembly OGDN01 (sample SAMEA4384481, study PRJEB24528) | human gut metagenome | reverse complement strand
GAGAGGGAAGGTCGGGGTTTTATCATGAATGAATATATGCAGTTTTCAGCAAAAACCAAAAATGAAGCAATCACAAAAGCATGTATTGAACTGGGCGTGACCAGTGATCAGCTTGACATTCAGGTAATCAGCGAAGGAAGTTCCGGATTTTTCGGAATTGGAAGTAAGCCTGCGATCATTAAAGCTCGCAAAGTAGAGGATCATTCAGAAGAAAAGGAACTCGAGGAAATCGTAGCTTCTGTCAAACTGGATGCATTCAAGGACGAGCCGAAACCGGAACAGAAGAAATCTTCACCGAAGCCGGCACCAAAGGCACCTGCCAGAACTTCTAATAAACAAGAAGTAAAGCCAGAGGCAGCGAGAGAAGAAAAACCTGCAAAACCGGTCAGAGAGAAACAGCCGAAAGAAAGAGTTTACAAAGAGAAACCAGTAAGGGAGCTGAAACCGGCCAAAGAAAAACCGGTAAGAGTATCCAAGCCGATCGAGATCATCACTGATCCGGCAGAGATCAAAGAGATCGAAGAGAGAGCATCTGTTTTCCTTCATGATGTATTTGCATCCATGGATCTCGGAGAAGTCCAGATCACATCCAAATATAACACAACAGATGGCTGTCTGGAAGTCGATTTTGAAGGCCAGGATATGGGAATCCTGATCGGTAAGAGAGGACAGACACTTGATTCTCTCCAGTACCTTACAAGCCTCGTTGTAAACAAAGGCAAATCCGACTATATCAGAGTAAAACTCGATACAGAGGATTACAGAAGACGCAGAAAAGAAACTCTCGAGAACCTGGCAAGGGGAATCGCCTACAAGGTCAAGAAAACAAGAAAATCTGTAGTTCTCGAGCCAATGAATCCTTACGAGAGAAGAATCATCCATTCTGCACTTCAGGGAAATAAATTCGTAGAGACAGTAAGTGAAGGTGAAGAACCATACCGTCACGTAGTTGTCAAATTAAAGAGATACTAAAGTGTTACTGCTCACAGGTAGTATCCCGCGAGGTGTTTTGCCATGAATATGGCAAAATCCCGAGACATACAGGGCAAAATCCCATCACCGTAGGTGATTTGGAATGGATTTTGACCAAGTTACTGTGAACGAAGTGAACAGTAACATTAAATCAGCAGTGAAAACAGTTCACAACTGAAATATAAAATGTTATTCTAGGTGAAAGCGTGAATAACACGTGATTGGCGTGTGCTTTCTTCTGGGATAACATTTTTTTTATAAGGAGGAATTATGGAAAAAACGATCGCTGCGATCTCAACTGCTATGAGTGCGTCCGGAATCGGGATCGTCCGTATCAGCGGAGATGAAGCAATGGATGTGATTTCCCGGATCTATCGTTCCAAAAACGGAAAGAAAAATATCAGGGAAGTACAGAGCCACACGATCCATTACGGTTTCATCTATGATGGAGAAGATGTGGTTGATGAAGTTCTGGTTATGATCATGAGAGGACCTCACACTTATACTGGTGAGGACACCGTAGAAATAGATTGTCATGGCGGAGTCTATGCCATGAAGAAGGTTCTGGAAACCGTGCTCAAAAACGGAGCCGTGATCGCAGAACCAGGAGAATTTACAAAGAGAGCTTTCTTAAACGGAAGGCTGGATCTGTCGCAGGCGGAGGCTGTCATGGATGTCATTCAGGCCAAAAACTCCATGGCACTCAAGAGCTCCGTAGAACAGCTCAAAGGCTCCGTACAGCGTGCCGTAAAAGAGATCCGGAGCAGACTGCTCTACCAGATCGCATATATAGAATCTGCCCTGGATGATCCGGAGCACTACGATCTCACCGGCTATCCACAGGAATTAAGAGTCATTGTGGATAAAGAGACCAAAGAGATCCAGGACCTGTTGAAAACTGCCGACGACGGAAGAATGATCCAGGAGGGGATCAAGACAGTTATCCTCGGTAAACCAAATGCCGGCAAATCTTCCCTCCTCAATTTCCTGGTAGGCGAAGACCGCGCGATCGTCACAGAGATCGAAGGCACAACGAGGGATATCCTGGAGGAATACATTTCTCTGAACGGAATTACACTTCGCGTGATCGATACCGCAGGAATCCGCGAAACCGAGGATGTAGTGGAAAAGATCGGAGTCGGCAAAGCCAAACAGATGGCAGAGGACGCAGACCTTATCCTGTATGTTGTAGATTCATCCAGACCACTTGACGAAAACGATGAAGAGATCATAGAATTACTTTCCGGAAGAAAAAGCATCGTGATCTACAACAAGACAGACCTTGAGCCGGTCGTAGATATGGAGAAAATAAAGCAGCGTACCGGAAGTCCGGTGATCCCTGTTTCTGTAGTGGAAGAAACAGGGATCCGTAAACTGGAAGATGAGATCAAGAACATGTTTTTCCAGGGAGAACTTTCTTTTAATGATGAAGTATACATCACAAATGCAAGACACAAAGCTGCACTGGAAGAAGCGAAAGAAAGCCTGGAACTTGTGAAGAACAGTATTGATATGGGAATGGCAGAAGATTTCTTTTCCATCGACCTTATGAATGCCTACGAAAGCCTCGGAAGGATCGTGGGAGAATCCGTAGGGGAGGATCTGGTCAATGAGATCTTCAGTAAATTCTGTACAGGAAAATAAACGCAATTTAGAAAAGAAGGGAAGATAAAAATGGAGGACAGAAGACTGGAGAAAAACTGTGATATCGTTGTAGTTGGAGCCGGTCATGCAGGATGTGAAGCAGCTCTTGCCTGTGCAAGACTGGGACTTGATACCGTAATGTTTACAGTCAGTGTGGACAGTATCGCACTGATGCCGTGTAACCCGAACGTAGGAGGTAGCTCCAAGGGACATCTGGTAAGAGAGCTGGATGCACTCGGCGGGGAAATGGGCAAAAATATTGACAAGACTTTTATTCAGTCCAAAATGCTGAACCAGTCCAAGGGACCTGCAGTTCACTCACTCAGAGCGCAGGCAGACAAACAGGCATACAGCACAGAGATGCGTAAGACTCTGGAAAACCAGCCAAACCTTACGATCAAACAGGGAGAAGTAACCAAACTTCTTGTAGAAGATGGAAAGATCACAGGTGTAAAATTATATTCAGGTGCAGTTTATCACTGCCAGGCGGTCGTACTCTGCACAGGAACTTACCTCAAGGCACGCTGTATTTATGGTGATGTCAGCAACTATACAGGTCCGAACGGACTGCAGGCGGCAAACTATCTGACGGATTCACTCAAGGAACTTGGAATCGAAATGTTCCGTTTCAAGACAGGAACACCGGCACGAATCGCAGGAAATACCATCGACTATTCCAAGATGGAAGAACAGTTTGGTGATAAGAGAGTTGTACCGTTCTCTTTTTTCACAGACCCGGAAAGCGTGCAGATCGAGCAAAAATCCTGCTGGCTTACCTACACAAACGAAAAAACACACGAGATCATTCGTGCAAACCTTGACCGTTCCCCTCTGTATTCCGGAATGATCGAGGGAACAGGACCGAGATACTGCCCGTCCATCGAGGACAAAGTAGTAAGATTTGCTGATAAGAAACGCCATCAGGTATTTATCGAGCCAGAAGGACTTTATACAAACGAGATGTATGTCGGTGGAATGTCAAGCTCCCTTCCTGAAGATGTTCAGGATGAGATGTACCACTCCGTACCGGGACTGGAGCATGCAAAGATCGTAAAGAACGCCTATGCGATCGAGTATGACTGCATCAATCCGCGGCAGCTTTATCCGACACTGGAATTCAAGAAGATCAAGGGACTTTTCAGCGGCGGACAGTTCAACGGAAGCTCAGGATATGAAGAAGCAGCTGCACAGGGACTGATCGCCGGAATCAATGCGGCTATGGAAGTTAAGGGACAGGAACAGCTGATCCTTGACCGTTCCGAGGCATATATCGGCGTTCTGATCGATGACCTTGTTACGAAAGAAAACCACGAACCATATCGTATGATGACAAGCCGTGCAGAATACCGTCTGCTTCTCAGACAGGATAATGCAGATTTACGTCTCCGCAAGAAAGGTTATCAGGTCGGTCTGATCGACGAGGAGACTTATCAGAAACTTCTTGAAAAAGAAGCAGCGATCGCAAGAGAAATTGAGCGAACAGAACATGCGACGATCGGAGGAAATTCGGAAGTGCAGAAGCTCCTTGAAGAAAAAGGAAGCACTCTTCTGAAATCCGGAACAACCATCGCAGAACTGATTCGCAGACCGGAACTCACTTATGAAGACCTTGCGCCGATCGACAAAGAACGTCCGGAACTTCCATGGGACGTAAAAGAACAGGTTGAGATCAATCTGAAATACGAAGGCTACATCAAGCGTCAGATGAAACAGGTAGAACAGTTCAAGAAACTGGAAGCAAAGAAGATCCCGGAGGACTTGGATTATGAAAAAGTCGGAAGCCTCCGTATTGAAGCAAGACAGAAACTGGAAGAATACCGCCCGGTATCTATCGGACAGGCGTCCAGAATTTCCGGCGTATCTCCGGCAGATATCTCTGTGCTTCTTGTATATCTGGAACAGTACAGACGAAATGCATAAAGAAGGAGCAGATCAATGGCATATGATTTAACAATACTGGAAGAAGGCTGCCAGGAACTTGGCATCACTCTCGATGAAGTCCAGAAAAAGCAGTTTACAGATTTTTACGAATATCTTGTAGAAAAAAATAAAGTCATGAACCTGACCGGTATCACAGAATTTCAGGAAGTGCTGGTAAAGCACTTCCTGGACAGCCTTGCCTGCGTAAAAGCAGTGGATATGAGCAAGGTAAACAGGATCATGGATATCGGAACAGGTGCAGGTTTTCCGGGCGTTCCGCTCAAGATCGCGTTCCCGCATCTGGAAGCCTGCCTTCTGGATTCTCTCAAAAAAAGAGTGAACTTCCTTGAGGAGACTTTCCAGCTTCTGAAACTGGAGAATATCACTGCGATTCACGGCAGAGCCGAAGAATTTGCCAAAAACAAAGCATACCGCGAAACTTATGATCTCTGTGTTTCCCGTGCGGTATCCAATCTGGCAACTTTATCAGAATACTGTCTTCCATATGTGAAGACAGGTGGATTTTTTATTTCCTATAAATCAGGTACTGTACAGGAAGAAGTAGAGCAGGCACAGAAAGCAGTCAAGATCCTCGGCGGCAGGATCCAGGATGTTGTCTATTTCCAGCTTCCGGATTCAGAGATCCAGCGCTCCCTCGTTGTGATCGAGAAGGTCAAAGCGACCCCGGGACGTTATCCACGCAAAGCGGGTACTCCGCTTAAAGAACCTTTGTCATAAATTATCCTGAATTTCTCAAATTCCTTTTCACAGAATCCTCACAGATTTATCCAATTTTTATCACAACTTTCTCATAGAATATTTCAAGGAGCGGATGTAAGATCCGCTCCGTAATAAAAGATGTTTCCGGGTACCCCCCTATCTCTGTTTCGCCCGGAAGCATCTTCTGTTTGTAAAGAAAAGGAGGAGAATTTTGTGATTGAAGTAAACAATTTGGTCAAACGTTATGGCGACCATACAGCAGTTGACCACCTTTCTTTTAAGATAGAGAAGGGAAAAATCTACGGCTTTCTCGGGCCGAACGGAGCCGGTAAATCAACGACTATGAATATGATCACCGGTTATATAGCATCTACGGAAGGAACAGTGACCATCGATGGTCATGATATACTGGAAGAGCCGGAACAGGCAAAGAAGTGTATTGGTTATCTGCCGGAAATGCCACCTCTTTATTTCGACATGACAGTGCTGGAATATATGAATTTCGTCGCTGATCTCAAAAAAATTCCAAAAGACAAAAAGAAATCCATGGTTGAAGAAGTCATGGAAATGGTCAAAATTTCAGATATGAGAAATCGTCTGATCAAAAATCTGTCCAAAGGTTACAGACAGAGAGTAGGACTTGCACAGGCAATCCTTGGATATCCGGAAGTCATCATTCTTGATGAACCGACAGTAGGACTTGATCCGAAACAGATCATAGAAATCCGTGATCTGATCAAAAGCCTCAAGAAGAAACATACAGTCATCCTGAGTTCGCATATTCTTTCAGAAGTAAGTGCGGTCTGCGATTACGTGCTGATTATTTCTCACGGCAGGCTGGTTGCAAGTGATACACCGGACAACCTTGGAAAACTTGCACAGGGTTCCAACAATCTTTCACTTCTTGTAAGAGGAGACCGGGACAAAATCCGTATTCTTCTTGGAGAAATTCCGGGAGTTAAAGAAATTTCCATTACTGCCGACAAGGATCAGGATGGTTGGGCAGTGAAACTCTCCACAGAAGAAAATACAGATATCCGTGAAGATGTTTTCTTTAAGATGGCAGAGAACCATTATCCAATTCTGGAAATGCAGTCCAGAAAAGTATCATTGGAAGAAATTTTCCTGGAGCTGACCGAAGATACGAAGAAGCCTGAGGTTACAGAGAAAGAGGGGGAAGATAAATGACAGCAGTATATAAGAGAGAGCTGAGAAGTTATCTCACATCTATGGTAGGATATTTATTTATCTTTTTTATCCTGCTTCTTACAGGTATTTATTTTTCAGCATATCAGTTAGGGGCAGCATATCCCAAATTTGAATATACACTGAGTGCACTGACCTTTGTATTTCTGATCAGTGTTCCGATCCTGACAATGAGAGTTCTGGCAGAAGAAAGGAAACAGAAAACAGATCAGCTGCTTCTGACAGCGCCGGTTTCCGTTGGACAGATTGTTTTTGGCAAATATCTTGCACTGGTAACAATCTTTGCGATTCCGATGCTTATTATGTGTTTTTACCCACTGTTGATGTCAAAATTCGGAACTGTATCTTTTGCAGGAGCATACACAGGTATTCTGGGATTTTTCCTTCTGGGCTGTGCAAACCTTGCACTTGGTGTGTTTGTATCTTCTCTGACTGAGAGCCAGGTAATTGCGGCAGTTCTTACCTTTGTATTTTTGTTTGCATTTTATATGATGAATGGAATCTCCTCATTCTTTTCAGAGGGAGCATTGTCTACGTGTATTACATTTGGACTTCTGATTTTTGCAGCAGCACTTATCATATACACAATGATCAAGAACCTTCTGATTTCCGCAGTTGTGTGTGTGGTTGGAGAGATCATTCTTGCAGTTGTGTATATCGTAAATTCTTCCTTTTTCTCGGGAGGAATTCAGAAGGTACTGAATATTGTCAATCTTAGCAGCCATTTTGATAATTTTGCCAATTCAATCTTTGACATAAAGGGAATTTTATATTTCCTGTCTGTGATCGCAGTTTGTCTTTTCCTGACTGTACAGTCTGTTGCGAAAAGACGTTGGAATTAAGGAGGCTGGAAGATGAAACTGAAGGAAAAGTTTAACAAAAAAGACGGGCAGAACAAGAAAGAAAAGAAGCCGTTAAAACAGAGGATCCGAGAATCCATGAATGGAAAATATCTCAGAAACGGTTCCTACAGCGTTATGATCAGTGCGATTTTTATTGTGATCGTAATCGTGATCAACATGATCGTAGGATCTCTGCCATCCAAATACACAGAATTTGATGTAAGTTCACAGAAGCTGTACAGCATCGGTGATGAGACGAAATCTTACCTTAAGAAACTGGATAAGGACATCACGATCTATCAGGTTGTCCAGAGTGGTTCCGAGGACGAAACCTTAAAGAAGCTTCTGGAGAAATATGCAGAGGAATCTTCACACATCAAGGTTGAGACCAAAGACCCGGTTGTAAATCCGAAATTTACATCTCAGTATACGAATGATGAAGTGTCCGCAAACAGTCTGATCGTTGTATGTGGTGACAGAAGCAAGGTAGTATCTTACGACACTATTTATCAGTCTTCCATGGACTATAATACCTACAGCTATACAACAACAGGATTTGACGGTGAAGGACAGATTGACAGTGCAATCTCCTATGTAACCTCCGAAAACCTTCCGATCCTGTATACACTTGACGGACACGGTGAGAAAGAACTTGATTCTACATTAAAAGAAGATATCGAGAAGGCAAACATCGATATTCAGTCGCTGAACCTTCTGACAGAAGAGAAAGTACCGGAGGATGCGGCCTGCCTTCTGATCAATGCTCCGACAAGCGATATTTCCGAAACAGAAAAAGATGCGGTCATTGAGTATCTGGAGAATGGCGGAAAGGCAATGATCTTCTCTGATTATACAGAAGAAGGCATGACAAACTTTGATGCCATACTTGCAAATTATGGAGTACAGAGAACAGAAGGAATCGTGGTAGAGGGCGATTCACAGCATTATGCACAGATGCCGTATTACCTGGTTCCTACAGTCAACAGTACAGATGCGATCACAGATTTTGCTTCCAAGGGATATTATGTGCTGATGCCTACAGCACAGGGTATCCAGAAAACAGATGATGTGAGAGATACGGTAACGATAGAGAGTCTTCTTACTACATCAGACAGTGCATATTCCAAGATAGATGTAAACAGTGGAAGCATTGAAAAAACAGATGATGATATCGAGGGACCATTTGATCTTGGTGTAAGCATTACAGAAACTCTGGACGATGATAAAGAAACACAGATTGTTTATTATTCTTCTTCCAGCCTGATGGACAGCCAGATCAACCAGATGGTATCAGGTGGAAATGAGCAGATGATCATGGAATCCTTAAGCTGGATGTGCAGTTCCGATGAGACTTCTACGATCTCTGTTCCGGCAAAGGATCTCCAGGTTTCCTATCTGACCCTTACAGCATATGATACAAGCTTCTGGAAGATTGTTATCATGGGACTGATCCCACTTGCATTCCTGGTAATTGGCTTTGGAGTATGGCTGAAAAGGAGAAAGGCATAATGAAGAAAAAAACAGTAAAACTTGTCTCTGCCGTGGTTGTACTTGGTGTGGTATCCGGTGCTTATGTGGGAGTGAATTCCTATGTTTCCTCTCAGGAGAAAAAAGAATCCGAGGCAGAGGATACAAGTGTTGAACTGACCAGTCTGGATACGGATAACATAACTTCCGTTGCATTTACAGCGGGACAGGATAAGGTGGAATTTGACAAAAAAGACGACACCTGGTCAGAAAAAGGGGATGCTGATTTTCCGGTAGATCAGGATACGTTAAACACTGCAGTGGGAGGGGTTGCATCCCTTTCTGCTGCACAGGAAATCTCAGATGTGGAAGATTTAAGTGAATATGATCTGGATTCTCCGCAGAATGAGATCACACTTACGACAGACGATGGAGATACCGTACTTCAAATAGGTATGGAAAACGAATCTACCAGCCAGTATTATGTGAAGAAAAGCGATGATGACAAGAATGTATATCTGGTAGACAGCTCCGCAGTGGAGCCATTCATGGGAACTCTGTATGATTTTGCAGAGAGCGGAACTTTCCCGTCTGTGACTTCCTCAACGATCACAGAGGTCAAGGTTGACAAAGAAGACGGTTATGAACTGACCCAGGATCCGGACAATCTCTTCTGGAATATATCAGATGGCAAGACTTCAGAAAGGGCAGACACTGATAAGGCCGGAACGGTGACATCGGCAATCGGTTCACTGGCATATGACAGCTTTGTGGATTATAACTGCACAGATGATTCCAAATATGGATTTGACGATCCGTATGCAGTGATCACAGCGAAATATACGGAAGAAGAAACCGTAGAAGATGATTCTGAAGATACATCAGAAACTACAGATGAAACCAATACAGATTCCGAGGAAGCAGAGACTAAGACTGTCGAGAAAGAAATTACTATCTGTGTGGGGGATGAGACAGGCAGTGACCGTTATGTAAAAGTAGATGACAGCAAAGAAGTATACACGATCACAGAAGATTCCCTGACAGATATCCTGGACAGCACAGCTTCTGATTTTTACAGTCTCTCTGTGAATTATCTTTCTGTCAACAATCTGGATTCACTGGAAGTAAAAACTCCGGACGGTGATCATAAAGTAACAGTAACAAGAGAAACGACCAAAGACAGCGATGATGAAGATGCGGAGGAAACCACAACCGTTACCTATAAACTGGATGACGCAGATCTAGATGAAACAACATTCACAACCTTCTACAATAAACTCATCAATATGACTGCCCAGCAGCGTCTTACCGAAGACTATACTCCGGAAGATGATCCTGCATATACATTCGTATTTAAAGATACAGACGGTAATGAAATAACCGCAGAATACTACGAATACGATACCAACTTCTATGCAGCAGTTGTCGGAGATAAGGTTTATCTGGTAAACAAAATGAATGTCCGTGATATGGATGAGGCATATCAGGATGTGATGGGAAAAGATAAAGAAACAGCCTCAGAAGAATAAAAGGAACTGTTCACAGTAACGAATAAAAACCAGCCCGGATCGATAGTAATTTATCGATCCGGGCTGGTTTTGTCCAGATAAGAGAATGTCTCGAAATTTGTATATGTTTACTGGTAGCATAAAAGGATGTGCAGTGATAAAATAAACTTAAGTCTACATAAGAAAGGAACAGGAAATGTTATATTTTATAAATGATTATTCAGAGGGTGCCCACGAAAAAGTTCTTCAGCACCTGATTGACACCAATATGGAGCAGCTTGCTGGTTATGGCATGGATCACTACTGCGAGGCTGCCAAGGAGAAGATTAAGAAGGCCTGCGGCTGTGAGGACGCAGAAGTCTTTCTGC
>OGDN01005109.1_pt1 | contig 10684 bp, 8 predicted proteins | sample 1570271 | NCBI WGS metagenome assembly OGDN01 (sample SAMEA4384481, study PRJEB24528) | human gut metagenome | reverse complement strand
AAATAACATTTCTTCTGCTTTTCGTTCCAGTTGAACTCGTCTGTAGAAAGACCAACGATCAGATAATCTCCAAGCTGTCTGGCACGACGCAGAAGATTAATATGTCCATAATGAAGCAGATCAAAAGTTCCGTATGTGATTACTCGTCTCATGTTATAAGATTCCTCTCTGATTTCAATGATAGATCAGGAATTTAATTTCCTGATACAATAGTCATAAATACGAAGAGTTGTTTCCGTCGAATAATGAAGTCCGTCATTCACGCCTGTATTAAAGCGGTTGCTGATCCATCCATATTTCTGCAGATTTGTACAGGTATTAATGTAAGTGAAAGAACGTTTGCTGCCATTACACAACTTCTGATAGATTGTCTTATTAAAAGAAGCAATCTGTGCTTCTGTCCGCACATATCCTGCATTTGCTCTGATCACAGCACTGTTTACCGGATTCACTGACAGATAATACATCTCACAGTTATAGTTCTTCTTCAGATTAGTTGCCACGGCTTTCATGTAGCTCACATATCCGTTAATATTCTGCAGATCATTGACTCCAAGATTTATGATTACTGCTTTCCTGGTATTTCTGGACTGTCTGGCCAGTTTACGTACCAGTTCTCTGTATCCTGTTTCTTTGAACCAGGTGAGTCCCTGACCGGTTTCGCATACAAAATCTACATTTGAAGGAGCAGAATTTCCCAGAGCCCTCTCCATAAAAACAGTTCTTGAGTCGCCTACAAAATAAACCATCTCATGTTTCGTTGGTTTTCTGATAGAGGACGGTGCCCGATCCTGTTTCACGGAAAATATAACCATATAATAATTTCCTGTTTTGGTAGGAATCTTATCTCCTGCCTTATATTCAGGATCTGTTGTCTTTCCTTTCGTACGTGACCAGCCCAGACACATATTCGCACTGTTAAGGTTCACTGCCGGGAAAGTTGCATTTCCGGAACTGGTATCCATAACCTTCCACATCGTTCCATCATATTTACGCAGATTAACCCCGGAGATTTTCTTTCCGACAATATAAAATTTCATATTGCCGCTTACACGTATGTTATCTCCCTCTTTTATGACTTTCTTTCCATTCACGGATGTACTCCAGCCGAGGAATTTATATCCGACTGCATTTGGATACAAAGGTGCTGACAGTATCTGCCCCTTATATGCCTGTTCCCGAAGACTGACATACTCCTTGTTTCCATTCATGGTATAATACCGTACTGTATAAAGCTTATAATAACGCAGACAGAACTTTGTGTTTTTGGTGATCTTAACGCGTCTTCCAACAGAATACTTCAATTCTTTGTTTCCGTTCTTCTCCACCCACACGCATTTATAACCAGAACGTGTTACCTTAGGAAGTTCTATATAACTTCCCTTGTCTACGGTTTTGGCCCATTTACGGAACGTATCATTGGAAACTACACCATTGGAATTTGCAAAGACAACCTTGCATTTCTTCGTGTTAGCAGCCTCGACTGACATCGGTCTGCTGCCTGCCAGAAACAGAATTCCGAACAACAACGTTAAAAAAACAATTCCTTTCCACCTGTTCATCGTGGCTTTTCTCATAAAAAAACTCCTTACTTATGTTTCATCCATAAAAATCATAGTCTTCCTTTATTTACGAGTTTTACTATAACAGCTTTCCGGAATGGTTGCAATATAATTTTCATTAGAATTTCATATTTTTGTCACATTTTATTACTGTTCACTCCATTGCCGTAATCTGATCAGAGTTCATTCTCACACATCGCAAGTGCAGAGGCAATCACCGCATCCATATCATAATATTTGTATTCGCCCAGACGACCGCCAAAGATTACCTTCTCTTCCTTCGCAGCAAGACCTCTGTATTTCTCATACAATGTTCCGTTTTCCTCGTCATTTACCGGATAATACGGTTCATCTCCCGGTTTCCATTCAGAACTGTACTCCCGGCTGATCACTGTTTTAGGGATATCCTGTCCCTCATCATCCTTGCCGAATTCAAACCATTTATGTTCAATGATCCTGGTCCACGGAGTTTCTGCATCCGTGTAATTGACTGCTGCATTTCCCTGGAAATTCGGTGTATCAAGAAGTTCTGTCTCAAATCGTACAGAACGGTATTCCAGATATCCCATCTGATAGTCAAAGTATGCATCGATCGGTCCTGTGTAAACCACCTTATCGGCAAGTGCATCCCACTCATCCTTTTTCTCAAGATAGTCTTCCTCCAGACGGACTTCAATGCCCTCCAGCATATTCGCAACCATCTTCGTATATCCACCCATCGGAATTCCCTGATACAATGCATTAAAATAATTGTTATCAAAGGTCAGACGCACCGGCAGTCTCTTGATGATAAAGGCCGGAAGCTCCTGACAGCTTCTTCCCCACTGCTTCTCTGTATATCCTTTGATCAGTTTTTCGAAGATATCTCTTCCCACAAGGGAAACAGCCTGTTCTTCGAGGTTCTTTGGCTCTGTGATACCTGCTTCACGCTTCTGCTCTTCAATCTTGGCAGCTGCCTCCTGTGGTGTCACCACACCCCACATTTTATTAAAGGTATACATATTAAACGGAAGGGAATACAGTTCTCCATGATAATTCGCTACCGGGCTGTTTGTAAAACGATTAAACTCCGCAAACTGTGTGATATAATCCCATACTTTTTTGTTGTTGGTATGAAAGATATGTGCACCATATTTATGCACATGAATCTTCTCCATGTCTTCTGTATATACATTTCCGGCAATGTTTGGACGCTTGTCGATAACAAGTACTGATCTGCCCGCTTTTTTCGCTTCATGTGCAAATACAGCACCATAAAGGCCTGCTCCTACTACCAGATAATCGTAATGTTTGTTCATGAAACCAATCCTCCTGTGAAATTTATAATGCAGACACCTTTTGCATCTGCATATTACATCTGCCATCTCCCGAATACAGGAAATAATTATTTCTTATTCTTCTTTAATCTGATCTTAACCTGTCTTGGAAGATACATAATTGCCTTTCCTACCTTCCAGGTTGTTGAACTTTCCAGTTCTTCTACACGCTTTTTCATTTTAACATTTGTATTTGAACAATATGTCATATAGAAAACTTCCGGGTCCGCGAGGAGCAAGTCCAGTTTTTCTCTGTCTGCCTTCGTAAAAATATCTCTGTCGAGTTCACCGATTTTCTCAGCCTCTGTCAGTTCATCACAGATATCCTGCACGTACTGTTTTTTGAAACGAACATTGATTCTGTTTAATGTGAAGATATAGTTCTGGAATTTCTTTAATGTATAATGGTATTTGAATCTGTCCCACAATTCAGGATCTTTGCTCAGAATTCCCTTAATATATTTGTATTCCTCATTCATACAATATACCTTTTCCGGACTGTTTACGGAGGAATTCGGGTTGTCTCTTCGATTCATATAATACGGCTTGTCCAGGATCATAGCTCTTGAAGCAAAGCAGAATGTCTGAATCCAGAAGCCATTATCCTGGAAAGAAGCTCCTGGTGTCTCATGATGACGGATATTGTATTTTCGCAGGAAATCATTTTTGTAGATACCACTCCATGTATTCATGACATAACGAAGAGCTTCCGGTGTATTGCTTGGATTAAATACAACATTATAATCCTCTTTTGTTCCTGTCAGATGGTTATACACAAGTTCCATATTTCCATTTGGAGCTGTCTTGAAACGGAAGAAATCTGCCTTTACAAAATCAAGCTCATATTCTTTTGCTTTAAGATACAGATCTTCATACATATCAAGCGGAACATAATCATCCGGCTCGACAATACCTACATATTCACCGGTTGCACGTTCCAGACCAATGTTCATTCCAATCCCATAACCTTCATTTTTCTTGTCAACAACAATGATACGCGGATCATTGTCTGCATATCTGCTGAGAATCTCCATGGAACTGTCTGTTGAACCATCGTTGATGCAGATGATCTCAATATCTTCCAGAGTCTGTCTTACTATGCTTTCCATGCATTCTTCAAGGTAATCTTCCACATTGTATATAGGCACGATAATAGAAACTTTAGGATTTTCTGTTTTCACAAGGAATTTCTTCTGTAAATATTTTCTCTTTTCCGGTTTGGAACCATTCTTGATCTCGAATTCTTCAAAACTGTTCATACAAATCTCCTGATATTTTTTATATATTTTTTCATCGTAGAAATAACTTTTTTCTTTGCCTTTAATTCCCAGCTTCTCAAAGCCAGTTTCTTTCAGTTCATTATATAATAATTCTCTGGCCTCTGGATCTTTGATGGAAGCCAGATTATATACACATCCGGATGCAGCCTTGTTCACAAAACTTCGTTCTACCTCCGCATACATTCCACGCTCTTCAAGGAACTGACGCACTGCATAAAACGCCTTAAGGAAATCCAGTGGAAATCTGTAATTTGTAGACTGACAGTTGTTTTTGATTCCTATACGATAATATACCAGTTTTTTCTCGAGAAGCGTAATTCTCTCTGCCAGCATCATACAGGATGCAACAAAGAACAGATCATTCGTTCTGAAAATTTCCTGGAATTTGATTCCATTCCGTTTTACCAGATCATGACTGATAAGTTTGTTCCATGCCCAGTTCTGAAAGGAATCAAGAATATGCTCCGGCATATCTTTGTAAGAAAAAACTTCCTTGTGGGGAGCATTTTCTTTCCGGAAAGATCCCTTGTCAAAATATGTCTCATGCGTTGTATCATTATAACGCATAATCTGATATATGCAGATTTCTGCCCTTGTTTCCTGACACCTTCTGTAACTCTCCTCGAGAAGTCCTGACGCAAAGAAATCATCCGAATCAAGAAATGAAAGATACTCTCCGGTTGCGATTGCCAGTCCCTTATTTCTTGCTGCGCCTGCCCCCATATTGTGCTGTGTAAGCACCTTGACTCTGCTATCCGCTTTCTCATATTCATACAGGATTTCCAGAGATCCATCCGTCGACCCGTCATCTACACAGATAAGTTCCAGATCTCGAAGTGTCTGATTCAGAATGCTGTCTATACATTCCCGAAGATATTTCTCTACATTGTATACCGGAATGATCACCGATACTTTTACTGCCATTTTCCTTCCTCCAAACATTCATTTTCTACAATCTCTGTTCTCAGTCTCACCATGATATCACATTATATTTATTTTGAGAACAGAAGCATTCTTATCGTCCGAATTTTCTCATCGCTTTACGCGCCAGTGAGGATAGTCTTTCTTTCGGATTTTTATTTTTATTTTCTTTTTCAGCGTTTTTGGCTCTGGCTGCCCAGTATGATTTTTCCTGCTTTAGTTTCTGAACCTCCAGAAACAGATATTCTCCTGCTGTGCATTGCATCATATTCCGATAGATTTCGTATTTTTTGCTGTTATAGGAGTAGCACTCTTCTTCTTTGAAATCTGTCAGATCAAACTCCTCAAAAAATTCCTGCTTCATCCGTTCATACACATTACAGAAGGCTTCCCCTGATTTCAGGGAGCACAGATTATAGATTCCGACACCAAACGCAAGGTTCCGAAAGCTGCTTCGCAGTTCTTCGTAAATCTGCAGTTCTTCGAATTTAAGCTTCAATGCCTTTAATGCCTCATACCAGTCCCAGGGACTTTTGACATTATTTGCCTGAAGACTGCTCCCCGACTGCCGATAATTTACAAACACCTCCTGCACGACTGTAATCTTTTCTGCAAGTGCCAATGCCATAAAGATAAAATAAACATCATTGCTTCTATGCAGCGGCATGAACTGAAGCTGATATTCATCGATCAGACTCTTCCTGATCAATTTATTCCACGGACATCCTGTGGTAATATTCAAAATATAAGGAAAACTCCTGCCCTTAAACGGAATACTTTCCGGAAGATAATCTTTCTGGATAATGTAATCAATCTCTTTATATACCTTTGTTCTCTCATTATAAAGTCTGGCATCAAAGAGACAAATATCTGCCTGATCTTCTTCAGCCTTTTCAAAGGTCTTCCTCAGCATATCTCTCTCAAAAAAATCATCTCCGTCAAGAAACAGACAATATTTCCCCTCTGCCCGTTTTATTCCCTCATTACGCATAACTCCCGCCAGGCCACAATGCGGCATCTCTATCAGTCTGATTCTCGGATCTGTCTTCATATGTTCCCGGATTCTGTCGACTGTGCGATCCTGTGAACCATCATCTACACAGATCACTTCAAAATTGTCAAAGCTCTGTGCCTGAAGACTGTCCAGACACTGATCAATATATTTTTCGACATTATAAACAGGAATAATAACGGAAATATCTCGTTTATTATCCCTTTCCTCCTCGTCCTTCATAGATCTCTCCTTGCTTTTTCTATATATAGGTGTATATAGTATAACATAGACTGTATACATTTTACAATTTATTTATGAATCTCTGAACAATATTAAATATCTTTTATGTTTTTATAATTTTCCGGTTCATTTCAACATTTTATGATATGATACAGATATCTTAAACGAGGAGATCGTATTATGAACCATAAATCTGAAACATATTCTTTTAAATTTTCTGTCATCACCGCTGTATATAATGTGGCTTCCTATCTGTCTGAAGCCATCGAAAGCATCCTCTGCCAGGATATTGGTTTTAAGGATTCTGTTGAATTAATTCTTGTTGATGACGGATCCACTGATTCTTCCGGTAAAATCTGCGATCACTATCAGGCTTTATACCCGGATAATATCAAAGTACTGCACAAGCCAAACGGAGGGGTCGCCTCAGCCAGAAACGCCGGAATTGCCCTTGCATCCGGAAGGTACCTGAATTTTCTGGACGGAGATGATAAGCTTTCTCCCGGCACCCTGTCTGCAGTATATCACTTTTTTCCACAGTCGATGATCAGATCAGCCTTGTATCTGTTCCTATCCAGTTTTTTGAAAAAAAAGAAACTGCTCATCGGCTGAATTACAAATACAAAGACGACAAAAACCAGATCATAAATCTGAATACCCAGTATTCTTATGTACAGATGTCCATTGCCTCTTCTTTTATAAAACGTGAAGTACTTAATGAACATTCCTTCGACACTTCACTTCGCTATGCAGAGGACGCCAAGGTAATCATGCAGCTTCTTCTGGAACATCCATACTATGGAATCGTTCCTTCCGGCTGCTATTATTATCGTTTTCGAAACACACAGAATTCTGCCCTGAACGGAACAAAACTGCACAAAGAATGGTATCTGGACTGCCTGAAAAACTATCTTCTGTGGGCTCTTCAGGCTGCCAGACAGAAATATGGTTCGATCCCGCTTTTTGTACAATATAATGTCATGTATGATCTTCAGAGTCGTTTTGGTGTGCCTGAAATACCTGCATCCATCCTGTCACCGGATGAACATGAAGAATTCCGAATTCTTCTCACAGAACTTCTCCGTTCCATTGATGATAAGATCATTCTGCAGCAGAGAAATCTTTCCCGCGAACAGAAAGATTATATTATATCCCTCAAACACGGCAAAGGCAGCCTGAAACACTGTAGCAACGATATTTTTTTCCAGTATGACTGTTTAAAGCTTTATCCTGCCTCCTCCTACCTTCTGAAGTTATTTCATGCTGAAATTTCAGACAACAAGTTAAAACTTACAGGTGCTGTAAAATTCAACAGAAGATTTCCAGATCCTTCTGCACTTTATGTCCGACTGCACGGTTTACTGAAGACTCATACTTTTCCCTGTGACTGGTCTGCAGATACATCTTCTGATTTTATCTTTGACGGGACTCTTCTGTCTCAGTTCCTGAACTTCGAAGTCAGAATTCCTCTGCGGCTGCTCCGCAGACAAACTCGCTTACAGTTCTGTATGACATGTGATGAGCATTCCGTAATATTTAAAAATCTCCGCGACGAGCCAGGATTCCCGGATATATTGTCCTCCTCCAAAAACTCCTACCAATTTTGTGTTGACTCCGATTCATTATTTTTAAAGAGGCAACAAATATAAATTTAAAAAGTCCTGCAATCTGCCAAGATTAATTCTGGAGATTGCAGGATTTTTTCAAAAATAATCCTGTAATGTTTTTTTCAGAAATCTGGCGGAGGGCTGCTCCACCAGATAGTAAGTCAGGATTCCCAATGCTGCTGTCAAAAAAACAGACGTTGCAATCGCTGCTACCGGATAATCATGGAGAAAATCTGTATTTTTCCAGAGTGTTCTCTTAAGAATCGCAAATGCGACTTCCTGCATGACATAAATAGAATATGCATATTTTCCCGGAAAGCCAACAAATTTATAATCTGTCAGTCTGGAAACGATGCCTTTTCTTGTCAGAAGGCAGGCCAGAAATATCGGAAAAAGGATTACCACAATAAACTGATTCTCGTACGCCTTCCTGCTGTAAAAGAAATCAACCAGCAGCATGGATAATGTCAGGATTTCAAGAGCAGAAATAATCCAGAATCCTCTGTTATCCGGCCTTTCCCTCGATGATTTCTGTTGTTTCCATTTCTCTGTAATATCCGTCCATTCTATTGCAAACATATACCCCAGACCGATTCCTGCCACAGCACGCGCCATTCCGAGATTGATAATACTGTGGAACATTGTCCTTCCAAATCCACCATCCATGGCATTGATATTGATCTCATATCCAAAATAGATCAGCATACAGATCAGAAGTTTCATCTTTGAAGAATTATGAAAACATTTGTATAATACAAAATAAAATATCTCTACAACAAAAAATGCCGACACATACCAGTTCAGACCCTGCCAGTCAGTTGCAAGTCCACTGGACTGAAGAAACAAAAGGTCTACAAAAGATGCATAAATGGATTTTCCAAAAAATACTGCCGAAATAATAATGGAACATGCCAGTGCAGGCCATAAGCGGATCACTCTTCTTATAACAAAACTCTGCGTTGTCATATCCGGATGTTTCCGTATCGTATGATAAAGGAAATAACCCGATATGATAAAGAAACATTCCACAATATATTTCGCATACTTCGACTGCTCTGCAAGCCTCAGATACAAATCACATCCACCTGTATAATCCATCATAAATGAATGAAGCAGATGAAAATACACGATACATATGGCAAAAGCAAAACGAAGAAATTCTATGTTATAATACTTCTGTTTTCTTTCCATATTTCTCTGCTATCTCTATCAGTTCCTCTGCCCGTCGTTCAAAGGAATATTCTTTTTTTATCATTTCAAATTGTTCAAGTGCCTTTTCCTTTAAAGAGGGATATTCTTTTTCTACTTTCTGAACGCAGGCATCAAATTCTTCTTTGGTTTCATAATAAAGAACCGCGTCCGGAAATATCTCTTTCATTTCAGGACAACCATCCGAAATAACAGGCAGTCCACATGCCAGTGCATCAAATACCCGATTATTAATAATCTGATATTCCAGCATGTCTTTCCAGTGATCATTTAGAGTTACTTTTGCGGCCCTGTATAATTCCGGAAGCTTTTCATTTTCTTTGAAATCTCCCTCTATTATTTCGGTATGGTCCGGAATCATTTCCTTCCATCCACCGCCCCACACGTGTAACGGCATTCCATCTTCTACAGCCCAGAGAACACAATCTCTCATCACACCTCTTGTACTTCCTATAAAGATATACTGATTGCTGTGAAGTTCGTCCTTCTTGCCTTCCGGGCAGAACAATTCCGTATCTGTACACTGAAGCAACGGAACTACCGGAACTTTTATTTTATTCTTCAATTTTTCTGCAAAATATCTGGAACCTGCACATACTACATCGTACAGTTCATATTCTGCTTTGGATACTTGATCCGGATGGCTGATATTCCACATAATATACAGGCATTTTTTGTTTCTTCTGTCTGGACGGTAAAAATATTTTCCACGTAAAACAAGAACTACATCTGCACCCTCATCACAGCCCCAATCCTGTCTGGTATCCAGAATCACATATCTGCCTTTTCGCTCCAGATATTTCTGTAATGCCAGTGCATAATAATAATCTCCCCAATGGTATTTCAGTATTCCCTCTGTCGCAGGACATTTTATCACCCAAACCTGACGTCCCTCTGCAAGCCGTTCAACTTCTGATGCCATTTTCTGCCAGTTATCTCTTCGGTCAAATTCTCTTTCCATTCCCTTACGAAATCGCCCAATCTGATCCTGAATCTCCAGCGTCTTTTTTTGCTGAAGCTCATGACTGGCTTTCTGCTGTTCAAAATAATCTTCCATTTCTCTGAGGATTCTCTTTTCCATCTCTTTCAGCTGTTTCGTATACGATTCTGACAGAGAACTCCTGAGTTCATCCTCCAATGCGATGTTCTGTTCTTTTATTTCACTGAAAATGTTCTCTTTTTGATCTTCGAATTTTTTATCTATATAGGTTCTTCCTGCCGGAACTATTTTCCGTAAGGATTTTTTAACTTTTTTTAGTAATACCATAGTTATCTCTTTCTTCCTGCATGATATACAAGGCTGGTGCAACGAATATAAATCAAGTGAAAAAGTGAAAAGTACCGCAGTCCCTGGAACTACGGTACTTTCTTGTTATATTATCTCTCTGTTAAAAGTATGTTTAAAACTTGCCAGCGTCTGCAGCTTCCTGTACGGCAACTGCTACTGCTACTGTCATACCAACCATCGGGTTGTTACCAGCACCGATGAGACCCATCATTTCTACGTGAGCCGGTACGGAAGAAGATCCTGCGAACTGAGCGTCAGAATGCATAC
>OGDN01005103.1_pt1 | contig 10700 bp, 10 predicted proteins | sample 1570271 | NCBI WGS metagenome assembly OGDN01 (sample SAMEA4384481, study PRJEB24528) | human gut metagenome | reverse complement strand
CTGTGAGGTTCTTCTTTCGTCTATTGACATTATTTATGAATTACAGGAATGCTTAATATGTGCTTATTATAATAGAAAGAACTCGTTTTGCAATTCCAATATGTATAATATAAACCGTTATTGACTTTTTTAATTTCATATATTATCATACATTTGATAATAATCATCATTGTCAATATACAGAAGCGGAGGTAGGAGCCATAAAAACTAAAATTAAAGTATTATCAGGAGCACAATTAAAATACATTGCATTTTTGTCAATGCTGATTGATCACACAAACAAGGCATTGATCTATCCAAATTTAAATGGTGGCCGATTGAATACAGTTAGTGACATATTTGACATTATCGGAAGAATTGCATTTCCAATCTTTGCATTTTTACTTGTAGAAGGTTTTTTTAAAACAAGAAGCAGGGCTAAATACCTTGCAACTTTATTAGTATTCGGGGTAATTTCAGAAGTTCCTTTTGATCTGTTTACAACAAAGCAATTTTTTGAACCAAACTGGAATAACATTATGTTTACGTTAGCACTTATGCTTGTTACAATTTGGATGATCGACGTGTTAAAAAAGAAAATGGAGAAGTTTCCTAAGATATTATGGTTTCTCTTGTCATTTGTGATCCTAGCACTCATGTGCCTGATCGCTGCAATTCTCAGCCTTGACTATGATTATCATGCCATTTTAATTGGATATTTTTATTATATTTTTCATGGAAAAGAACTCGTTGCAATTCCATTTAATTTCTTATCCATGTATAAAGAACCATGGGCACTTCTTGGATTTGGATTGGTACTTACGTATAACGGAGAACGTGGAAAACAAAATAAGCTGATCAATTATTTATTTTATCCTGTACACTTGCTGATACTTGGACTGTTGAGAATATACTTAGGAATATAGGTAAAGAAAAATAGCCAAATTTGTTTGTTGACCAACTGTAGATTTCGAGTATATGATAAAAAGTTTGTATATTAAGGCTATCAAATCTGTTTGACTATTATCTTTTTGAATTGCAAAAAACTGTTCCAAAAGAAAACGAAGTGTTGGTACGCGTCCTTTCTTCTTCCATCAATGCTTCGGATTTTGCACAGTTTGAGTCGGCAGTCAAGACTGGAAAAGTATCCGCCATGTTCAAAGTCAAAGAATAAAAAAATTGGGAAGTTTCAAAAAATAATGAGAACATTACGCTTCCTCAGAAGGAGTTCTACCTGCTCTATAAACTGTTAAGCTATCCTGGGAGGATATTCACCCGTATGCAGTTGATGGACGAGATATGGGGTATGGATTCGCAGTCCGATGAACATACAGTTAGCGTTCATGTTGGGCGATTGCGGGAACGCTTTTACGACTGGACAGAATTTGAAATTGTCACTGTACGAGGATTAGGGTATAAGGCGGTGTTGCATGACGGGTGATAATAAAAAACAGCAGGCAGAAAGATAACTGTGCTCAGCTGCGTTGTAATATTTGTGTTTTTCATATTGCTGATTAGTCAGCTCATCGGGGTAAGATGTGTGTTTCTGCTTTTCCACAATGGAATTTTATCTATTCCATCTGCAAATCCTTTTCTTGTAATGTTTGCGTATCTGTTTTTAATTAGTTTGATTTTCGGAGTGCTCATAGCCACGGTTGCTGGTGCCATTTCGCTTCGCCCATTACGGCGTTTTATCAGAACAACGAAGGAGGTTGCTTCGGGTAATTTTTCTGTTCGATTCAAATTGGGCGGTCTGGAAGAATATAATCAGATCATGGTAAGCTTGAACACAATGATTGAAGAGATGAGTAATATTGAAACACTGAGAGATGATTTTGTAAGCAATATTTCTCATGAGTTTAAAACACCAATTGCATCCATTCACGGTTTTGCCAAATTGCTGAAAAAAGAAAATCTGCCGGAGGAATCCCGACAGGAATATTTAGATATTATCATTTTCGAATCTGAGCGACTTTCCATAGAAATAATAAATTTCATCAGCGTTGGAAAATCCCACTTTTTCTTTCTGGTAAAATCTTTTTCTGGATGCACCGTGAATTCTGATACATTCAAAGACATTTCATCAATTAATTTCCATAATGTAGCTTTTACTTCTTCCGAAAATTGCATAAGCGATAAGCTCCTAAAATGTAATATAATTAAGGGGCTTCGCCGCATTTTTTGACTGATTTGTCAAGTGTTTTTTCATTTTTTCGCATAAAAAGAACAGATATGCTTAAAGGGCATATCCGTTCTAATATAGTGATATTTTCTTATCTTAATGACATTGTTTAGTGGAGGGATAGTTCACTATCTTGCTTTTACTTTCTCCGTCGTAGCTTCAATACTGATTTCTCACAGCTCAAAGTGTTTTAATAAAATACTCTCTGCTTCTTCATTCCATAATCCACTATGAGCACTACATGAATCTGCAAGCTTGGCAAACAATGAATTTGTCTCTCCTAATTTTCTAAAGTCTTCAATTGCTGTAAGTGGCAGCTCAATCTGTGGATAAATAATCTTCTTAGATCCCTGCATCTTTTTTAAATATAGCGTTGTATCAACAATAGCATTAATTCCACCTATATGAGTAATACCAATCGCTGGATTGATCTTTTTGTTTTCGATCAACTCTAAAGCTTCTATCATATCTGATCGTAATCCCCCTGATGATCCAATCAGTTTTGTCTTTAGATAATGACTTCCATAGATATTCATTCCCGCCCGGTAATTCTTATCAGCAGTAGCCGCATAAATATTCATACAGCCATCCATTGCCATAATACGATTCCCGATTTCTGCTACACATTTCGGTGGTGCATAAACAAAAACATCATCATATCCTTTTTCATTTGTCATGGCAAGTAATACTGGTACCGAATCTGTCACCATAGATGGATTAATATAGTAAAGTTCTATTCCATGTCTCCTTCCTTCCTCGACTGGAATGATCCTTCTAACTTTCTCTAAACGTTCCTGGTTGGTATCTGTGATAACTAAACGCTTTGGCTTCTTCTCCATCTCTAACACATATCGGATCGCCATCAAGCCCATGGGACCTGCTCCTCCAAGAATGATCGTATTCCCGCCTTCTTTGATTCCTGATATATGATCATGCGATCCTTGTTTGCTGTGATAATTAGAATGAAAACTGCTCACTACACTATATAAAGCCTGTGCCTGTGCCAGTTCATAGTAAGCCCCTTTCTCACATTGGATAAGACATCCCTTTTCAATGACATCTCCCGGCACGATACAATACGTTGCTGCACCTCCAAAATATGGATAAGAATATCCTGGTGATTCTATCTGAAGCGGAATCTCAGGCACGATCACAAATTTCTTTCCTTCCTGATATTCTTCCTTCCATCGTTCTCCGACTTTCACAATCATTCCTGAAAATTCGTGTCCGATCAGTACTGGTTTCTTCTTAATATTCTTTGGCACTCGTAAATGCCGCTGTGCCAAAGTAATCTCTTTCAGCGTTGACATTGCAATCCCATTGCATTCAATCTTCAATAGCACTTCGTCTTCCGTGATTTCAGGGATTTCAAATTCTTCCAGACGTATATCTTTGACTCCGTAGAGTCTGACTCCTTTAATCTTCATGGTCTTTCGCCCCCTAAGTTTGCCAAATGTCAATGTCGCATTATGGTATTTGTTCAATTAGTCTTTTTTATTATAGCATAGGATGAAGGGAAAAAGAACTGTAGAAATTCTGATTTGTGGTTTGAATAGCCGTCCGTGTATATGAGAAAAACAAAATAATAGTATAAAAGATCCAGAACCATTGAAATTTTGCCGTCGTTTTGAACGGTTCGCAGCTAGTTTGGTGCGCTGTTTGAGCGAAGCGAGTTGCGCAAGGAAAACTAGCGAATCAGCGACCGTTCAAAACGGCGTGCATAAATTTCCTGGTCTGGATCTTTTATACTATTATTTTGTTTTTCTCATATACAGTCCCAACAACTACCTTTCAAACTGCAAATTAAAATTTCCTAAATCTCTGATATCTCTGTTCCACCAGTTCTTCCGGACTCATCTTATCATATTTCTCAATAAATCCAAGAATCATCTCTTTCATCTGCTCAGAAATATCTAAAATATTATCAATACTGGCTGGTTGTGGTTCCTCAATTACCTGCTCGATAATTCCTAATTCTTTTAAATCACTTGCTGTGATCTTCATAACCTTGGCAGCTTCGGAAGCTCTGTTTCCGTCTTTCCAAAGAATTGCTGCGAATCCTTCTGGTGACAGGATGGAATATGTAGAATTCTCTAAACTCCATACTTCATTGCCAATAGCCAGAGCCAGAGCGCCGCCGCTTCCTCCTTCTCCGATCATGATAGAAAGAATTGGTACTTTGATATTTGACATCTCGAATAAGTTTCTTGCGATTGCTTCTCCGACACCGCCTTCTTCTGCTTCTAATCCGCAGAATGCTCCCGGTGTGTCTACAAAGAGAATGATCGGACGATGGAATTTCTCTGCCTGTTTCATCAGTCTTAGGGATTTTCTGTATCCTTCTGGTGATGGCATTCCAAAATTTCGTTTGATATTTTCTTTGGTTGAGCGTCCTTTTTGCTGTCCGATGACTGTCACTGGTCTTCCTCCAATAGAGGCTAATCCACCAACGATCGCTTTGTCATCTCCAAAATAACGGTCTCCGTGTAAGGACATATATCGTTCAAAAATCGTAGAAATATAATCAAGACTTGTTGGGCGTTCTGCGGATCTTGAGATCTGCACTCTCTCCCATGGTGTATAATTACTGCTCATATTCACAACTCCTTATGATCGTTACCAGCACTTTTCTTAATTTTTTGCGCTCTACGATCTTATCTACAAATCCATGTTCTAACAAAAATTCTGCTCTCTGGAATCCTTCTGGTAACTTCTGTCCGATCGTCTGTTCAATAACTCTCGGTCCTGCAAATCCGATCAATGCCCCTGGTTCTGCCAAAATGACATCTCCAAGCATTGCGAAACTTGCAGTCACACCACCAGTTGTTGGGTCTGTTAATACCGTGATATATAATAACCCTGCTTCGTCGTGGCGTTTTAATGCTGCAGATGTTTTTGCCATCTGCATTAAGGATACGATTCCTTCCTGCATTCTGGCTCCTCCGGAACATGTGAAAATGATGATCGGTAATCTCATCTCGGTTGCACGTTCAACAGCTCTTGTGATCTTCTCACCGACAACTTCTCCCATACTGCCCATCATAAAATCTGCTCCCATAACTGCGATCACAACATCTTTTCCAAGAATCTTTCCTTTTCCTGTGACGACTGCTTCATCAAGATTCGTCACAGAACGCTGGCGTTCCAGTTTATTCTTATATCCTGGGAAATTCAGTGGATCGCTTGTATCCATCTTTGCATCCCATTCCTCAAAAGTATCTTTATCTAAAACCATGGCAATTCTTGTCTTTGGACGAATTCTAAAGTAATTACCACAAACTGGACATACATAATCATTTTCGATCAGATCCTCATTGTATACAGGCTTTCCACAGCAGTTACACTTCTGGAATAATCCTTCCGGTGCCTGAAATTCAAGGAGCGTGTCCTTTGCTTTTCGTACACGCTCTGCCTGTTTTAATTCCTGAGGTGATAATGTCCTTTTTTTAAACATATCTTTTAATGACATGATACTCACCTTAACTTTCTTTATTCAGCTTAACTTTCTTTGTTCCGCTCAGCCTTTTATTCAGCTTCATTTTCAGTCTGATGTTTCTCCTGAAAACGTTCAATAAATCCTGTATCGACATTTCCTTCGATAAAATCTTCATCATTGATGATCTCATACTGATAATCAATGTTTGTCTTCACACCTTCTAACACAAGTTCACCTAATGCGTTGCGCAGTTTCCTTAGTGCCAGCTCACGGTTCTTGTCATATACGATCAGTTTTGCGATCATGGAATCATAGTATGGCGGAATCTGGTATCCTGCGAATAATGCAGAATCAATTCTGACTCCTTTTCCTCCTGGGAAATGTACATTGGTTACCGTTCCAGGACTTGGACGGAAATCATGTTCTGTGTCTTCCGCATTGATTCTCACTTCGATCGCATGTCCATGAACATGGACATCTTCCTGTGTATAAGTCAGATGTTCTCCTGCTGCGATACGAATCTGCTCACGGATCAGATCGATTCCTGTGACCCATTCAGTCACCGGATGTTCCACCTGAATTCTTGTGTTCATCTCGATAAAATAGAAATCTCCGTGTTTATCACGTAAGAATTCGATCGTTCCTGCACTGTAATACTCTGCGGCTTTCGCTGCTTTGACTGCGATCTCACCCATCTTCTTACGCTGTTCATCACTGATGGCTGGAGATGGTGATTCTTCGATCAGTTTCTGGTGTCTTCTCTGGATGGAACAATCTCTTTCTCCAAGATGGATCGTATTTCCATATTTGTCTGCAAGAATCTGGAATTCGATATGGCGTGGATCTTCGATATATTTTTCAATATACATCGTTCCATCACCAAATGCATTCTCTGCCTCTAACTTCGCTGTCTCAAATGTATGTACGAAGTCTTCAGAATCATAACAGACACGCATTCCCTTTCCACCGCCACCTGCGGAGGCTTTGATCATGACTGGGTATCCCATATCATCTGCGATCTTCTGTCCTTCTTCTGCTTCGTATACCGCATCTTTTGTACCAGGAACTACTGGTACTCCGGCATCCATCATTGTCTTTCTGGCTGCGGATTTATTTCCCATGCGGTCGATGATCTCTGCAGATGGTCCGATAAATGTGATATTGCATTTCTCACACATTCTTACAAATTTGCTGTTCTCTGACAAAAATCCAAATCCAGGGTGAATCGCATCCGCTCCGACTGCCATTGCAGCCCCAAGTACACGTTCCATGTCAAGATAACTGTCTTTGGCAGGTGCTGGTCCGATACAGATCGTCTGGTCTGCCAGCTGGGCATGGAGTGCATCTTTATCTGCTTCAGAACAGATTGCTACGGACATGATATCCATCTCACGGCACGCACGGATGATACGCACTGCGATCTCTCCTCTGTTTGCAATTAAAATCTTCTTAAACATTTAAGAAACCCTCTCTTATCCAATCATAAATGTAATCTCTGCAGATGCCACTTTCTTACCATCTACAGTTGCTGTTCCCTGTGCAACACCGACTGGTCCTTTGACTTTGATCATCTCAACTTCTAATGTCAGCACATCTCCAGGAACAACTTTTCCTCTGAATTTTGCTTTGTTGACTCCACCTAAGAATGCGATCTTTCCTTTATATTCATCTGCGGAAAGTGCACATACAGCTCCAGTCTGTGCCAGTGCTTCAATGATCAGTACTCCAGGCATCACTGGTTCCTGTGGAAAATGTCCTGCAAAAAATGGTTCATTATATGTTACGCATTTTTTACCAACGATACGTTTTCCTTCTTCCATCTCCTCGATGCGGTCCACTAATAAAAATGGGCTTCTGTGAGGGATTGTATTCATAATATCTTTAATATCCATTACCATAATAAACGTTCTGCCTTTCTTACTGGATAACCATTAATGGCTGTCCATATTCAACCATCTTACCATTCTCAACTAAAATAGCTGCAACAGTTCCATCGTATTCGCTTTCTACTTCATTCATCAGTTTCATTGCTTCTACGATTCCGATCACCTGTCCTTTTTTGACTTTGTCACCAACGGATACATATGGATCAGCTCCTTCGGATGGTGCTGCATAAAATGTACCAACAAGCGGTGCTTTGATCTCATCTCCGTAAAGAAGCTCTTCCGGCTGTTCCTCACTCTGTTCCGGCATGATCGCTGCGCTCTGTACTGGTACTCCGGCAACAGATGCATCTACCGTTGCGATCTTAGCTTTTTTCTTAGCGATTCTGATTGAAAATTCTTCATTATTATATTCAAATTCATCGACATTTGCAGCAGATACTGCAGCGATCAATTCTTTCATCTCTTTGACTTCCATGTCAGTCTCCTTCTAAATTAATCTTCAAATTTCTTCACAAGAAGTGTTGCGTTATGTCCTCCGAATCCAAGAGAGTTACTCATAACGTAATTTACCTTGCGGTCTGTTACTGGTTCTAATGTATAATCAAGATCACATTCTTCATCAGGAACTTTTAATCCTACAGTTGGATGGATGTAATCTTCTTCGATTGATTTAACACATGTGATAAATTCGATCGCACCAGCTGCTCCAAGTCCATGACCGATCATAGATTTTGTAGAACTGATCTTCACATCATATGCGTGTTCTCCTAATGCTTTCTTGATCGCTTTTGTCTCAAATAAGTCATTTGCATGCGTACTTGTTCCATGTGCATTGATATAGTCAATTTTATCTGGTGTGATTTCCGCTTCGTCCATTGCAAATACCATGGCTCTTGCTGCACCTTCTCCATCTTCACATGGAGATGTGATATGATATGCATCACTTGTTGCTCCATATCCAACAACCTCTGCCAGAATATTTGCTCCTCTTGCCTGTGCATGTTCAAGGCTCTCTAATACAACGATTCCTGCACCTTCACCGATGACAAATCCATCTCTTTCTTTATCAAATGGAATAGATGCTCTCTCTGGATCATCAGATGCGCTTAATGCTGTTAATGCAGCAAATCCACTGACTGCTACTTCTGATACCGCTGCTTCTGTTCCACCAGCTACCATCACATCAGCTTCTCCAACCTGAATAGATCTGTATGCTTCACCAATTGACTGTGTTCCTGTTGCACATGCTGTCACAACGTTGATACTCTTTCCACGAAGCCCGAATGCAATAGATACATTTCCTGCTGCCATGTTAGAGATCATCATTGGAACTGCCAGAGGTTTTACTCTGTTTGGTCCTTTTTTATCTAATGTTCTTGTTGTTGTTTCGATCATCTGAAGACTTCCAACTCCTGATCCCACAGATACACCGATTCTTGTTGTATCTTCTTTCTCAAGATCAAGTCCTGCATCTTCGATCGCTTCTTTTGTTGCAGCAACTGCATACTGTGAAAACAGTTCCATACGTCTTGCTGCTTTTGGTGCCATATAGTCTTTTGCATTGAAGCCTTTGACTTCAGCTGCCAGATGTGCTTTATATTCTGTCGCGTCAAAATATGTAATCGGTGCAAATCCGATCTTCTGCTCCTTAACACCACTCCAAAATTCTTCCACGCTGTTTCCGATCGGTGTAATCGCACCCATACCAGTTACAACGACACGTTTCATGTTCTTCATATAAAAACTCCTTTACATTCCCATTCCGCCATCAACACTGATCGTCTGGCCTGTAATATATGCTGCCTTGTCAGATGCTAAGAAAGCAACTGTTTCTGCAATATCTTTTGTCTGTCCCATTCTCTTTAACGGAATACTTGCTAATAAATTCTCTTTGACATCTTCTGGCAGTACGTCTGTCATCTCTGTTTCGATAAATCCAGGTGCGATCGCATTGACCGTGATTCCTCTGGAACCTAATTCTCTTGCAAGAGATTTTGTCATACCAATGATTCCAGCCTTAGATGCACAGTAATTGACCTGTCCTGCATTTCCCATGACCCCGGATACAGAAGACATATTGATGATATGTCCAGATTTCTGCTTTAACATGATTCTTGAAACATGTTTCATACAGTTAAATGCACCTTTTAGATTTACTTCGATGACTTTATCAAATTCTTCTTCACTCATTCTCATGATCAGGTTGTCTTTTGTGATTCCGGCATTATTTACCAGAATATCAATTGACCCAAATTCTTTCTTTACAGAAGTGATCATCTCTTTCGCAACATCAAAATCAGAGACATCTCCCTGATATGCTTTTGCATTACCGCCTGCTGCTTTGATCTCTTCTACTACCGCTTCTGCTTTATCTTTGGAACCGCAATAATTTACAATCACAGTTGCTCCATATCCTGCAAGAGTTAAAGCTGTTTCTCTTCCAATTCCGCGGCTTGCACCTGTTACGATTGCAACTTTTCCACTTAACATGATTACATGATCTCCTTTAATTTCTCTAAATCTTCTACTTTCGCAATATTGATCGCTTTGACATTACGATCGATCTTGCGCATAAATCCACATAATGTTCTTCCTGGTCCGATCTCTACAAATGTATCTGCACCATCAGCGATCATCTTCTCAATAGATTGTTCCCAGCATACAGAAGAATAAACCTGTCTTCCAAGCAGTTCTTTGACTTCATCTTTGTTTGTGATAAATTCTGCTGTTGTATTGGATACATATGGTACCTTTGGATCATTTACTTCGACATCAGCTAATACATCTAATAATTTCTCTCCAGCTGGTTTTAACATTGGAGAATGGAAAGGTCCGCTGACTTTCAGTGGAAGTACTCTCTTAGCCCCAGCTTCTTTTAATGCATCTCCAGCTTTCGCTACTGCCTCTGATTCTCCAGAAATAACGATCTGTCCAGGGCAGTTATAATTTGCGATCGTCACGATTCCTTCAACGTCAGGTAAAACTGCTTCAATCGCTTCTTTCTTCATTCCAAGAACTGCTGACATTGCTCCTTCTCCTGCTGGAACTGTGTCTTGCATCAGGATTCCTCTCTGTCTTACCACTTTCACAGCATCTTCAAAGCTCATCACATCAGACGCCACCAATGCACAGTATTCTCCAAGACTTAATCCGGCTGTCAGGTCAGGCTTTAATCCCATTTCTTCGATCTTCTTTAAGATTGCAACACTTGCAGTTA
>OGDN01005100.1_pt1 | contig 10708 bp, 10 predicted proteins | sample 1570271 | NCBI WGS metagenome assembly OGDN01 (sample SAMEA4384481, study PRJEB24528) | human gut metagenome | reverse complement strand
GATGGTTCCGCACACATTGGAAGCGTGGAGACAGACCAGAAGCCGGGTATTTGGTTTTATAAGTGCTTCTGCTTTTTCAAGGAGAAGATTACCCTCATGGTCACAGGGGATACGGTCAAAAGTCACTCCCTGCTTCGTAAGCTGGACAAGTGGACGCATGACGGCATTGTGCTCCATGGAAGTTACCAGAACATGATCTCCTGGTTTGAGGATTCCTTTGAGCAGGATATTCAGGCTCATGGTGATATTTTGTGTGAAGATTACATTTTTTCCTTTACCGGATGTAAAATGGAACAGGCGTCGAAGCTGTTCTCTTGTCTCAAAAATCTGTTCTTCTACAGAGTAGGCGGCACGATAGCCTCCGCGTCCTACATTGACAGCACAGCCGGAGAGATACTGATAAACGGCGTCTGCAACAGAGGGGGATTTGGGGAAGGAAGTGCTTGCCTGATCCAGATATATTTTTTGCATAAGATTACCTCACGTATGTTTAATTAAACTATAGTATAACACTATTTATAAATTTTATCTATAAGTAACCATAAAAAGCGGCTATATTTAATTGGTGAAAAACATCTAAAAATGATATGATAATACAAAGAAAATATGCTGAGAACAAAAAAAATCAGCATTGAGGGAAAGGGAGGTAACTTTAAATGAAAAAAGAAAAAACAACAATTGTTGTGGCAGGTCTGCTTATCGGTGTGATCGCGGCCATGCTGGTATTTTTTGGAAATCCTGCCAATATGGGATTCTGTATTGCATGTTTCCTTCGCGATACCACGGGTGCGCTGGGACTCCATTCTGCAGCAGCAGTACAGTATATTCGTCCGGAGATCATAGGACTTGTACTGGGGGCATGTATCGTATCACTTATCACAAAGGAATTTCGTCCGAGAGGTGGTTCAGCTCCAGTGACCAGATTCACGCTGGGGGCTTTTGCAATGATCGGATGTCTGATGTTTCTCGGCTGTCCATTCCGTATGATCCTGCGTCTTGCGGGTGGTGACGGAAATGCACTTCTGGGCCTGGCAGGATTTGTGGCAGGTATTCTGACAGGAACTTTCTTCCTTAAGAAAGGTTATACTCTGAAACGTTCCTACAAGATGCCGAATCTGGAAGGTGGTATTTTCCCGGCATTCCAGATCGTAATGCTGCTTCTTCTTGTACTTGCACCGGCATTTATTCATTTTACGGAGCCGGAAGGCGGACCGGGAGCAAAACATGCAGCGATTCTGATCGCACTGGCTGCTGGCCTGATCGTTGGTGCCCTTGCACAGAGAACTCGTCTGTGTATGGTTGGCGGAATCCGTGATGCGGTTCTGTTTGGTGAATTTAAACTTTTATTTGGTTTTGTGGCTATCCTTGTCAGTGCACTGATTGTAAATGTGGCACTTGGATATTTTCATCCTGGATTTGCCGGTCAGCCGGTTGCACATACTGACGGACTGTGGAATGCACTTGGTATGTATCTGGCTGGTTTTGCGTGTGTTCTGCTCGGTGGATGCCCGCTGCGTCAGCTGATTCTTTCCGGTGAGGGAAATACTGATTCTGTTGTCACAGTTCTTGGACTGATGGCAGGAGCTGCGTTTGCACATAACTTCGGACTGGCAGCTTCGGCAGATGGTCCGACTGCAAATGGTAAGATTGCGGTTGTTATCGGCATCGTAGTTGTAGCAGTGATAGGAAGTATAAATTCCATGCGAAAAGTGGAGGCCTGAAAGGAGAATGATATGAAGAAAGTAGATGCAAGAGGACTGTCCTGTCCGGAGCCTGTTATTCAGACGAAAAATGCCATGGCATCCAAAGAAGCACAGTATGAGGTTCTGGTGGATAACGTTGTGGCAAAGGAGAATGTTTCCCGGTTTGCACTGCATCAGGGATATCAGGTGCAGGTGGAAGAACAGGGCGATGATTTCCTTCTCAAGATAAAGAAATGATGAGGTATATTGCTACGTTTTATTCTCATTATGGCGCGATCCAGTATCGTAAGAACTGTGAGAAGCTGAACCTGGAAGCGGTGATCATGCCGGTTCCAAGAGATTTAAGCTCTTCCTGCGGAACCTGCGTCCGCTTTGAAACAGAGGGAGAGTTTCCGGAAAAAAATGAGGAAATTGAGCAGATCGTCCGGATCGAGGATGCGGGATATGTGTGTATGTATCACGCAGATGAGGAATAAACCGTATAGAAGAGTTGATGAAGTTTGAGGGAGCCTTTTAGGCTCCCTTTGTTACTGTGAACAGTTACGTTCCCTTTACTAATTTGTGGTCTGAGATTGTATGAAAGAAGAAATTCGTGTATACTGGAATTCACAGACAGACTGCCAAAAGGCAGCACAAAATCAGGAGTGAATAAAATGAGAGAAAAACTGACAAAAAGAGACGTAGAAAAAATAGAAGAAGAGATAGAGCATCGTAAGCTGGTCATCCGAAAAGAAGCGATCGAGGCGGTCAAGGAAGCCCGTGCACAGGGTGATTTAAGTGAAAATTTTGAGTACTACGCTGCGAAGAAACACAAAAATCAGAACGAGAGCAGAATCCGTTATCTGGAGAGAATGCTCAAGACCGCAGAACTTGTGGAGGATACCTCCGGATCAGACGAAGTGGGAATGGACGATATTGTTGAAGTGGAATTTGAGGAGGATGGCGAGGTGGAAAAATACAAACTGGTCACTTCCATCCGCGGAAATTCCATGGAAAACCGTGTCAGCATTGAATCACCGATCGGAAAAGCACTGAAAGGACATCGTGTCGGAGACAGAGTCAGAGTTCAGGTAAATGAAAATGTAAGTTATTATCTGCGCATTCGCTCTATTGATAAAACGGGCGATGAGGGAGAGGATATACGAAGCTTCTGAGCATGAGACTCGTGAATAAGGGACATTTTTCGTAACTGTTTACAAGTAATATCCCGCGAGGTGTTTTGCCATAAATATGGCAAAATCCCGAGACATACCGGGCAAAATCCGATTTTACAAAGATTTAACACAATGCTGGTGAGAACTTTACACTCTGCCAATATGATGAATCCATATTAAAATTTAAAAGCAGCCGGTTAATATAGCATTAACACCTGACAGCTGCAGAAGAAGGAGAAGATTATGGATTTTTTCAGCATATTGACACTGCTGGGCGGACTTGCCCTGTTTTTGTATGGAATGCAGGTCATGGGCGATGGCCTGGCAAAGGTATCAGGAGGAAAACTGGAACAGATTCTTGAAAACCTGACTTCCAGTAAATGGAAGGCAGTGCTTCTTGGATTGTGTGTAACTGCAGTGATCCAGTCCTCATCAGCAACGACGGTTATGGTCGTTGGTTTTGTAAACTCAGGTATTATGAAGCTGACGCAGGCAGTCGGCATCATTATGGGTGCAAATATCGGAACTACGGTTACTTCCTGGCTTTTGAGCCTGACGGGAATTGAGAGCAGCAACTTTTTTATCAGTCTTTTGAAGCCGAGTTCCTTTTCACCGGTGCTGGCAATGGTCGGAATTATCCTTCTGACCTTTACCAAAAGTTCACGCAAAAAGGATATTGGTACGATTCTTCTTGGATTTGCGGTATTAATGTTTGGTATGGAATCCATGAGTGGTGCTGTAAAGCCGCTGGCAGATGTCCCGGAATTTACAGGACTTCTTCTTAAATTTTCCAATCCGGTAGCAGGAATTCTTGCAGGTGCGATCCTGACTGCGATCATTCAGTCGTCTTCCGCCTCTGTCGGTATTCTTCAGGCACTCTGTATGACAGGTGCAGTTCCGTTCAGTGCTGCGTTTCCGATCATTATGGGACAGAACATCGGTACCTGCGTGACAGCACTTCTGTCTGCCATCGGTGCAAACAAAAATGCCAAAAGAGCAGCTATGATCCATCTGTATTTTAACCTTATCGGAACGGTTATATTTATGGCACTGTTTTATCTGATCAACACAGCAGTACATTTTTCTTTTATGACACAGATGGCGACACCGGCTACGATCGCGATCACACACAGTATCTTCAATATCACAGCAACCATAGTATGGCTTCCATTCTCAGGACTTCTTGTAAAGCTTGCCTGCCTTACCATTCGTGACGACAAGCACGATGAGGTCAGCAGAGAAGATCAGGAATTTATGATCCTGGAATCAAGATTTCTGGAAAAACCGGCATTTGCAGTAGAGCAGGGAAGAAATGCAGCCAGACATATGGAGAGCGAGTCAAGAAAGGCTCTGGATATTGCACTTGGACTGATCCAGAAATATGATGAAGAACAGGCGGGGAGAGTTGAGAATATTGAAGCAAAGGTGGACCGTTATGAAGATGAACTGGGAACTTATCTGGTGAAGCTGAATAACAAGGATCTTTCAGAGAAAGACAGCCACAGCGTTTCCATCATGCTTCACTGTATTGGAGATTTTGAACGTATTTCTGATCATGCAGTCAACATCATGGAGTCAGCAAGAGAACTTTATGAAAAAAATCTCAGCTTTTCTGTGCAGGCAAAAACAGAACTGCAGGTTCTGATCGCCACGGTGGGAAGAATCGTAGATACGGCATATGAGGTATTTGACAAGCAGGATATGAATCTTACCCGCGATGTGGAGCCGCTGGAAGAGATTGTGGATGAACTGAGCAAAGAACTGAAGCGGCGTCATGTCAATCGTCTGCGTTCGGGGGAATGCACGATCGAGATGGGATTTATCCTCACAGACCTCCTTACCAGTCTGGAACGCATCGCAGACCATTGTTCCAACATCAGTGTCTGTGTAACGCAGGTAAGAGAGAACCTTTATGACACACACAGTCATCTGGAAAGCCTCAAAAACGAACCGGATGATTCGTATTTTAATCGTCTGGAAGAACTGCAGAAAGAGTATGTGCTTCCGTAACTATGAGGGCACGGAACAGTTATGTACTTCCATAAGGGGACATAGACAGTCAGCAGATTCCGGGCAGAAAGGGAAGTGACAAGAATAAAAGAATGATCTATTGTGTAGAAGATGAAAAAAATATCAGAGAACTTTTAATCTATACTCTGGAAACAACCGGATTTTCGGCAAGAGGCTTCTCAAGCGGAAAAGAACTCCGTGCTGCCCTGAGGGAAGAACTCCCGGATCTTATTCTTCTGGATATCATGCTTCCGGGGGAAGATGGATACAGTATTCTGGAACGGCTCAAAGCTTCTCAGGAGACGAAGAATATTCCGGTGATCATGGTCACAGCAAAAGAAGCCGAGTTTGATAAGGTGCGCGGACTGGAATCAGGAGCGGATGACTATATTACGAAACCTTTTGGAATGATGGAATTTGTTGCAAGAGTAAAAGCGGTTCTGCGCCGCTGTTCCAGGCAGGAAGAGGATAAGGAACTGAGATGCGGTGAACTTATATTGTCTGTCGGAAAGCATCAGGTCTGCTGGAAAGGGCAGAAGATCGATCTGACACGAAAAGAGTTTGAGCTTCTTCAGTATCTGATGGAAAATAAGGGACTGGTCATGACACGAAATCAGATTCTCTGCCATGTGTGGGGATATGATTTTGATGGCGAAACAAGAACAGTTGATGTACATGTCCGTACTCTCAGACAGAAGCTTGGGGATGCCGGAAATCAGATTGAAACTGTCCGTGGCGTAGGATACCGGATCGGAGCATAAAATGAGGAAAAAAATTTTAAACCATACCTGTCTTCTAGTGGTTGTGTCCATGTTCCTGACTTTCTTTGCGGCAAGTCTGGTCATGTACAGTAAATACAATGAGGATCTGAAACAGAGTGTCCGCGACAGTATCAGATATATCCAGAATGGCGTGGAGAAGATGGGAGATTCTTATCTGGATAAAAAGCTGGATGAGGCCTCTGCCGCCCGCATTACACTTCTTGACGGGGAAGGAAATGTGCTGTTTGACTCTCTTGAGAATCCGGCGATGCTTGAAAATCACAGTAACCGGCCGGAGTTCATCGAGGCAGAAAAGAACGGATATGCGGAGACTATGCGTTATTCCGAGACACTTTCCAAGCAGAACTTTTACTGTGCGGTGAAGCTTTCAGATGGAAATATTCTCCGTGTGGGAAGTACAACGGACAGTGTGTTTTCAACAATGTTATCGAGTTTTTCCATTCTTGGAGTGCTTTTGATCCTGATTCTGATGTTGTCCTTCTTTCTGGTGAGAAGGCAGACAAAGGATCTGATTGAACCAATCAATACATTGGATCTGGAACACCCGCTCAAAGAAGTACAGTATGAGGAAATGCGTCCTCTTCTGGAGCGTGTAGATGAGCAGAATCATCAGATTGCAAAACAGATGGAGGAACTTAAGGCGGCAGAGGCTGTTCGAAGAGAGTTTTCTGCGAACGTTTCTCATGAGCTTAAGACGCCGTTGATGTCGATTTCGGGATATGCGGAGCTGATGATGAACGGAATGGTTCCGGAGAATAAGATACAGGAATTTTCGGGAAGAATTTATCATGAGGCAAGCAGGCTGAGTACACTGGTAACGGACATTATCCAGCTTTCAAGACTGGATGAGAAAGACAGTGATATGCCGTTTGAATCAGTGGATCTGTATGAATTGGCAGAGGATATCATTCTTCATCTGAACAGCGTAGCTTCAAAAAAAAATATTCAGCTGCAGCTTAATGGACATTCTGTTTCCGTAGAAGGCGTGCGGCAGGTTCTTTATGAGATGCTATACAATATTGCGGACAATGCGGTACGATATACAGAGAAGAACGGAACCGTCAAAATTTATGCAGGGCAGAGAGGAAGCCATCCGTATTATCGTGTGGAGGATAACGGAATTGGCATTCCAAAAGAAGAGCAGAAAAGAATTTTTGAGCGTTTTTACCGAGTAGACAAGAGTCATTCCCGTGAAACCGGTGGTACTGGACTGGGGCTTTCTATTGTAAAACACGGTGCGCTTATGCATAATGCGGAAATAATACTGGACAGTGCACCAGGGCAGGGCACAAAAATGGAGCTGGTCTTTTGACCGGCTCCGTTTTTGTGTGAAAGATACTCCTGGAATTGTTAAAACTCCATTTCGGAGAGTGCGTCTTCATCGGCAATGATGATACAGTCCGGATGGAACTGAAGGATGGATCCTGGAACTTCTGGTGTGACTGGTCCCTGAATCACCTGTTTCAAAATAGAAGCTTTGTCCTTGCCGCTGACAACAACAATAAGCTTTTTGCAGCGCATGATCGTTCCGATTCCCATGGTATAGGCCTGACGTGGAACATCGTCCTCACTGGCGAAGAAACGTTTATTTGCCTGGATTGTGGTTTCGGTAAGGTCAACGCAATGTGTTTCATCCTCAAAGTGATCGGAAGGTTCATTGAAACCAATATGTCCGTCATGACCAAGACCTAGAATCTGAAGATCTGCAGGCCCTACCTGGTGAAGCAGTTCGTTATAAGCCTGGCAGGCTTTGTGACTGTCTGTCTCTGTGCCGTCCGGAACATAAGTATGATCATAGGAAATGTTGATTCTGTGGAACAGATGTGTGTTCATGAAGTAGCGGTAGCTCTGTTCATGAGAGCCTGAAAGTCCCTTATATTCATCAAGGTTTACAGTGGTGATTTCGGAAAAATCCAGGTCGCCGTCCTGGTACATTTCCACCAGTCTGTCGTAAGTGCCGACAGGAGATGAACCGGTCGCCAGACCGAGAACACTGTCTGGTTTCAGGATGATCTGAGCTGCAATGAGATTGGCAGCTTTGCGGCTGAGTTCCTGATAGTTTTTTACTTTACAGATTTGCATGTGATTTCCTCCCTGTCCATTTATGGATTATTTGTATTTTTAATTCGTAACTGTGATGCGATTATATGGATGATACTCAGTTTCTGTTCTGGGGACGCTCGGATATTGCCTTTATGGAAGTGGCATATTCTGTAGGTGTCATTCCGGACAGCTTCTTGAACTGCCGGGAAAAATAGTGGATAGAAGAATAGCCAAGAAAATCTGAAATCTGAGTAAAGTTCATATCGTTTTCCCGGATAAGCTGTTTGGCAAAATCTATTTTCATACGGGTGAAAAATTCAATCACACCGCACTGGTATTCCTCTCGAAAAATCTTCTGCAGCTGAGAATGGCCGATCATATTGTTTCTGGAAATTTCCTGGATAGTCAGAGATTCCCGGATGTGCTGTTCCAGATAATGTATGATTTCCCGGCAGACATCAGAAGTCGTCTGACATGGATCGTAAATTCCGGCAGACGCAGAATAGTGTGAATTTGTACAGCGGCGTATCATATGGATCAGAAGTTCTTCCAGATACAGGATCAGAAGCTGCTGTGCTCCAAAGGGGATGTTTTCTTTCTTTTTCATTTGTTCCAGATAAGGATCATCCATGGGAGAAGAAAAGCAGTTCCGGGCTTCGGCAATGATACGGCCGAGAATGCTGCGTTCGGTATCAGAAAAATTAAGAACCTTGTTTTCAAAAAACTTCATACATGGAGAATCGCAGGCAAAAGAGATCACTACAACGCGTGGTGCAGTTCTTCCGGTAGCCTTTAATGTATGAAATTCATTGGGACGATGAAAGATAACCTGTCCACGGGACAGTGTATAACAGCCATTGTCAGTAACAACCTCGGCGGCTCCTGTATCAACACACTGAAATTCCCAGAAGTCATGACGTTCTCCGTCAAAATAAAAATCATTCTGATATTCGTAGTAATGAATGGTATAAATGCTTTTTATAAAAAGTTCCCGCTCCAGCGAAACACTCTGATAAGCCACGGAAATTCCTCCTCTGTAAGATAAGAGTTGTTGATTTGTAATATTGTTACCTTTCTTTATAATAATAAATTTGTACGAAATAGTCAAATTATAAATAATATTGTACAAAAATATCGATTGATCGTGCAAATACTATTTTGAAAAAAGTGTACATATTATATAGAGGATAAGAATTATTTATTGTCTTATAGAAGTTTGTGGTGTACAGTTATTTTAACACTATCCAGGAGATAGTATTTCACTGAGAAACAGGAGGAAAAGATGATGAAGAAACCGGTTTTAGTAGTTATGGCAGCAGGAATGGGAAGTCGTTACGGTGGCCTGAAACAGATCGATCCTATTGATAAAGAAGGACATATCATTATGGATTTTTCTATTTATGATGCAGTGAGAGCAGGATTTGAAAAAGTTGTATTTATTATAAAGAGAGAAAATGAGGAGATGTTCCGTGAGGTGATCGGCAACCGGCTGAGCAGACAGATAGAGGTTGCCTATGTGTTCCAGGAATTAGCAAATCTTCCAGAGGGATATTCTGTTCCGGAGGGAAGAGTAAAACCGTGGGGAACAGGACATGCTGTGCTGAGCTGCATAGATGAGATTGACGGACCGTTTGTGGTTATTAATGCAGACGATTATTATGGAATGCATGCATTTAAGATGGCATATGATTTCCTGACTTCCAATCAGGAAGATGGAGACATTTATCATTATATGATGGTCGGTTATCGCCTTGAAAATACCCTGACGGAGAATGGACATGTTGCAAGAGGGGTCTGTGTGACAGATGAGGATGGTCATCTGATCAAGATCAACGAGCGTACACATATTGAGAAGCATGACGGTGGAACAGCGTACACAGAAGATGATGGTAAGACCTGGACAATGCTTCCGAAGGGCAGCATCGTTTCTATGAACATGTGGGGCTTTTCAGAAAGTATTTTGCAGGAACTGAAAGCCCGTTTTAAACCATTCCTCGATGAGGCACTTCAGAACAATCCTATGAAGGGGGAATATTTCCTTCCGTTTGTAGTGGATGAACTTCTTCAGGAAAAGAAAGCAACAGTCAGAGTCCTGAAGTCAGAGGACAAATGGTATGGAGTCACATACAAAGAAGATAAGCCGATGGTTATGAACGCGATCCAGAATCTGAAAGATCAGGGACTGTATCCGCAGAATTTATGGGAGGAAGCATAAGGTGGAAAACAGCAATAAAATATCCGAAGTGACAGAAGCTTTTAATTTGCCGGGTAAACTAAAAGAATGTATTCCGTATGGAAACGGACATATCAATGATACCTACAGGCTTACCTGTGAAACCCCGGAGGGGATCAGGCGTTATATTCTGCAGAGAATGAGCAGGCGTATCTTTAAGAATCCGCAGGAACTGATGGAAAATGTCAGCGGTGTTACTTCATGGCTCCGCAAAAAGATCATTGAAAATGGCGGCGATCCGGAGCGTGAAACTCTGACGCTGTTAAACAGCCGGGAAAATCTTCCATATTTTGTTGATTCAACGGGAGATTACTGGAGAATTTATCTGTTTATAGAGGGAGCAACCTGCTATGAACAGGTCAAGGATGATAATGATTTTTATCAGAGTGCAGTGGCGTTTGGACATTTTCAGAGACTTCTGGCAGATTATCCGGCAGAAACTCTTCATGAGACGATCAAAGATTTTCATAATACACCGGACCGTCTGAAGAAATTTAAAAAAGCAGTAGCTGAAGATGTATGTGGAAGAGCTGCAGCTGTTCAGGATGAAATCAACTTTATTCTGGAAAGAGAAGAACTGACACGGGCATTGTATGATATGCAGAAGGATGAGTACATCTATACCGACTTCCTGCCGGAACAGGCAAAAGATTACATCGAAAAGATCCTGAGCAGCTATCCCGAGCTGGACACCGCTGTTCTGACCGATCAGGCCTATTATTATGTGGCTGATCCGGAACTGGCAGCTGGTCGGATGAAGCTGCAGAACTATACAGTGAACCC
>OGDN01005092.1_pt1 | contig 10724 bp, 14 predicted proteins | sample 1570271 | NCBI WGS metagenome assembly OGDN01 (sample SAMEA4384481, study PRJEB24528) | human gut metagenome | reverse complement strand
GTATTAACTGCACCTTGGATTATGCTTGCTATTGCAGTTATAATTCCTATAGTGTTAGTGCCATACTACAAGAAGGCTAAGAAGCAGTTATCACAGTGGGATGGTGAAGACGAAGAAGTATCAGATAGTGTTGAAGAGAAGCTTTCTATAATTCAATGGGCTTCAAGTGGAGCACTTATAATTTCATATTTTCTTATTGCAGCATCATACGCAAGTGGCATTACAATGTTTGAAAATGTTAAGAGCATGATAGGATTTGATGTTGCTATCGTAGCATTTTTAGCTATTATGGCAGAGGGTGTTATTATACAGCAGAAAAGTGTAGACAGTGTAAAGGTGATGAATCCGGAAAAAACAGCATCAGTATATGATATGAAGTTTCAGAAAAAGTGGCTTGATACATGTGATGAAGCAGAGAAGATTATAGTTGGTAAATGTGCATTTAAAGCATTTAATGTGACTAATAGTGTGTGCAGCATTCTTGCAATTATTCTTGCTATCAGTGCACTTATGTTTGGTATTGGCTTCTTCCCATCGTTTCTTGTATGTCTGATATGGATAATTAATGTATCAATATATTGCAAGGAATGTCTGAAATATTCAAAATCTGGTAATAAGATTATGTGAAAATCCGGAATTGTTCTGATTTTTGATGAGTTACAGCCAGGAGACCTTATATGAATATACAAGGAAGGGACAGATATATGCAAAATACATGGTATATATGGTTGGTGGTGCTTGCGTGGATATTCTTGCTTTACCTACTTCGTAAGAGAAGACGAAAATCCGCAGCTATCAGACATGTAAAATACAGAAAAAATTCAGAGCAAAGAAGAAAGGATATTGCAATCATGAAAGAATTGTTAAGTCGATTTATGGGAAAAGATGTATATATTAAACTATTGGATGGTCATGCGGACGGCGTGGTAAAAGAAGTGAGCGACAATGGAGTTGTGCTTGAGAACAAAGATGGAATGCAGATTGTAAATTTGGAATATGTATTGAAGGTTCGTGAGTATCCGTATAAAAATGGGAAACGAGTACTTATCTTAGATGAGTAACATTAAAATTTGATGCTGGACAAAATCTGAGAGAGGGTGATAAGTTATGTTAGAGACAATCGTATATGTAATAGGATTTTTTTTATTTTCTATTTCCCTTCAGTGGCTGTTACATAAGGTTAGGAAAAGCCATAATCAGGGAAATCCTGCATTATGGGTAGGCAATGAAGTTGGCAAAAAGATAAGCTGGCAATAGAATATGCATGAAAGGAAAAGAGGGAATATCATGGAAGAAACAAAAGTATATTTTACATCATTTAAAACATCAGAACACGAGAATTTAATCCAGAAACTGCATCGTTTGATGAAGCAGGCAGGATTTGAATCGATTGATTTTAATGAAAAATACGCGGCAATCAAAATTCATTTTGGCGAGTATGGAAATCTGGCATTTCTTCGTCCAAATTACGCGAAAGTGGTGGCGGATTATGTAAAGGAGCTTGGAGGAAAAGCTTTTCTTACAGATTGTAATACCCTTTATGTGGGAAGCAGAAAGAATGCGCTTGATCATTTGGATACGGCATATGTGAATGGTTTTTCTCCGCTGCAGACAGGCTGTCATGTGTTGATCGGTGATGGTTTAAAAGGGACAGATGAGACGATTGTGCCTATTGATGGAGAATATGTAAAAGAAGCTAAAATCGGTCATGCAATCATGGATGCAGACGTATTTATTTCATTGACGCATTTTAAGGGACATGAGACTGTTGGTTTTGGTGGTTCTATCAAAAATATTGGTATGGGTTGTGGCTCTCGCGCAGGTAAGATGGAACAACACTGCGAAGGAAAACCAAGTGCGAATCAGAAGCTTTGTGTGGGATGTGGCGCATGCAGTCGCATTTGTGCACATGGAGCACCCGTTATTACAGATGGAAAAGCGACGATTGATCATGACAGATGTGTGGGATGTGGAAGATGTCTGGCTGTTTGTCCAAAGGATGCGATTACAGCGGATTTTGCAGATTCTGTTTCCATGTTGAATTGTAAAATGGCAGAATATGCATATGCAGTCTGCAAAGACAGACCATGTTTTCATATCTCATTGATTTGTGATGTGTCGCCAAACTGTGATTGCCATGCAGAAAATGATATTCCAATTATTCCGAATATCGGAATGCTTGCATCTTTTGACCCGGTAGCATTAGACCAGGCATGTGCTGACCTTTGCAATAAAATGCCTGCGATGTCAGGAAGTCTGTTAGATGAAAATGAAAAGAATTTACCAGAAGAAGTGCATGCACATTGTGGACACGATCATTTTAAGATGACGCACCCGGATACAGAATGGGAATCTTGTCTTGATCATGCACAAAAGATGGGGCTTGGAACGAGAACGTATGAATTAGTACAGATATAGAAGGATGAAAAACATATGAGTTATTTGATTGCAGAAACAACAAAGGAAGAACGGGAGAAAATCGTTGCAGATGCACTTGGAAATATAGAAGCAAGTTGTGACGGCTGTATGCCGGGGTTAGCAGAAATGTATCAGGATTATATTGACGGGAAAAAGGAACTTCGACAAATCAATATGGAATTCAATGCCCGTTATGTAAAAGATGATGATATGCCGGGAAGATCCGGGTGTATGTACTTATAGGGAGCAAAAGGGGACAGGAAGCATGAACGAGATCATAAAAAGCCTTTATGACAGAAAGTCTGTACGTGTGTTTGAGGACAGACCGATCCCGGCAGACATGAAAAAGACAATCTTAGAGACGGCTGCGCAGGCACCTTCTGCCGGATGTCAGCAGTTATATACGATCATTGATGTGACGGATCAGGCGATCAAGGATGCACTGGCAGATTTTTGCGACCATCAGCCGTTTATCGCAAAGGCAGACATGGTAGAGGTATTTTGTGCAGATTGCAAGAAATGGTATGATGCCTATATAGAGGCAGGCTGCAGCCCGAGACATCCTGGTGTGGGAGATCTCATGCTTGCGGTCACGGATGCGACAATCGCAGCGCAAAATACGGTTGTGGCGGCAGAAGGCCTTGGCATTGGATCCTGCTATATTGGCGATATCATGGAAAATCAGAAAGAAGTCGCAAAACTTTTGCATTTGCCGGACTATGTGTTCCCGGCTGCCATGTTGGTCTACGGATGGCCGACCGACCAGCAAAAGATGCGCAAGAAACCGGAACGCTGCCCACAGGAATATATTGTGCATGAAAACACATATCACAGTATGGATGGGGCAGAATTGCGTGGTATGTTGGCACACCACTGCAAGCAAAGATCTTTTGAAGATTGGTGCGCAGCATTCTGCGAGCGCAAATACAATTCAGAATTTTCTAAGGAAATGACAAGGTCAGTGGAAGCATATTTAAAGCAGTATCATTAAAAGAAGAAAGTACAGCGAAAGGCAGGAAGAAATTCCTGCCTTTTTGTATGGGCAAAGCAACTCCTTGACACATATATCACACTGCGATATAATATGATATATCGAAGTGCGATATATATTATGGAATATAAGAGGTTGTATCATGGATACGCATATCAAAAAAGTATACGTGCCAATGACGGAGACGGGATTTTACATTTTACTGTGTTTACAGGAACCCAACCATGGTTATGGCATCGTGCAAAAGGTAAAAGCCATGACGGGTGGTGACATTGTATTGGCACCGGGAACCATGTATGGCAGTTTGTCAAAAATGGAAAAGGACGGACTGATTTCTTTTGTGCGAGAGGAGGACAAACGGAAAATATACGAGATCACGGCACTTGGCAGGGAAGTGCTGGAAACCGAAAAGAAACGAATTGATCGATTGTACCGGAATATGAAGGAGAACAGCTATGAAAGATAAAAAGCTCACTTTTAAGTATTTTTCCATTGCACAATATGAAAAAGAAGAAGCATATTTGCGCAAAATGCATCAGCAAGGCTGGAAGCTGGTAAAGATCTCACTCCGTTATCTTTATGTCCGTGCTTATATTTTTGAAAAATGTCAGCCGGAGGATGTGATCTACCGCATTGACTATGATCAGACCGGAGGAGACGCCTATGTGCAGATGTTTGAGGACTGTGGCTGGGAGTATCTGTTTGATTTTGATGAGAGTTCTTATTTTCGGAAGAAAAAAGAGGATATTGAAGAGGATGGAGATATCTTTTGTGACGGTGCATCCCGGCTTGCCATGGTGCGGCGTGTCTTTAAGGCAAAATATATCCCTTATCTTACCCTTTGTGTATTAGGTATCCTTTTGTGGATCGGCTTGGATTCACTGGTTTATATGGGATCCGGCAAAATCGGACTCATCGCTACCATGATACTTTGGGTAACCATTCTGCTGGCACTTTTATACTTGGGAGTATTGACCATTCAGTTTTATAAATGTGAAAAGAAACTGGCGGAGGAAACAGAGGCGGCAGAAGGCGTTAAGTACAAATATATAGGATTGGAGGTACTTTGGGTGGCGCTGGCTCTGGTGACCGGTATGCTGATCCTATATGCCAATCGTTCCGATTACTCGGTCACAGATTGGGACAATGGTTTTTCCATAGAAAGCAAACGGATGAATACGGGTTTGGAACGTGAGTATGAGGTAAAAAAGGGGGATCAGATCGCAATCGGGCATGATATTGATGACGGCTATGTTGAGATCACGATCGAGGATAGCGAGGGTCAAGTCCTAGCCAGTCAATACTATGAAGATTGGAGTGAGGATATCCAGACCATTGTAATTCCTAAGGATGGCAGGTATCGCATTATTTGTAAGGGAAAACATGCAAGAGGCAACGTTCAGGTAAACCTTGAGTAGCAGTTTTGCATACGGATAGAAAAAGTGCTAGAGTAGAGGATAAGATTTTTGACAAAGGAGAACACAAATGACTTTAGAGAAAGCAGTAGCATATTTAAAAGAACAGGATTTAGCCGCTATGGAAGTCGGCACTTATGAAGTGGATGGAGATTTCTACTTTATGATCCAGGAGTATGAGACAAAGGAATCGGATGTTTGCCGTCTGGAAACACACAAGAATTATATAGATATTCAGTGGATCATTTCCGGAGAGGAAGCCATTGATACGGTAAATGTGGCAGGACTTATTGTAGAGGAAGCCTATGATGCCGATCGCGATGTGGCGTTTTGGAAAGAACCAAAGGAAATGTGTCATATGGTATTATCCAATGGTTCTTACGCTATTTTGCCGCCAAGCATCGCCCATAAACCGGGCATGCGCGCTGGCGAAACGGGAATGATGATAAAAAAATGTGTAGCGAAAGTACGCGTACAGTAATTACATCAACATAAAAGGCTATATCGGATCGTGGATTTTTATTCTAGGATTTCGATATAGCCTTTTTTGTATGAATCAGGGAGTTTTTGGAAACATTGGATTTTTGTGATTATGAAAGCATAAATGAAAATAGGATGCAAGGGCATACAAACATGCGATATAATATAAAAGCTGGTCTTGTCTGAGAAAAAGGAAAGAGACAATGCGATAGATTAGAAAAAAGTAAAAGGATAAGAATATGAGTCGATATAGAAAACCAAAAAGAAACAAAACGATGACAGCGGCAATGGCACTCGTTGCCCTTTTTATGGGCATGGCTGTGGGACATGTTGGGCAGGATATAGAGACGCAACCAAACGATACAAAGTATCAGGCAGAAGAACAGACGCAACAGGAAGATACCCAGCAGCTGACAGACGATCTGGAGATTCCTGTCTATGCCGGTCAGCCTTATACAGTGATCAAAGATAATGTGCCTGACTTTACGGAGGAGGAAAAGAGCTGTACAGATACTTTTGAATATTATGGAGATCTGGATACACTGGGAAGATGCACAGTGACATTTGCCAATGTGTGCCCGCAAACGCAGCCGACAGAAAAAAGAGGTACAATCGGTCAGGTGCGGCCAAGTGGCTGGCACACGGTCAAATATAATGATCTGATTGATGGAAATTATTTGTATAACCGTTGTCATTTGATTGGATATCAATTGACGGGAGAGAATGCAAATGTCTCAAATCTGATTACAGGAACACGTTATCTGAATGTAGAGGGTATGCTTCCATTTGAAGATATGGTAGACGATTATGTTGATGAGACGGGAAATCATGTGCTGTATCGTGTGACACCGATTTTTAAAGGAGATGAGCTGGTGGCACGTGGTGTGCGCATGGAGGCGTGGTCAGTAGAAGATGCAGGGACAGGCATTTGCTTTGATGTCTTTTGCTATAATGTGCAGCCGGGCATTGTGATTGATTATGCGACGGGAGATAGTCAAAGAGAGTAAGGTATTGGTTGAGCCAGAGGGCATTTTTTGATACAATAAAGCATAATTTGTTTTTCGTGGGAGAGAGTTGTAAATGCCATAGAAATGAGGAGAGACTACATGAAAAAAGACGTATTACAACCAAAAAACTTTTTGATGCTGACGATTGCAGGTATGATCAATGCCTTTGGTGTGACCTGCTTTTTGTATCCGGTCAATCTGTACGACTCGGGTATTTCCGGTACGTCAATGCTGCTTGCGCAGATTACACCGGATTATTTGACATTATCTATCTTTCTTCTGATTTTAAACTTCCCATTATTCTTTTACGGTTATAAGAAGATGGGAATATCTTTTACGGTTTATTCCATCTACGCTGTTTTTATTTATTCTATGGGCACATGGATGATTACAGATATATTACCGGTGGATGTTACGATTGCATCGCCTTTGGCAGAACAGGATCTTCTGCTCTGCGCGATTTTTGGCGGCTTGATTTCCGGTATTGGAAGTGGTCTGACGATTCGTTATGGCGGCGCAATTGATGGGGTAGAAATATTGGCAATTCTGTTTTCAAAGAAGTTGGGCGTGACCGTGGGAACCTTTGTTATGGGTTATAACATTATCCTGTATGTGCTTGCCGGCATGGTGATGGATAGCTGGATTTTACCGTTGTATTCGATTATCACCTATGCGGTTGCCTTAAAAGCAGTGGACTTTATAGCGGAAGGTCTCGATAAGGCAAAATCTGTCATGATTATTACGAATCATCCGGATAATATCTGTGAGGCACTGTCTACAGAATTTGGCAACGGAATCACATTACTAGGAGCAAAAGGATACTATTCAGACAAAGAAAAGACGATGATTTATTTTGTTGTCAATCGTTTTCAAATCAATAAGGTACGTCAGATTGTACAGAGAGAGGATCGTCATGCGTATGTCACTATTACCGAAGTGTCGGATGTGCTGACACATGAGGATGCATAATAATAGTGGTGGAAATGCATATGAAAATGCAGATGGCAAAAATAATAGAGATGAGGAAAAGAAGCAAATGAAGCGATTTCGTGTACATCATATCATGTGTACTGATTTGTATCAGGGCTATGGTTATAGTGGGGCATTTTGTGAAAATATGACGGAGATGGTAACCTGGCTCAAAGAGCATGCAGATGAAAAAATGTTACTGGTGAGTGATCCCGATGAGATTTGTAAAAAATGTCCCAATTTAAAGGATGATGTATTTTGCGTGGATGAAACAAACCATGTGAAAAGCAAGGATCAACAACTGTTAGAACCATTACATTTGCTTGAGAAAGAGACCTATTCCTATGAGGAATTGCAGCAGCATGCAAAACAATATCTGACAAAAGAGGTGTTTGAGGCAAGCTGCAGAAACTGTGAATGGTATAAAAAGGGTTTATGTCGTTATGAAGATTTTAGATTTTGCTAAAGTACGTGTAGCACCCATTCCGGAGATAAAAACGCAGGCCGAGCAGGAAACTGTGGAAAAGGCATACCAGGCATTAAGTGTTACGCGAAAGCAAAAAGCAGATGCACGAAAAAGTGATAAAGCACGCAAGGAGAGTATTTTTGCGGGCTTTTTGCTGGAAGAAATGCTTAAGGAAAAAGGTGTGGAAACGCCGATTGTGTATGCTTATTCTAAACGTGGAAAACCAGAAGTTTCTGGCGCGGATTTTTCTTTGTCACATTGTAAAAAATGGTGTGCGTGTATTGTGTCGGATTTGCGTGTGGGTATTGACGTTGAAATGCTAGGACGCTATCGACAGAGTGTCGTAGAACGTTTTTTTACGGAGCAGGAGCAAACCTTTTTGGAGAGAGAAAAGGAAGATGCCGATTTTTATTTTACGGTCTTGTGGACTTGCAAAGAGGCGTTGGCAAAATGCCTGGATCTGCCACTGCCAGAGGTGTGCAAACAGTTTGACATGCATTTCTTTTTAGAAAATGTAAAAAAAGACGCAGGCGCGCAGCCGGTGGAACTGGGGGCGCTTTGTTATCGGGAAAAGACGGTAGCGTTTGCGATGCAGCAGTGTACGCAGGCCGTTGCTAGTTATTGTATAGAAATTGAGAAAGAGAAATAAAAATGAAAAAGATATGTATGATTGCGGTGGGAGGCACAATTGCCTCCGTAGAAACGCAGGAAGGATTGCAGCCGGAAATTTCATCAGAAGAAATTTTGACCTATATTCCGGAAGTATCTAGGATTTGTCAGATTGATACCATACAATTGTTTAATATTGATAGTACCAACCTTTATGCAAAGCATTGGAAAGCACTTGTAGAATGTATTGAAGAAAACTATGAAGCATATGATGGCTTTGTGGTGACGCATGGTACAGATACAATGGCTTATACAGCGGCGGCGTTGTCTTATTTTATTCAAAATAGCAGAAAGCCGATTGTGATTACGGGTTCACAGATTACGATTGCAGCAGAGAATACGGATGCGAGAGATAATCTTTTGAATGCGTTTATTTATGCAGCAGATGATCATGCGTGTGGCGTCCATGTCATTTTTGATAACAAGGTGATTTTGGGAACGCGTGCCAGAAAATCGAGAACAAAAAGTTACAATGCATTTTCCAGTATTGATTATCCGGAAATTGCAATTTTTAAAAATCATAGACTTGTTTTTTACATTGAGGAACAAAAACCTGTGGGAGAGCCACTGTTTTATCATGATTTTTCAGCACGTGTGTTTGTTTTAAAAATGATACCCGGCATTAATCCGGAAATTTTTGATTATCTGGAAGAACATTATGATGCGGTTGTCCTAGAAAGCTTTGGTGTTGGTGGTGTTCCATATTATGATGCCTATGATTTTGAAGCGGCAATCAGCCGATGGACTGCAAAGGGAAAAGTACTGGTTGTAACGACACAGGTTGCGCATGAAGGCAGCGATATGGAAGTTTATGCTGTCGGTCAGTCCATTAAGCAAAAACTGTCTTTGATTGAAGCTTTTGACATGACAACAGAGGCAATTGTAACAAAATTGATATGGATATTGGGGATTACCAGAGAACCAAAAAAAATTGCTGAGATGTTTTATGCACCAGTGGAAAAAGATATTTTGTTGTAATATTGCACAAATCTGATGATAAAAATTCGTTGACAAAATTAAGTGTTGTGCTAGAATAATTTTTAAGCGTGAGACGGACAGTTGTCTGTCAGCAAATGACAGAGGAGAGATTTTAGCTTATGAGAAGTCAGGTAATGTCAATTCTGGTAGAAAATACACCGGGACTTTTGAGCCATGTATCAGGGCTTTTTAGTCGAAGAAGTTATAATATTGATAGTTTTTCTGCGGGTGTGACAGCAGATCCGAGATTTACCAGAATTACGATTGTAGCAAGTGGAGATGAACTCATTTTAGAGCAGATTGAAAAACAGCTTGCGAAGTTAGAAGATGTGGTAGATGTTAAGATTTTAGAGCCAGGCGCATCGGTAACGAGAGAACTCATGATCGTAAAAATCTCTGCGAAAGCTGAGGAGCGACAATCTGTACTTACCATTACAGAAATCTTTCATGGCAAGGTAGTGGATGTGACGCATGATTCCATGGTCATTGAAGTTACCGGTCATCAGGAGAAGCTACAATCATTCTTAGATATGCTGGCTGATTATGAAATTTTGGAATTGGCAAGGACAGGTCTTACGGGTCTGACCAGAGGAACTAAGGATGTTGTTATAATTGAGTGATATTAAAGGAGGAAAAAAGGATGTCACAGGAAGCAAGAATTTTTTATCAGGAAGATTGTAATTTATCATTGTTAGATGGTAAGACAATCGCAGTCATTGGTTATGGTAGCCAGGGACATGCTCATGCATTGAATGCAAAAGAGTCAGGATGCAACGTGATTATCGGATTGTATGAAGGTTCTAAGTCTTGGGCAAAGGCTGAAAAGCAGGGATTTGAAGTATATACAGCAGCAGAAGCTGCAAAGAAGGCTGACATCATTATGATTTTGATTAATGATGAATTACAGGCTGATATGTACAAAAAGGATATCGAGCCAAACCTGGAAGAAGGCAACATGCTTATGTTTGCACATGGTTTCAACATCCACTTTGGATGCATTAATCCACCAAAGAATGTAGACGTTACTATGATTGCACCAAAGGCTCCGGGACATACGGTTCGTTCTGAATATCAGGCTGGAAAGGGAACTCCTTGTTTGGTTGCTGTAGAGCAGGATTACACAGGTAAGGCTTTAGACATGGCACTTGCATATGGTCTTGCAATCGGTGGTGCCAGAGCTGGTCTTTTGGAGACAACCTTTAGAACAGAGACAGAGACAGACCTCTTTGGTGAGCAGGCAGTTCTTTGTGGTGGTGTTTGTGCTTTGATGCAGGCTGGTTTTGAAACACTTTGCGAAGCTGGATATGATCCAAGAAATGCATACTTCGAGT
>OGDN01005091.1_pt1 | contig 10730 bp, 8 predicted proteins | sample 1570271 | NCBI WGS metagenome assembly OGDN01 (sample SAMEA4384481, study PRJEB24528) | human gut metagenome | reverse complement strand
AGACCGTTATTTGCCGGATGACCGGTCGATGGGTCGATGATGTGATGATATTTCATGCCGTCCTGTTCGAAATACCGCTCATAGCCGCCAGAAGTAATAACCGCCCGGTCGGCCGTCGAGAGAATGCCGAGATAATCATCCTCCGCTTCCGGACTCTGCACGGCAACACGCCATTTGCTGCCATCCGTTTTCGTGCCGACAACCTGAACGTTTCCACCGAGGTTGATGAGCCCGCTCGTCACACCGCATTCCCGGTAAATATCCGCAATTCTGCCGGAGGTATAGCCTTTTGCAATTCCGCCGAAGTCGATTTTCATGCCGTCCTTGGCAAAGCTGATCGATGCGCTGTCCTTGTCGTAAAGAATGTCATTGGCATCGGTCAGCGGAAGGAGGCTTTCGATCGTCTCATCCGAAGGAATCGTATAATTTCCGGTTGTAAAACCCCAGGCGTCCATGATCGGATAAATTGCGATGTCGAAAACGCCGTTTGTGCTGTCATACAGATCCAGCGAGCGTTCCAGCAGATAGGTGGTATCCTCCGATAAGGTTCCGCCGCCGTTTGCATTGATCTGCGCTACTTCACTCGTCTCCTCTCCGGTCGACAGAAGTGCATCCAGCCGCTCAATCTCCTGCTGCGCCTGATCTACAGCCGTTTCTGCATTCGGACCATAGGCAGTGACCGTCATGTACGTATCCATCGCAAAAATATCTCGGCTGCTCGATGCATCTGCGGCATCGGAAGAAGCTGTGGATGATGCGGATTTCTGCGTGGAATTCTCTTCCGAAGCGTCAGAACTGCTCGAAGACTCCGAAACAGACGCCGGCTGTGTCTGACTTTCACTGCTCTCCGGCTGCGCTGCTGTCCCCGCACCGGAACATCCGCCGACCGTCATCACCATGGCAAGACAAAATGCTGCAACAATTTTCTTTTTCATAAATAAAACTCCATTTTTTCTTATGTTAGGAAATTCTAACTTTGGTATTATAACATTAACTCGTAACTTACGCTATGAATTACTTGATAAAAGTTTTTCAATTAACGTATCGGATCTGATAAATTTTCTCATTTTATTCATTTGGAATCAAGTGGTTTTTAATGGAAACCAAAGAAAACGAGCTAGAGAATGTTCAGATTTCTCTGCACACGCTCTCGCCCGTTTCATTTTAAGTTCTAACGCTTTCTTGTTTTGCTGTTCTCCTTCTGCCATTCTGTATACACAGGAAGCCGTCGAATAAAACCACTGAATTCAGGCACAGTGAATTTTCCGTATTCACTCTCCGCACAGTTTATGATATCTTCAATTTACTCTCAAGCCAGGAAATAATAATTCCACAATACGGTGTCAAATTTCTTTCCTGCACAAGACTTGCATAAGTGCGTTCCAGCTCACGCATAAATGTATCCTGTGATTTGCCTTTGCACTTTCTCATAATTCTACTCTTCTCTGCCGTCAAAACATTTTTCCGTGTCTGTGGCAGCGAAAGTGCCTGGCAATTCAAGTTCAATGTTTCTGTCACATCTTTATTGATATCCACATCATCCGAGTAAATTCTGCCATCCGCTTTATATTTAATCTTTCTGACAGACATTTCATCAAAAGGATTCAATGTAAGCTCTGTATTTCCCCTATGTGCATCACAGGTTTTATCTTCTGGTTTTACACCTCTCACAAGACTGTTTCCATAACACACACCAAGCATCCATTTAAAATCCAACGTCGCCTTTTTATCATGCTCCTGTTCGTTTCCTGGATGTCTCGGCCTGCAATGTTCGATTCTCATAACACTAGGAGCAGCAATTTTCTTCATACAATATGCACACAAGCATTTCTGCTCTTCCCACATCTGTTCCCGGATATCTTTTAATACGTTCGTAGGCATATCCGACTCATAATCTGCATCCGGATTTTCTTTGCGGAATTTCAGAAGACTATTGGGTTCTTTTCCTCTTTTTACAACGATCATACACTATTCCCCCAATATTCTCTCCAAATCCAGAGATGTCCTTGCAGCTGCGATATCTGGATCTGTTGTTCCGACAATTGTTTCAATCTCCGTTAAAACCCTGTCTGCTTCTTTGTATTTATTTTCATCCATATATGCATAAAACAAGTCCATGCGCTGCTTGATTTCAGCCGGGCGTTCTGATACATTCATAACCTCACGCAATATAGAATTAGCGTCTCTTCCATAAGTCTGTGCTGCAGGTATATAAATTTCTCCATGATCCAGAATCCGGATCTGCTCTCTTGAAACAGAGTTGATAACCGCTGGTGCATGAGAGCTGACAATAAACTGAATCTCTGGGAAGATTGCATGGAGGTCACTTAAAATCGTCTGCTGCCACTGTGGATGCAAATGTAAATCAATTTCATCAATTAATACAACTCCCGGTGTCTTTTCCAGAACCTGATCTCCAAGTGTAGGATTTAATACTGCCATACGATAGGCAATATCGCCGATCATACTCAGTGTATTCTTATATCCATCACTCATTTCATCCATCGCGAATTTCTGTGCACTGCCATCTGCAGACTCAAATTCCAATACCAGTCTGTGGGTATCAAGATCAAAGAAAAGGCTGGTATTTCGTGCATCGCTGATTCGCTCAAAACTTCTGCAGATTGCTTTTTCAACCATTTTCAGGAGCAGTGGTCTTTCCAGCATACCCGTCTTCTGTTGCGCCTGAAGACTTTTCAATGTCTGCATCTGAAACCAGTTCAACATCAGCTTTTCATTGGACTCTGCTGCCATACAATCCACGTAACCGACTTGGCGTTTAAACTCTGTTAAAGATTTCAGATTTCTCTTCTCTTTCTTTTGGGCATATAATCGACCCGTTCCATAATAAGAGATCAAAGGAAGCACCAGTGACTTATCTCCTGTCATGATCTGATTTTGTGCTTTCTTCGCAAGACCTGTTAATTCTCCAGCCTCCTTGACGGTTGTCTTGCCACTTTCGGAGTTCAAAGAACGAGTCCACTTTATATCCGACCGATTTAAGCAATTCCCCATAGTCTCAATAATAACCGGAAACTGATGCTGAGGATCAATCGTTCCATTTAAATTATGAAACTCATATCTGGCATCCTCCTTTAAAATGCTTCTGCTTACACCGCCATCAATGCCTAACAGAAATGTGCTGACTGATACGGCTATGGTATCCAGTATTGCCGTCTTGCCTGCGCCATTTTTGCCAACTACTAATGTAATATGGTCATCAAAATCAATCTCTGCTTTTTTGAAACATCTATAATTAGAAATCTTGATATTTTTTAATTTCATTCCATCACCTCAAAGCATTATTTCAATGTATATTTCACCTAAATTTCTTCTGGTTTTAGAAAATGTCCTTTACTGCATTTGATGCAAGGTCCATACTTTCCAAGAATCCCCTTCAATTCACCGCCATCATTTTTCGGACATTTTACATTATAACTTTCTATATACCAATTCATCAGATCTGTTGTTAAATATTTCATCTTTTTGCAATTTTTATTGGAACATCTTATGTAAGCTGTTCCTCTTTGATTTTTTGTAAGAATCATATGATTTTTACATTCTGGACAGAATTCCTTTTCTTCCACAAACGCTGCCAATCCTGCGGAGTCTGTTTCATCTGCTAAAGAATCCTTCCTTCTTTGAGAATTAATATTTTCTTTATTCCCTAATATTCTTATATTAGCACCTGCCCGAACAGATTCCAGTTCTGTTAATGCTTTGACCATTTCTATTGTATTTTTTCCTTTCATTCTAGCCATAACATGAACAACAGTCAATAAAGAAGATGATTTATCTACTTTAAAATTCCAATCCGCAGTTGGTATACCATACCATGCTGTCTCATCATCAATTACAATCAATGGAAATGTTGCATTTTCTGTTCCGACACAATATTTTTTCCAGGTATCTGGAAGTTCTGCACACTTGTTTGATTTCATCAAAATATCTATTCCACGGGCATGAACTTTATCAATCGCTCCAATGATTTTATCATTTGTGTCCCTTAATTTTCCACTTGGTAATGAAATTACAACTCTTCCTTTGGCTTTCTCAAGATCATTCTCAAGCATAAAAATTGCAGCATCCTCGTTCGTATATAATTGTATGGTTTGTCCGGGGCTATTGTTTTCCAGGTAGGGTAGCAATGTTTTGCTGTGGTTGGACACTACATTATGTCCATCTTTTATGTAATTTAATAATTTATAAAATATGTGGTTGGTTCCAGTGTATAGATTATCCCAAAACTTATCATTTGCAACGGTAATCAGTTTTCCTTTTGCACGCGTAACTGCAACGTTGATCAGTCTCGCAATATTATCTGGATCCTTTCCCATTAAATATCCTACTGCCGATTTGGGATAGCTTTCCACCGCATCAAATATAATGATATCTGACTCGGATCCCTGAAACTGGTGTACCGTCGCACAGCTGATTCGACTTTCCTTCCGTGTAGTATAATCCTTTAACATTGCTCGAATCAGCCGAGTCTGAGCTGCATATGGAGTAATGATTCCTACATTTTCTACGGTTTGCTGACTAGCACATACCGCTGTTGAAAACGCAGTAATTGCACTAAGTATATTAAATCTTGATCCATCTGTATTTTTATCAGCGGCGCAGTAAGTTCCAGCAATATCAATCAGGTTCATTGCATCCCCAGGTAAAGGAAATGCTTGCACAATAGCATTTCTGGAATCTTCTACGCTTTTATGATTTTGCAGCAGTCGTTTATATATGTATTTATTGGAGAATCCTGCGATATCCGGATGCATACGTCTTTGTTCATTCAGCATGACGAGCCATGGATGCCAATACATATGCCCGGTGCCGTCAATGATTTTCAGATAAGAAAAGATATCTTTCTTTAACAGTTGTGAATCCGGACATTGTGAAATAGGTGCCAGCTGTCTAAAATCTCCAACGCATAAGAACTTTCCTTTTGATAATGCAGCCGCTGCAATTACCTGCGGTACATACGCCATGGAAACCTCATCAAACATAACCAGATCAAACTGTTTTGAATCAAAAATTGGGTCCACTGTTGCACATGATATGGTTGTTCCAATCAGCTGTGCCCGTTCAGCATATCGTTTTTCTTCCTTCCGTATATCATTTCGTACGTGTTTAATTTTTTTCTCTATCTCATCATATTCTTTTGATTTTTCTTTTTTCTTTGCCTTCAGTTCATCCCGCTTTAACGTACATGTATCCAGTTCCACTGCTAGACGCGTACACTTACTTAACGTAAAATTAAAAGATGTTGCGTATGGATGCTTGGAAAGTTTCTCATCCCGTACATAACCATAACGAAGTATTTTCCCATCTCTTAAGTCCTGCTCCATATCAGGATCAAGTATCTGAACAATCTTTTTTATCACTCCGTCTACAGAAACATTACTATGTGAAACAATTAAAACGGATTTTCCTTGTTTTACATATGCTTTTGCTATTTGTGACATGGTATATGTCTTTCCTGTTCCCGGCGGCCCCCATACTACGACAATATCATCCTGCTCCAGTTTACGGAATACTTCCGGCTGTCCCTTTTTCACTGCCGAAATATCTTCAAGTGTTGACAGTTTCGGTCCCTGATCTAAAAGCTCAATCGCTATTTCGTGAACATTTGGATTTAATGAAAGAATTTTTTTATTCAGCGCTTCCAATAATTTCCATGGTTCAACCATCAAATATGCTGTTAATACGTTATCCTTCAAATCGTGATCCAACAACAGCATAATTTGAAAATCTTCACACATCAATACACTTCCAACAGCATGAAATCCAGTCGCAGTATCTACTACAACTGGTGCATCATCTGGAAGATGCAGTTCTGTCTCTAATTCGAAAGAGTATGTATAAATTCCCTTATCATCCTTATTAATTTTCACACCATTAACGATTTTATACTTTTTACCACGTCCCATTTTCAGATAATGGATTTCCCTACGCAGCTCATCGGAATATTGTTGTATATTGGGGTTCGAATAATAAAGGGATTCTTGTCCCACCAACAACTGTTGTGTATTTTTTTCTACTTTATAGTTTTCTGTTGAAACGACATCGACTTCCAAAATTTTCTTAATAATTTCGAGTGTGTTCCTGTAGTCATCTTCTGCCATTTTATACATGGCAATTTGTTTTAGCGACAGCTTATGGTCTAAGCCAACTTGATATGAAACTACTACCCTTTGGTAATTGCTGCATAAAAAGACAAAATCAATTACAGCATCTCTTAACAAAAATTTCTTTTCTTTCTTGTAAACGGTGACATTAAAGTTTTTACTCTTTTTGTGTTGTAATATGCAATAATTCCTTTGGGATTCATATACTGTATTCATGTGATCTGTACAAACTGCTTTTTCAAATACAGTATCCACATCCACGCCTATATCTTTATACATAAACTTTGTAGAAAACTCGAATCGATCTGCATATTCCTGCATCTCTGGAATTAACAATCGAAAATGTAATCCGTTATATGATTTGGTCGTCATGATGTCAGCTTTCCCTTCAAATATGTTTCTTTATCTCTTCAAGATATTTCAATACGGTATATTCCAAGCTTCCTGTTAGAACACGTTTTTATTCCAACACTGCCTCTTCCCTGCTCGTGTAAACTCTGTGCAATATGGTCAGCTACTTCCTTTTCTATCGCAACTTTATTCAGTCTGCCCTCTGCCCGGAATTCATACATTTGTTCATTCTGTTCAAGCAGCTTGTCTATATATGCCATAAGCCTGTGTCTCATCTGAAAAGAGCAGCCTCTCTGCACATAATAATTTGCCTTTTTACTTTTACATTCCGGTAAACTACTCTCTGCTTTGTGATCCCGATTCATTAACTCGTCTGTCAGATTAAAGTAATCATATGCAATATGATGCTTGCTCTGCCCCATCGCACCTATATCCCAGGTAACATCTAACTGATATGGATCTGCTCCAATATCCACAATATTCCATGCATGCGGCACACTCCGTCCATTTTTTACTGAATCACCCATCACAACAATACATTTTACATCAACCGCATTCAAAAGAACTTTCACTGCCTTTGCAATTCCCTCACACTGAGCTTTATGATATGCGAAAACGCCAAGGATATTGTGAGAAGCGATCATTCTGGACACTTTATCTCTATCAGTGCCCTCGTAATCATACACAACATTCTGGCAAATCCAGTCATGCACTCTCAGTTCTTTTTCATAATCATTACATTCCAGCAAATACAGCTGTCCTACAAGTTCATTCACCACTTTTTCGATTTTACGGTTGTACTCTTTTACCTTTTCTTTCGTAAAAAAATACTGCGGACAGATTGCAATATGTCCAAACATATCACTGGCGGTGCTACAAGTTGATTGGTTTAGAAAATAAATCAATGGATTATCCCTCGTCATCGCCATGAATATGCGTTCAAAGCTCTCCTGGCTAAATTCTCCACGCACTGGAATCGGAATAATCTCCTGATGTAACATTGCACCATTATAAAATGCCTTATAGATCGCCTGCTCTTGTTTATTCAGTTGATGATAATAATAGCGATCTACAATCATTTTTCTGTAACTCCCTTACTCTTTGGAAAAATAAACCATTACAACGGTAATATCATCCCCACACCCAAGTTCACTGGTCTCCGTCAGCCAGTTCTTCAGATTCGCCTGCACTGTGTCTGCTCCATGCTCCTGAAGCATCTGCAGATAATCCTTACATGTCTTCTGATACTCTTCATCTGAAGTATAACTATTAGCAAATCCATCCGTGGAAAGGATATACATATATGGCTCTTCGTTCTCCATTTCCCGCCTCCGTACCGATGCCACCGCTTTTCTCCAGGCATCCGGCTTTGACAGAGAATGTGTTTCTGTTCCTAAGAATTTCTCCGGCTCTACCAGTGGTTCAACCTCTTCTTTTGTTACAACACTGATATCTCCGTCTCCGATCTGGAAGGAAAATACAAAGCTGTCAGTCACCAGCATTCCAATCAGCGTCGTTCCGTACAGAGAAAATACGGACGGCCACTTAATATTTCCCTCTTCATCGGTCATTCCATCTACTTTATTTTTATAAAAAGACTGTTTCACCCTTGCCTGCCACTCTTCACATACGTCCTGAGCGAAACGCATATCCCCTTCCCGGTTAAGGAAAGTAATCAGATTAGACAATCCTGTTTCATCTTTTCCGTAGACTTTCAGATAGTTCTTCATGACCTCATAGAAAGAATTGACTGCAATCATGGATCCTCTGTCACTTCTAGGACATTTAGAGCTTCCATGACCGTCAGCAACTGCAACGATTGCCATCTTATCTGATATCTCTACGATTCTTTTATTATCCTGGCAAGGCATTTGGTTTCTTGCGTGAGTCGCACCTTTGACGATTCCGTCACATATATAGCGTTTCATCCGGCTCCTCCTCTTCTTACCAGACAGCTCCTTCATCGAAATCATCTGGATTTGGAATATTACTCATATCAAGTACCAGTGGTGCCCCGTTGTTTGCCGGTGCAAATGGATCATCTGCGGGTGTGGATGCTGCCGGTTTGGAAACCAGTACAGAATTCATCGGCTTACTTGATGGTGCTGATACCATAGAAGCTGTCGTTGATGCCCATTTAATCATCTTTGCCAGCGCTATTGCGTTGTTCGCCTGCAGAACAAGCTCTTTATTGCCGGTAAACTCAATCAATACTTCGTCATCTGCATCCTGACCAATAGAAATCGCAATCTTGACTGCTTTCCGGAACCACGGCAGCTTTTTCAGTTTCTCCATGCTCTTTTTATAATCATCTGTCGGCTGTCCATCCGAAAGAAGCACAATAACTGGCGGCAATGCTCTCTCCGGCATTGGCGGGATACTCAGCTGTGCAGCCAGAAGATCAAATGCTTTTCCAAGTTCTGTCAGCCCATTGGCATCCATATCTTCCCAGCCATAATCTTCTACCGGCACCGGATTAGAGGTGATCCAGCTTGCTCCAGAAGAAAACTGTAATGCACGGATCAGAAGCTGTGCATTTGGATTATTGTCCGCCGCAGAGCGCATTTCCGGTATGCACTCCTGAATCGTGTTATTTACGATTCCGATTTTCTCTCCATACATAGATCCAGAACAATCTACTACCCAAAAGAAATGAATCGGTCTTGTTGCTAATTTTCCACCGGGTCTTTGCAATACTTCCATGGTAAATCCCTCCCATATGTGCTTTTATTATTTCCTCAACCCTTATTTGAACTCCCCTGTTGATTCAGGGAATAAAATCTTTACACCTTTTGCAATTCCAGCTGTCTTTCCTGGGGCAACCGGAATCTGCGTGCCATCTGCTTTCTGATAAGTCCAGTTTACTTTGTCCGCATTTCGAATCCCCCAGAGTGCCGGATTCTTCGGATTCTGAACAACAGAACCTACTACGGTATCCATGTCAAAATCATCGTAAACATGATGACGTAACAGCTTCGTATTCTGATTCAACAGTACCCTGTTCTTTCCAATGATAATCTTATTTGGTACCTGCACTGCCTTTCCGCAGTTCCAACAGATATGTGCTACGCCCTTTGCTTCCAGATCTTCATCATAAAAAAGCTGTGCACCGCAGGAACACTGCAGCATTCCACTCATCATATTGGAAAACATTGTCATCCATTCCGGCTCCGTGATACGTTTGCTTGGCTCGTTCAGTCCAACTGTAAATGCCCTGGTAAACATCTGACGTAGCTTTTCTGGATATAACGGCCAGTAAATCGTAGCGTTATCATGAATTCCTTTCACTGGTCTGTTTGTCTTATTATTCGGATCAAAGATAAACACCGGATCTGTGCCATACAGCTTTACTCTTGCTGCCATATCCATACAGCGGATACTTGCTTCCAGCTTTCCTTCCAGTGGATGATTCACCATAAAAAGATAGAACAACAGCACCGAAAGCGAATAGCGATCTGTATCTTTGGATGGACGTTTCTCTCCTCTTACAATCTCCGGTGCCATAAATCCCGGCGTCCCAAAGACTCCACCCGGCTTGCTATTGTCAAAAGATACGTTATCATTATCACAGATCAGTACGTCTCCATTATCAGGATTGAAGAACAGATTCCCGAAAGAAATGTCCTGATACTTTGCTCCCATAGCGTGCAGCTTCTGATAGCCTCTAGTCAGATTAAAAGCGGTTCTGCACAGAGTGTAAAAAGACGGATTTACACGTTTCTTCATCAGATCTACGATACTCTTATAATTTTTCGGTCGAAGAGGCATGATATAACCATACAAATCACTTTTCACCGGCACAACCAACTCCATAGGCCAGAGAAAACTTTCATCCGGTGAACCTTTTGCGATAATCGTTTCCAGAATCTTTTTCTGACGCTCAGTGGCGCTGCCTTTAAAGTACCATTTCAGTGCATAATAATTACCGCCACATTTCACATCGTAAACTTCTCCCTGTCCACCGGCTCCCAGGAGACTGATTACCTCATACTTGTTTCCACTCTCCGAAGTGAGAATCGTTCCATTTTTTAACTGCCCTTCCATTTCAGTAGTACCCCTTTGACGAAACAAATTTCTTTATTATGAGTTAATATTACTAATTTCCCAAACTACATCATCCAGCTTTTTACTTAACTCAGCCATAGAAGATTTACGGAATTCGTCTCCTTGTATATCTTCCATTTTTTCTTCTATCTCTCCTAGAGCGTGTTTGAAAAACATTTGATTTTGTTTATTTTAACCAAATTAGAATAG
>OGDN01005083.1_pt1 | contig 10754 bp, 9 predicted proteins | sample 1570271 | NCBI WGS metagenome assembly OGDN01 (sample SAMEA4384481, study PRJEB24528) | human gut metagenome | reverse complement strand
TGGCGTACCTTCTTACAGTTAGTAAAAACAGCTCCAAAGAGCGATATCCTGGTTCTGGTAGTAACTTTTGTACTGACTGTATTATTTGACCTGGTCGTGGCTATTGAAATAGGTATGATCCTTGCATGTCTGCTGTTCATCAAAAGAATGAGCGAAGAGACAAAGGCAGAAAGCTGGGTATATACAGATGATGATACTGTAGCTGTTAATGAAAACCTGCGCAAGCTTCCGGCTGAGATCCGTGTTTACGAAGTAAGCGGCCCTCTGTTCTTTGGCGCTTCTGATGCCATTGAGCACATTGTAGTGGAAGAGAGCGCAAAGTGCCTGGTACTGCGTATGAGAGCCGTTCCTGCACTGGACAGCACAGCAATGAATGCCCTGACTGCACTTACAAAGACCTGCGAAAGCAAGGGCGTGACCATTGTATTCTCCCATGTAAATGAGCAGCCTATGAAGGTAATGAAAAAGGCCGGATTTGTTGCTCTTGCAGGTGAAGAGAATTTCTGCCCGAACATATCGGCGGCACTGAAACGAGCGGAAGAGATTATAGAAAATTAGGATACATTAAAACAGCGAAAACCCGCTAACCATAGGGCTAACGGGTTTCGTTTTTTAAAAAGTTACTAAAGGAATGAGAGTAAAGCATAACACTGTTAAATACTGATTACAGTGTACTACTTTGTGAGGTTAGATAGTTGTCTGTCCTCAACTATCTGACATTAAGTATAATGAGAAAATGTGACAGAAGTGTGTTCAGTTTGTGAAAGAAATAGAAACTTTCTATTCAAATAGTTCAAATTTTGAAAATGAAAAATCCCTCGCAGTGGCTGGCTGCGAGGGATTTTCGGTTACTATAGTTATCTAAAAGGAATGAGAGTAAAGTGCAACACTGTATGGTCTGGTACAGTGTTCAACTTCTATGAGGGTGATAGTTAACTGTTCTTTAACTATCTGTTTTATAGTATAGAGAAGAAATATGACAGGAGTATGTTATTTCTCTAAAAGAATCGGAAAATTTCTTAAGAAGTTCTTGCGAAAATAAAAAGGTGATTTAATAGATATATCGAAATATCTATCGTAGATAAAATAATAAGCAATAACTATTGACATAATTAATATACAGAAATAAAATAGATACAAGGAGGGAACGGTATGGATATTAAGGAACTGAATGAAAAGAGATTATTAAAGAAGATGTCTTATGAAGATATTGCAGAATTTACCGGTATAAAACAAGAGGATGTGAAGGCAATATTATTGGAACAAACGAAAGAGTATTCCTACGAGGGATTACTGGCAATGGAACAGGCTATTTTATCAGGAGATCGAATGCCGTTTACTTATAATGCAATTGAACACAGACCTGTGATGATCCGGGAGGAGCCTTATCGATATTATGCAAGAGAATATACGGAGGAAGATTGGAAACGTATATCGGAGCATACCAGAGCGGAACTGATTCATGGTAGATTATATATGATGGGACAGCCTAGTCGCATGCATCAGTGGATTGTTTCAGAACTTATGTATTTGATAAAAGATTATATCAGAAAGCATAAAGGAAAATGTAAGGTATATAGTGCACCTTTTGGTGTGCGGTTATTTCAGGATGATTCTGTAATTGTGGAACCAGATATTTCTATGATATGCAGAGAAGATATTTTGACGGATAAAGGATGTGAAGGCGCACCGGATTGGGTAATAGAGGTTGTATCTGTGAGCAATTCAAGTTATGATTATAACACGAAACTTGAACAGTATCAGAAAGCAGGAGTAAGAGAGTGCTGGATCATAGATCCATTTCGTCGCACTGTATTGATGTGGCTTCGGGATTGCTCGGAGAAAAGTGGCTATTATAGTTACGATAAGAAGGTGGAGGCTTGGTGTCTAGATGGATTCCACGTGCGGATGGCTGAGATAGAAGAGACATTTTGATGACAGATTATAGAGACATATGAACCATTCGACTGTATTTTGGCAGGAGGTGGAGAAGTATTATCCGGAGTATAAGAAATGCAGGAAAGCATTACAGATGTATCAGCTGGTAAGAGGAGAAAAGGATAATGAAAGCAATAGTATTTGATGTGGATGACACAATATATGACCAACAGGTGGTATTTGACCAGGCTTGCAGGGATGTATTTGGAGAATTAAAAGGGGTGTCGTTGGTAGATTTATTTAAGGCGAACCGTATTATAGTGATGAGAGTTTTGATGCCATGGGGCGGGGTGAAATGACAAAAGAAGAAATGTACATTTACCGTATTAAGCGTGCCATGGAGGAGTTTCATTTACCGATTACGGATGAGCAGGCGGTAAGATATCAGGAACGCTATGTATACTATGGCAGCCAGATTACGGTATCGGATCAGATGTGGCAGATATTGGAATACTGTGGTGAGCGGATGAAGCTTGGCGTTATTACCAATGGACCGTCGGCGCATCAGTGGAGAAAGATAAAGACGCTGAATCTGGAACGATGGGTGAATCCAGAGTATATATTTGTATCCGGTGATGTGGGCGTCAACAAACCAGAACGCGGAATCTTTGAACATGCAATGAAAAAGATGGGGATGCAGAATCCGGAGGATATTGTATATGTAGGGGATTCTTATGAAAAGGATATTTTGGGAGCAACCGGCGCAGGCTGGAATGCTATCTGGTTAGAGCGGAGAGGACGTGAAGTGCCAGAGGATATTCCAGAACACACGTCGATTGCCAGAAGTGAAGAAGATTTATTTCAATTAATCAGGAAAATGTCATGAATATCAATATCATATCACAGTACAAAGGTCTGAGAAGAGAGAATTACATATTATGTTTTGGCCGTTTGGTTACGGCGATGGGCGCGATGGTCCGGCCGATGCTGACGATGATACTGAGTCAGAAGCTTGGTATGAATGCGGTGCAGGTCGCATGGGTAACAGCGCTTATGGGTATTTTATCGATTCCGGCGAATTTGGTCGGAGGTAAAATGGCAGACCGTTTCAGTAAGAAAATGAATATCGTCTATCTGGATATTGTATCGGTGGTCTGTTATATTATCTGCGGCTTGATACCGCTTAGCGGTAAATCCATTGTGCTGATGTTTATCGCATCTACCTGTCAAAATATGGAGAATCCTTCATATAATTCGCTGACGGCAGACATTACGCTGACGGAGGATCGAGAGAGAGGATATTCGTTGCAGTATCTGATGGGCAACCTGGGAGGCGTTATGGCTTCGGCAGTTGCAGGATTTATGTTCCGTAATTATCTGTGGCTGGCGTTTCTACTCAGTGGAATATCCATTGGGATTTCATCAGTTTTGATTTTTCTATTTGTGCAGAATATTACACCAGTAAAAGACATTAGCCAGAAGGCGGTCTATCAGGCAGATCGCCATGGAGAGAGTCTGTGGACGATCCTGCGGGAAAACAGGCTGATTCTGTTGTATATCCTGACAGCCAGCGGTTACGGCGCAATGTATCAGATGTATAATTATCTGGTGCCAATGGATCTGGTGCGGCTGCATGGAGATACCGGAGCAGTGATCTATGGAACAGTTACCAGTGTGAACTGCATTATCGTGGTTATATTTACACCGATATTTACCAAGTTATTACATAGATTTTCAGAGCCTGTTAAGACGATGTATGGATATCTGATGATGCTGTTTGGATATGGAATTTTTCTTGTATTTGCCGGTCATATATCGTTTTATTATGTGGCAATGATCGTGATGACGTGGGGCGAGGTATCTAATATGCTGGCAGAGAGTCCGTATCTGACCAGACGTATGCCAGCCAGCCACAGAGGGCGTGTGCATGGTCTGATGGAAGTGACAAGGATTGGTGTAATGAGTGGATATCAGATGTTGATCGGAGTGATCTATAAGAATTCTACGCCGACATTTACCTGGATCATAGTGCTTATGACAGGCGCATTGTTCCTGGGATTAACAGAGATTCTGGCGGTAAAGGATAAGAGAAGATATAAGAATTTGTATCGAGTCTAATTATATAACGTAAAACCCCTTCACAGTGGCTGGCTGTGAAGGGGTTTCTTGTCGTTATAGTTATCTAAAAGGAATGAGAGTAAAGTGTGCACTGTAATCGGTCTACAGTGTTAACTTTATGAGGGAGATAGTTGTTGGTCTTTCAACTATCTGTCTTATAGTATATAGATGAAATATGACAGAAATATGTTCTTTATCTAAAAGAAAAAGAAAATTTCTTAAGAAGTTCTTGCGAAAACATAAATAAAACCTTGTTTTGTCATATTTCAATACTGTTTCGGTTCGGAAATCATCTAATTACTGAATCCGGACATACTCTGGTACAGGATCACATTCCAGGTACAGTCATTCTGATCATTATCGGACATGTGTTTAGTCTATCCCAAAAATGTGATGAGAATGTGATTGATGTTTGACCATTTTCTGAATGATGTATAGAATAGATAATATGAATATTGCAGAAAAATTTATCAACACACATGAATTGACAAAGGAAGAATATGTAGAATTGATCCGGCTGGCAGAGTCAGATGTGCAGGTCCGAGAGCAGCTAAAGGAGGAAGCAGTTCGGCTTCAAAAAAAATATTATGGCACAGATGTTTATACCCGTGGATTGATTGAATTTACCAATTATTGCAGGAATAACTGCTATTATTGCGGAATTAGAAATGGTAACAGAAATGCACAGCGCTATCGTTTGACGAAAGAGGAGATACTTGACTGCTGTGCCAATGGCTATGAACTGGGATTTCGGACATTTGTGCTGCAGGGCGGCGAGGATCCGTATTATACAGATGAAAAACTGGCGGAGATTGTCCGGGAGATACGGGTGTTGTATCCGGAGTGTGCGATCACATTGTCTGTAGGAGAACATTCGAAAGAAACATACCGATTGTGGAAAGAAGCGGGAGCGGACAGATACCTGCTTCGACATGAGACAGCGAGTGATGAACTGTATCAGAAGCTTCATCCAGCAGAAATGAAATTATCGGAACGCAAACAATGTCTTTATGATTTGAAAGAACTTGGATATCAGGTGGGCGCCGGATTTATGGTAGGTGCACCGGGGCAACAGATTTCAGATCTGGCAGAGGATCTGGTTTTCTTAAAAGAACTGGAGCCTCATATGGTAGGGATCGGACCATTTATTCCGCATCACGACACCAGATATGCAGAAGAAAAAGCCGGAAGTGTAGAGCGGACGTTACTATTATTATCCATTATCCGGATATTGCTTCCGGGAGTATTGCTTCCTGCGACAACGGCACTGGGAACAATGGATCCGCTGGGACGTGAAAAAGGATTGCAGGCGGGAGCAAATGTTGTAATGCCGAATCTGTCTCCGGTGAAGAACCGAAAGCAGTATGAACTGTATGACAATAAGATCTGTACGGGTGAAGAGGCTGCGGAATGTAGAGGATGTCTGTCCAGAAGAGTAGCAAGTGTCGGTTATCGGCTGGTCAGCGACCGCGGAGATTCACGGATGTAATGCGTGGAAATATTGGATAGAGTAAAGAAGAAGTATAGTTCCAATATACGGTAAGATATGTTATATTAAAAATGTCGGGGGAGTGGCGGCAGGTCCACCCTCCCCTTGATGTCCCTTAATTTAGAATTTTATTTTTTCATTAATTTTAGCAATCTGTTGATCTGCTTTTTTCAAAATCTTTTCGTTATTTGTTTCCAAAGCCAGTTCTCGAACTTCCTGCCAGTCTTCCAGCTCGTCGAGAAGCATACCTTTGTATTGTTCGTTAGTCATACCCATTTCTTCCATAATAACTCCTTTCTTCGCCTGCCTCGAATATTAGCCTTTATGTAAGCTAATGATATTCTGTGATGTTGAGGTGAAAGCCCCGATTATGATGCCTGCAGATTGTTTCGTGCTCTGCACTCCCACAATCCTCCCAATTATTCGCATATCGTGGGATTACCATCCCACTTTTATGCTCATATTGGGGCGGGTCTCAAGGTCTTTCATCCACTTATGAGCAAGCTCATGTGGATTTAGACTTTTTGACCCTGGCATCGTTAAAATATAAATTGACAAATCGAACAAATGTTCTTATAATAAAAACAGAACAGATGTTTGTGCTATGATATTAGGAAAGCAGGAAAGAATATGAAGATACAGAATCCCATGTCTATCTATGAAAAATTAAATATTTTATCGGATGCAGCAAAGTATGATGTGGCGTGTACTTCCAGTGGAACGAAGAGAAAAGGTGATGGTTCCGGAATGGGAAACTGTACACAGTGTGGAATCTGCCACAGTTTTTCCGCAGATGGCAGATGTATTTCACTTTTAAAAATCCTGTTTACGAATGAATGCATTTTTGACTGTAAGTACTGCGTGAACAGAAGAAGTAATGATGTAGTGAGGACTTCTTTTACACCTGATGAAGTTTGTACGCTTACAATGGAATTCTATCGGAGAAATTATATTGAAGGACTATTTTTAAGTTCCGGCATTCTGGTAAGTCCGGATTATACGATGGAGTTAATCTGTGCAACACTTTATAAGCTGAGAAAAGAGTGTAATTTTCAGGGATATATCCATGTGAAAGCCATTCCGGGAGCAAGTCAGGAACTGATCCAAAAAGCAGGATTTCTGGCGGACAGAATGAGTGTGAATCTGGAACTTCCGACAGCAGAAGGATTGAAGCTATTGGCACCGCATAAATCCAGAAAGAATATCCTCGCACCGATGAGGCTCATCCAAGAAGGGAGGAATGAAAATAGCCGTGAACTGTCATTATACCGTCAGGCACCGAGATTTGTACCGGCAGGGCAGAGTACCCAGATGATTATCGGAGCAACTTTGGAATCGGATTATCAGATTATGAAGGTGACAGAGAGTCTGTATAAGAAGTTTGAATTGAAACGAGTGTTTTATTCTGCATTCGTACATGTGAATGAAGATAAAGCACTTCCGGCAAGGACAGATGACGGACCACCGCTTCTCCGGGAACATCGGCTCTATCAGGCAGACTGGCTGCTTCGTTATTATCATTTTCAGGCAGATGAATTACTGTCGGAGGAGGAACCTAATTTTAATGTTCTGTTTGATCCGAAGTGTAACTGGGCGCTGAAGCATCTGGAGTATTTTCCTGTGGAGATCAACAGGGCAGACTATGAGATGCTGCTTCGTGTACCAGGTCTTGGATATAAATCAGCAACAAGAATTGTGAAAGCGAGAAGACTTGGAACGCTGGATTTTGCAGATCTTAAGAAACTTGGAGTAGTACTGAAACGGGCGGTGTATTTTATTACCTGTAATGGGAAGACAATGTATCCGCTCAGGATAGAAGAGGAATCCATAGCCAGAAATCTTCTGGATTCCAGAGAAAAATTGCCACAGGAGGTGAGAAATCTTGGTTACAGACAGCTTTCATTATTTGATGATGTCAGGTTCCGGGAGAATTTCTATGAAAAAGATTTATGTGTGTAATGATACGATCACAGGAATATTTTCTGCAATTTATGATGCATGGAAAGAAGGAAGAGAAGAAAAAGAGTGTGGGATTGCAATAAAGGGAATGTTAGAACAGGAGTTTTTTTGTGAGTACATTTTGGTGGAGGAGAATCTTCACAAGGAACAGGCAGTAGAACGCTTGATCCGAAAACATCTGGGAGGACAGGCTTATGCTGATATCTGGCATGCATCTCTTGCTTCGGATAAGGATAAGGCAGATGCAATTTATGGGACAATGCTGGCTGCAAGAAGGCTTCGTGACAGTAAAAAGGTTATGGAACATTTGAGCCACCCACAAGTGGAACGTGTATTTGAACTGAGCAGGAAGGTAGGAAGTGAAGCCCATAATTATAAAGGATTTTTGAGATTTCGGGAGTTGTCTGGCGGGATTTTGTATGGAGGGATTGCACCAAAGAACAGGATACTGACTTGTATTGCTCCACATTTTGCTAACCGGCTTCCACAGGAAAACTGGCTGATCCATGATAAGACACATCATATGTATGCAGTGCATGAGGCGGGAAAGGAATGGGTATTGGTAGAAAATGAACGGATTCAGGAGGAGAGGCTGGGACATATATCGGAAAATGAACAGATGTATGCAAGTCTGTGGACTGCTTTTTGCAGGACAATATCTATTGAATCCAGGGAGAATCCAAGAAGTCAGATGCAGCATCTTCCACTCAGATATCGGCCGGAGATGACTGAGATGGCAGACGAGGTGTAAAATTACTTTAAAATATTTTATATTTATGTGTTATAATATGGGCGTTTACAAGAAGTGTCAGGGAAAGGGAGAAACACAATGGATCTTGAACAGCCTGTGATTCGCATTTCTGTGCGAAATCTGGTGGAATTTATACTTCGTGCGGGAGATATAGACAATCGAATAGCGTCGACAGATAAAGATACTATGCAGCTTGGAAGCAGAATCCACAGGAAGATTCAAAAGCAGATGGGTCCGGATTATCATGCAGAGATTTCACTAAAATATGAGATTCCATGTAAAGATTTTACGCTGAAACTGGAAGGAAGAGCAGACGGAATTATTGAGCTTCCGGAAGGAATTGTCATTGATGAAATTAAAGGTGTGTTAAGAGAACTGAATCAGATTAAAGAGCCGGTACCGGTACATCTTGCACAGGCAATGTGTTATGCGTATATTTATGCGGCATCTCATAATTTGCCGGAAATTGGTGTGCAGATGACTTATTGTAATATGGAGACAGAGGAGATAAAGCGTTTTCAGAGTGGTTACATATTCGAAGATTTGGAACGGTGGTTTTATGAGCTGATCGGAAAGTATGAAAAGTGGGCGAGATATCAGATTCAGTGGAAGAAAAAGAGAGATAAGTCGATCAAGGATGTGGAATTTCCATTTGCATACAGAGAAGGGCAGAAGAACCTGGTAACATCGGTATATCGGACGATACTTAGAAAAAAGAAGCTGTTTATTCAGGCACCGACCGGAGTTGGAAAGACGATCGCAACATTATTTCCGGCAGTGAAAGCAGTAGGAGAGGGATTGGGTGATAAGATATTTTATCTGACAGCGAAGACAATCACAAGAACAGTAGCCTGGCAGGCATTTGAGACATTAAGGGAACAGGCGCTTCGCATGAAAGTAATTGTTCTGACAGCAAAAGATAAAATTTGCTTTTGTGAAGAGACAAATTGTAATCCAGATTATTGCCCTTATGCGAAAGGACATTTTGACCGGGTGAACGATGCAGTCTATGAACTTCTGACATCTTCCGATGAACTGAACCGGGAGATACTAGAGGAACAGGCAAGAAAATGGAAGGTGTGTCCGTATGAGATGAGTCTGGATGTGGCGGTCTGGGTTGATGCAATTATCTGCGATTATAATTATGTATTTGACCCACAGGCGCATTTGCGCAGATTTTTCGGAGAAGGAAATAAAGGCGATTATCTGTTTTTAATTGATGAAGCACATAATCTGGTGGAACGGGGCAGGCAGATGTACAGTGCCAGTATCTGCAAAGAAGATTTTCTTGGAATTAAGAAAAAGGTCCGGTATGAGGATGAGAAGCTAACAGAGAGACTGGAAGATTGTAACCGGGGGCTTCTGGCAATGAAACGAGAATGCGAAGAATATAAAGTTCTAAATAGTGTATCGCATATTTACCTCAAGCTTTTAAATCTGATGACAGAACTGGAACGTTTTCTGGAAGAATGTGAGAAAGAAGATATCCGGGAAGAAGTTCTGGAGTTTTATTTTCACATTCGAAGCTTTATGGATATACATGAGCGGTTAGATGAGAATTATGTGATTTATAGTGAACTGGATGGGGAAGGGAAATTCCGGGTACATCTGTTCTGTGTCAATCCAGCGGGAAATTTGGGAGAATTTCTGCAAAAGGGAAACAGCACAATTTTCTTTTCAGCTACATTATTGCCAATTACATATTATAAGAAACTGCTTTCCACGGGAAAAGAAGATTATGCAATCTATGCAGAATCCCCATTTGATGTAGAGCATCGTCTGCTAATGGTTGGAGGAGATGTAAGTACAAAGTATACACGGAGAAATGAAGAGATGTATCAGAGATATGCCAGGTATCTGTGGAAGCTTGCAAATGGAAAGAAAGGGAACTATCTGGTATTCTTTCCGTCTTATCGTTTTCTGGAAGATGTCTATGAAGCTTTTGAAAAGATTCAGGAAAAGGAAGAGCTAGAAGCCTTCCCGGCTTTGGGTCATCGAATTACTTGTGTGACACAATCCCAGTCTATGTCAGAAAATGACAGGGAGGAATTTTTGAATACATTTGAAGAGGAAAGAAAGGAAAGCCTGCTTGGATTTTGTGTCATGGGTGGTATCTTTTCAGAAGGAATTGATTTGACGGAGGATAAGCTGATCGGGGCCGTGATTGTAGGCACAGGACTGCCACAGGTTTGTCGAGAACGGGAGATTTTAAAGGATTATTTCGATCAGCACGGGCAGAGGGGATTTGACTATGCTTATCTGTATCCGGGAATGAATAAGGTACTTCAGGCAGCCGGACGTGTCATAAGAACAGACGAGGACAGAGGAGTGATATTGTTGCTGGATGATCGCTTTTTTGACAGACGGTATCAGGAGACTTTTCCAAGAGAATGGGAAAACCAAAGAAGCTGCAGCCTTGGAAATATGGCAGAGCAGATAGAAGAGTTCTGGAAAAAAGAAAAGGAAGAAGCACAGACCGTCCGGACAAAAGAATAAATATTGATGCATTGTTTTTCTTGTGTCAGGCGGTCTGTGATTTTGCAGATTCCTATATGTCTG
>OGDN01005079.1_pt1 | contig 10762 bp, 10 predicted proteins | sample 1570271 | NCBI WGS metagenome assembly OGDN01 (sample SAMEA4384481, study PRJEB24528) | human gut metagenome | reverse complement strand
CACCATTGTCCGAATGCGTCCGCCTTGAACAACTTTCAACACACTAAATAGCAACTGAGAAAACCTTGTACAATAAAACCGGCTATGCTAAAATAAAGAAAGATTTCAGGGACAAAGCAGTTTGTCCCTTGTTTTACGTTTAAAGAAAGGACACCCCTATGTTTCACATAATCCCCGACAACTTTTTTGTCCCATTATCTTCTCCAAACCGAATTGTATACTGGGAATGTATCAGCCGCCTTTTTGCCATTATGGAACACCAGTTCTCCTTTGGCGTGGAAAGAGAAGTGCTGGTAGACGAGCTGGAATTTTATTTTGGACAGGAAAATGCGGCCCAGCTGGTGGAAGAAGAATTCCAGGCTGATGACAGCCGAAGCCGGGCTAACGGCATTTTGCGCCGCCTGGAATACTACGGCTGGATCGAAGTGGAAACAGACAAAAGCTACGTACAGCGTGTAAACTTCAAGGAATACGCTGTGAAAATAATCAAAACACTCCTGGATATCGCAGATGGGAAACAAATTGAATACCAGGGGTACATTTATACCATCTACAGTCTGGTAAAAGGCACCATGGATAAGCCGGGTATCGTGCTCATGCAGATCTGGGAAAACACTGACTACCTGATCACTGGTCTGAAAAACCTCAATTCCAACATCAAACACTACATTGATGACCTTACCAGACACAGCACGGTTGCCCAGATTATGGATGCACTGTTTAACGACTACATTACCAATATTGTAGACAAAGCCTACCACCGCCTGTTGACTTCTGACAATGTTTCCAAGTTTCGTCCGGAAATTATGCAGTGCCTGGAGAAAAAAAGCCACAATGAGGAATTTCTGGAAAAGGCATCTGCAGAGATTGCAGCTATCCGGGAGGTTTCCGAGGAAGAGGGGCGGGAACTGACCTACCGTTATCTTCACGAAATTATTGAGGCTTTCCGCAATATGGACGAGATTCTTCAGGAAATCAACCAGAAAAATACCCAGTACCAGCGAGCTGCCATCAACCGTGCTAAATTTCTCCTGGCAGGAAATGAAGATGTGCGGGGGCAGTTGAAAGAAATACTCATGGGAATTAATGAAGAAATCAACCGGGAAAATATGGATCTTGGGGGAATCTACCGCATTGATTTTCTGGATGATCTGGTGCGTATTTGCCAGTGTTCTATTCTGGAACAAAGTTCTCTGTATCTGGCAGTAGAAGGGAAAAAGGAATTCATCCCCTCCAGTCTGGAGAATGAGGAACCAGACGAAGAGCTTCGCCGTGAGAAAATGAGAAAGATGGCAGAAAAGATCCGGAAAGTGATCAGTGTAGAGAAAATTCAGAACTACGTAAACCGTTATCTGGCGGAAAAAGATGAGCTGGAAGCAAGCCAGCTTCCTCTCAATAATGAAGAGGATTTTATCAAACTGATCTATGTGCGCCTTTACGGTCAGCGCAAAAATATGGGATATGTAATAGAAACTCTGGAAGAACGGGAAGTAAACGGCTACCGTTTCAAAGATTTTCGGATACGGAGGAGAGAAAATGGAATATCTGGAAGGAATGCTGCAAAAAGAAAAGGATAATTTCAGCAGGGTTTGCAACCGTCTTCTGGGAACCTGCTTTTTGTGCAAAGGAAACCAGAATACCAAAGCAGATTATTATTTTGTGCTGAAATACAGGAAAGAATTTAAAGAATATCTGGGCGTTCTTGGCTATCGCCTTGAGATAAACGAGGAATATGGAGTGATTCAGCTGACCAGTCCGAGAGGGTATAACCGGATGAATCTGAAGCTTTATGATTCCATTGTACTTCTGATCCTGCGAATTCTTTACGATGAAAAGAAGCGTGAGCTTTCCGCAATAGAGGAAGTAATCGTGAACCTTGGAGACATTCAGGATAAGTTTGTGAGTCTTAATATCCGTGACAGATTAATCGACAAAACCACCATGCGAAATGCCCTGAGCCTATTCCGAAGATATCAGATCGTGGAGCTTCTGGATAAGGATATGGGAGATGAAGAATCTCGTGTTCTGATTTACGACTCCATTCTGATGGTGGTACGTGCAGAAGACATTAAGGCAGCATATGAGAAACTGGAGACATACAGAAAGGGAAGAAACGAAAGCGATGAAGAAACTGACGAGGATGAAGCTGATTAACTGGCACAGGTTTAATAACTGTACCATAGAGTTTGGAGATTCTACTCTTTTATCTGGTGAAAACGGCGCTGGAAAATCCACTCTTTTGGACGCGATCCAGTTTGTGATCATCTGTTCCACCGGCTATTTTAACAAGGCGGCCCACGAGAATGGCAAGCGAAGGCTTACCGGATATATCCGCTGTAAAACAGGAAAAGAAAACCAGCCTTATGAGCGTACCGGCGAGATCAGCGCTCATGTTGCCCTGGAATTTTATGAGGAAAGCAAGGATAAATATTTCATTATCGGTGCTGTTGTGGACTCTGCTTCTGAGGGCCAGGAGACCACAGTGCGGTATCTGATGGAGAATACCAGGATCTCAGATGATCTTTTCCTGTACGGAAACCAGGTGAAATCCATTGCAGAATTCCGTGGTTCCAACATTGATATCCGCCAGTGGTGCAAGACCAATGTAGAAGCCCGTAGAATGGTCACAGCAAGACTTGGAAGGATTGAAGATAAGTTCTTCCGTCTGATTCCAAAAGCGCTTGCATTTAAGCCCATCGACGATATTAAGGACTTTGTTTACTCTTACGTGCTGGATGAAAAAGAAGTCAATATTGATGTACTTCGGGAGAATGTGCGTACTTATCAGGATATGGAACGTACCCTTGATAACGTGAAAAAACGCATGAAAAAACTGAAAAAAATACAGGAATTGTACCAGCGTGTACAGGAGCGTATTGAAAAGGACAGGATGTACGAGTATTTCCTGAAACGTAGTGAGCTGGAGCTTGTGGAAGGACAGCTTTCCAGTCTGGAAACTGCCAGAAAGAATGAAGAAATCCGTCTTTCCCAGGCGAAAGCCCAGCTGGAAATGCTTCAGAAAGAGCGCTCTGAAAAGCAGGAAATTGCCACAAATATCCGTGTAGAACTGCGCCATAACCAGGAATTTGTAGCTTTGGAAGAGGAGAAAAAAGAGCTGAAAAGGCTTCGGGATAAGAGACAGGAAGCTATGAATGAGGAGACGGAATTGAAGAAGAGCGTGGCTCAGGCGGCCAGGGACTGCGAGAGTTTGTTACGGACTATAGAGGCAGGGAACACTTCCAGATATTCTGCAGCAGTTTCTACCGAAATGAGTCAGTCTGCAAATGCAGAAAATGGAACTGGCGCAGATTTCGCTTCCTGTATCCGTGAATACCGGAAAAAACTTCAAACTCTGGATGGTGATATCAATGTAACAGAAATAAAGAGCCTTACAGATGATGTGATCCATTTCAAACAGATGCGCTATGGAGAACTGCAGGAAGAGCAGGCGCAGCTGAAGATCCGGCTGAATCAGAACCAGACAGAATGGGAGAAATTAAGCAAAAAGATCAATAAACTGAAACGCAAAAAGCTGACTTATCCATCTGGAGTAGAGCTTCTTGTGGAGTCTGTACAGGAAGAATTTGCGGGTATTGGAAGAGAAATCCAGCCTGGAGTGCTCTGCGAAATGCTGGAAATTAAGGATGAGGAATGGCGAAACGCAGTAGAGGGGTATCTGAATACGCAGCGTTTTTATGTGCTTGTAGAACCGGAGAACTTCGATATTGCACTTGGTATTTATGACCGTCTTCGAAGAGAGAAAAAGGTTTACGGAGTAGGTCTGATCAATACGAAAGATCTGGAAAAATACGACACTGCGCCTGCTGGAACTCTGGCAGAAGTAGTCACATCCCAGAACAAATATGCCCGTCAGTACAGCAACATGCTCCTTGGAAAAGTACAGATGTGCGAGCGTTACGAAGACCTGAAAAAGTATTCTGTTTCTATCACAAAGGGCTGTATGAGATATCAGAACTGTGTGGCAAGTGCCATCAAACCAGAGGTATTTCGTGTGCCGTTTATCGGCAAAAATGCTTTTACCGTACAGCTGGCACAGGCTGAAGAAGAATTTCAGAAGCTTAGTGAAACAATGGAAAATCAGGAGAAAAAGCTGTCTGACACAAAAGAGATTCTGGGACTTCTTTCTACAGAAAGTGACGTGGATATTAAGTACCGTCTGGATGTGATCGCTACCCTTCGTATGTTAAATAAATCCATTGATAAATGTGAGGAAAATATACGAAAACTGAAAGAAAATTCCACCCTGATCCAGAAGCAGCTGCAGCTGGATGAGCTGGAAAAAATGCTTAGGGGATTGGATTACACCATCAGCTCCGACACGGAAAAAATCGGTGGAATGCGTGCCCGGATCCAGGATTTGGTTGCCAGAAAACAGACACTTCTGGAAAAACAGATTACCGGAAAGAGTGAGGTAACCACTCTTGCAGCAGATGCGGGAGAACGTTTAAATAGCTGGAATCGGGAATATAAGGAGGCTCTGGGAGTAAGATCAATTGAGCAGTTTCAAAGTGAATATTTTTATAAACTGCCTTCTAATAAGAGAAAATATAACAGTGAGAGATGTCAGATTGCCAAAGACAATATGATAAATGCCATGGTGGAGTATAAGACCGAGCATGATTTTGGTGCAGCTGCCAGTCTGGATGGTTTTCCTGAATTTGAGGCGGTATATGAACGTTTGAAAAACTCTGAACTTCTTGATTATGAGGAGAAAGTACAGTCTGCCCATAAAGCGGCAGAAACAGAATTTCATGAGCAGTTTCTGGCGAAATTACAGGAGAATATGAAGCTTGCACAGGGGGAATTTAAGGAACTGAACAAGGCGTTAAAGGGCATTGATTTTAGCAGTGAACGCTATGAATTCCAGTTTATGCCAAGTAAAAAATACCGCAATTATTATGAAATGATCATGGATGATTTCAATGTGACACAAGGCGAATCCCTATTTTCGGGAATCTTCCATGAGGCTCATAAAGATGTAATCGAGGAGCTGTTTGAACAGCTTTCGGTAAGTGGAGATAACAGTGCACAGGCTCTTGACGAGTTTACGGATTACCGTACTTACATGGATTATGACATTAAGATCATTCATAATGACGGCACCTATTCTTATTATTCCAAGGTATGTGAAGAGAAGAGCGGCGGTGAGACACAGACCCCGTTTTATGTGACAGTGGCAGCCTCTTTTGTGCAGCTTTACAGCAATAATATTGGTGGCGAGGCAGCTGGGCTGGTGCTCTTTGATGAGGCCTTTAATAACATGGATGATGAAAGAATCGGCGGCGTTTTGGAATTCCTGAGACGCCTTCCATTACAGCTTATTATCGCCGCTCCTCCAGATAAGATCCAGTATATCGGCCCGGCTATGGATGAAGTGATGCTAGTAATGACAGATCAGAAGCAGAGTTATGTGGAGGAATATCACAATGCAGTATGACTAGTACATCGAATATTAAGTAACTGCCATATTGACTTGTCTGATTTTTCATCTGCTGCGTTGTCGTCGGTCGCCGTAGCCACCGCTACGCCTCCTTCCTCCGCCTTGCATATGAAGAAATCATCCTGCGTCAATATAGCAGATACTTAATTTTCGATGTACTAACTGGTATTAGAGCGTGTTTGAAAAATCATTCCCGCAATCTGCACGCCCCACTTTGCGGGAGATTTCACCCGAATTCGGTTGCCGTAGCCCGCTACGGCGCCCTCATCCGGGCGAAATCTCCCACAAAGTGTGACGCACATCTTGCAGAAAGCCTTTTTCAAACACGCTCTAGAGAACCTGCTGGATTGCAGATGGATTCTGAAATTAACAGTTGCGCACAGATAGCTGAGGTATTAAAATATATAAAAATAACATAGCTGCAAAAAAGGAGGTACCGCATATGACAACATTGGAAATTCTGGACCGTCTGCAAGGTGATGCACTGAAAGATGGTGAACTTCGAAAAAAGCTTTTGGCAACCCGTTTGGAAAAGGATCCTCTCACTGTTTTTTGCAGATTATGCAGGGAACTTGGCTATGAATTGTATGAAATGGACCTGGTATCTGCCGGAGAAGACTTCTATGCTACCATGCGCCGCAGTACCAATGGCGGCGGAGAAAACTCCCCGAAGCTGGAGGGGGAAGATGACTTCTATGAGCTTTTGATGGCAAGCCTGGAGGCAGCAGAGAAAGCAGAATAGAATTGGCTCAAATAGACATCAACTATGAGTGTTTTTGGTAAGCCAAAAGCATTATGCAAAACATTATGTAAACTAAAAAGACGACAGTTGAAAACCCAAATTTCGTTGAAAATTAGAGTGAAATGTCTGTTATAGATTGAAAAACAGGGAGTGTGTATGGCAGAATTAACGGAATTGCAGAAGCAGTTATTCGAATTACAGGATATAAAATATCGGGATTTCCACAGCAAATTAATGCCCGAAACAGCCAAGGAAAAGATTATTGGAATCCGTATTCCGGTGCTTCGGAAGTTTGCAAAAGTATTCGCCGATACTCCGGAATCAGAGCCCTTTTTGCAGCAGCTTCCTCACCAGTTTTATGAGGAAAATAACCTTCATATGATGCTGATCACTGGGATAAAGGACTATCCGAAATGTATGGAAGAAGTACAGCGATTCCTGCCCTATATCGACAACTGGGCCACCTGTGATTTCCCAGAGCCAAAGTGTTTCCGTAAGAACAAAAAAGCAGTATTAGAAGAGGTCCGGAAGTGGATCGCCTCCACTGAAACCTACACTATTCGCTACGGGATCGGCATGCTTATGCGCCTTTTTCTGGACGAGGATTTTTCCCCGGAGTATCTTGAAATGGCAGCTGGCGTACAATCACAGGAATATTATGTAAACATGATGATTGCCTGGTATTTTGCCACCGCTCTGGCCAAGCAATGGGATGCTGCAGTACCTTATATTGAGCAGCACAGACTGTCGGACTGGGTACATAAAAAGACTATCCAGAAGGCAGTGAAAAGCTATCGGATTACGTCTGAACAGAAGGAATATTTGAAAGGCTACCGTTAAAAATAGGATTTTATGGTTTAGAGACTGAGAAATAAAAAACGCCAGAATGAAAAGCTTTATCATGCGGTAAAGCGAATTTCATTCTGGCGTTTTGTATTTATGCAGGCATAAGATCCTGGTGGCTGCCGCAAATCAGCGGAAGCTCTTCAGCCAGTTCACCAGGGAATCATGCCAGATATTGTCATAAACGGTTTTCTTCATCTGGTCGGTTACCGGACCATTGTTTGCCATTTTCGCAAGGATTCCGGCTTGAAGCTCTTCTACGGTCATGTCCTCTGGGGACTTGGACCAGTCTACGGTTATCTGAGATTTTTCGGAGGCTGGTTCGGATGCGGTAGTAGTATTAGATGTTGTACCATCAGCTGCTTTTTCAGAAGCATTTGCGGTGCAATCAGAGTTACCTACAGTAGTCGCAACCGTTTCCTTTATGCTGTCCGTATTCGCAGCATTTTTCAGTGCCTGAGAGATCGGAGTTGTATTTTGCTCTGCGACAGTGGCAGCAGCTTCCTCTTTTGTCTGGTCTGCGTTGTCAGCCTTAACTGTTGTATTAGTAGTTTCCGGTGTCTTTGCATTCATCTCTACCGGCTTATACTCTGGCATATCCCCAGCCGGAACCCAGATATTGCCGCTGTTTCCGGCAACGGTTACATGAATGCGTCCATTTTCTACAGAAACTTTTTCACCGGTCAGAGTACCTACATACTCAGCTGCATTTCCAGCAGCCAGATCCATAGAAGCGGCATTGTCATCATTATTTACAGTGACGATCACACGCACCCCATCCAGGTCACGGGCAAAAGCATACTGGCGGTTGGTGAGCATAAGCTCTGCATAGCTTCCATAATTAAGAGCCGGTGTATTCTGGCGGACTTTTCCAAGGGCAGCAATAAGAGCTGTGCAAGGATTTTTCTCCACTGCGTCAGCATAATCAGCAAGATTTAAGGCTGGTCTTAAGCTGTCATCTGAGGTTCTTTCCTTACGTCCCTCAATTCCAAATTCAGAACCATAATAAATACTTGGAACTCCCGGAAGGGTGTAGAGAAGCACATGAACTGGAGCAAAATGCGCCTTATTGGAAAGTTTGGTGTAAATTCGTTCTACATCATGGTTGTCCACGAAATTATAAAGATCAAGGTCGCCCATGTTCTGCAGATATTTTACAGTATGCGCGATCTCAAAATAGTTATGGTCATTGTGTCCGCTGTAAAGAGCCTTGTGAAGTGCATAATTTGTAACACTGTGAAGGGTGCTGCCATTTACCCAGCGGCTGTAATCGCCGTGGATAACTTCGCCCATCAGCCAAAAATCCGGTTTCACTTCCTCAGCGGTGCGGCGCAACTGTTTCATAAAATCAAAGTCCAGAACGTCCGCAGCGTCAAGACGGATACCATCCACATCAAATTCAGAAACCCAGAAACGGATCACATCGCAGATGTAGTTCTGCACATCAGGATTGCGCTGGTTTAATTTTACCAGAAGATTATATCCGCCCCAGTTTTCATAGGAAAAACCATCGTTGTATTCGGTATTTACAGAGAAGTTCACATTACAGTACCAGTTTACATAAGGTGAATTCTGTCGCTTCTCCTGAATATCTTTAAATGCGAAAAAGTCACGTCCGGTGTGGTTGAATACGCCATCGAAGATAACCTTGATCCCTTTTTCATGGCAGGTTGCAACGAAATTCTTCAGATCCTCGTTGTCACCCAGACGGGAGTCAAGCTTCCTGTAATCAGTAGTCTCATAACCATGTCCCACACTTTCAAATAAAGGACCTATATATAAAGCGGTGCACCCGATTTCTTTAATATGATCGATCCACGGAAGAAGCGTATTCAGCCTATGCACAGGCTCCCCATACTCATTCTGCTTCGGCGCTCCTGTCAACCCCAGTGGATAAATGTGATAAAAAACTGCCTCGTTATACCAACTCATGCCTAACACCTCTGTCGTTTAAAATAAATTTGTACATTCAACGTTTTCTATAATAGCAGATTTTAGGAGCTTATTCCATATAAAAATATGATGATTCATGGTACTCTGTAAGGATTGTTAAGAATTTTTTGAAAACGGAAAATATATTGAAAATTTTCCTTAAGGGCAAAGGGGTAAAAATAGTGATTCGATATATAAAATGATGGAAGAACAGAAGAAAGCCTTTGTTGAGGCCTGATGGCAAACTATATCAATAAAACCTATTGACATACTATGAAAACAAGAGCATATTTTACAACAACATTAACGAAAGGAAAAACCACTTTCAAAAGCGGAAAAATGGCAGTGAAGAGCTGAAAGTTTTATGCTAAAGTGCAGAAGTGGCGGGCCATCAGATGAATAAAAGGATAGGTCCAAGAATTTTTCATAAGAATACTGCAGAAGATTATCTTCGAGCAGCGATAGAGACAGCGAGTTGGATCGACACGCTGGCGGTGAAGACACAGAGTATGGAAGGAGCTGGAAAGCGCTTCCGGAGGGACAGGAAGGATATCGTGAAGATGTTCCTATGTTTACGTCAAAAAGTATGTATGACGGTTCAGCTGGAATCGGAATTTTCCTGATCCGTCTTTATGAAGCCACTAGTGATGAGAGATGGCTGAAAGAAGCAGAAGAAGCGGCTGCGCATATTATTGCTACGCAGGTTGGTCCTGAATGGTATCAGCATACCTTACTTACATTCGGAGGTGAAAGGAATCATTCCTGTGCCGGGATGGGCGGCAGGAGCTTATAACGGACCGGTAGGAGAAGCCTATTTCCTGGAGGATCTTTATCAGGTGACAAGGAAGCAGGAATATCGCGATTTCGTACTGCGCACAGCGGATATTCTTATGGAGGCAGCTTCTTGAGATGAACGCGGGTTGTTTTGGAGCGAGCAGGAGGATATTACTGCAGATGGCGGATTTATTGTTTTTCTGGATATTGTATATCGTCGCACTGGAATCCGGAAATATCTGGATTTTGCCAGTGAGGCAGCCGAACCTGGTACGACAGTTGGTGGAGAACCATCCCCACCAGAGTAGTAAGCTACCCGGGACTTTATGTAGGCGCAGCAGGATGCGGCTCTTCTTTACTGAGGGCTTACGCAGCGCTTACAGGAAAGAAGCTGACTAATTTGTATGAGTATCATTTTTTTGAGAAAATATAATGTACTTTATAATATGTACGAAGAATATGGAAATTATTTAACTGCAAAATATTACGGAACGTTTTCTTACATATAAATATAGCGCCTCTGCATACACTGTAAAAACAGCGTCGGCGGAGGCGTTTTTTTTGAAAGAGTATATTGAAGAGCGGGCAGTAGAGATTGGAAATTATATTATCGAAACTAGGGCAACTGTAAGGCAGACTGCAAAAAGGTTTGGGATATCAAAGTCCACAGTACATAAGGACGTGACGACCAGACTTGCAAGCTTAAATCCAGCACTTGCAAGGCAGGCCAGGGCTGTGTTGGAGGTGAATAAATCAGAGAGACATATCAGAGGTGGTTTAGCTACCAGGGAAAAGTATTTGCATCAACATATGCTGGAAAACAATCTGCACAAAAAAATATAAACTTTTTTGTAAAAAGTGCTTGACGATTCCTTGCGATAGTGGTATAGTAAACAAACTGTCGCAAGGAATTGCTTCTGAAATGCTGAAAAATAAAATAATTTTCAGAAAATTCAAATTAACTGTTGACAAATGACTGAACTTATGATAAAGTAACCAAGTCGCTTGAA
>OGDN01005077.1_pt1 | contig 10768 bp, 9 predicted proteins | sample 1570271 | NCBI WGS metagenome assembly OGDN01 (sample SAMEA4384481, study PRJEB24528) | human gut metagenome | reverse complement strand
AGGTTTTTACTCTTTATTTCTGCCTCTTTCTCAAGGCTCCGAGAGCGGAAAACGGGAGTCTGACCTCCGCCTTCTTTATGTATTGCTCATCAATGACTTCCCTTTGACTTCACTGGGTTCAACTTGCATAATGAGACACCAGTGGGGACATTTACCGAAACCTATTTCTGCCGGCGGTTAACCTCGCCAAGACTGTTTTTCTTCGGTTTACAATGCAAAGATAACGGTTATTCCCGATATCACAAATAGGGGAAATGAGTCATGAGGGATGGCCTATGTCGTTAATTATTGTTTTATGATTATCATCTTTTGATTATTGCTTTTCAATAATTGTTTTACAAATTACTTAAGTGCGGTGTTTTTCCCGGTATCCCGGTCGAAACTATGGCGCTTATGGTGCTCAGCTAATTCATGGAAGTGTTCTTCGGTACTTTTAATTATGTTCTCCTTCAGCAGTTTTTTAACCTGACTGATCCGATAGTAATACTTCCCGCCGAGATTGGTATACGAAATCTTTCCATTCGTCCTCAGTCGTTGCAGTGTCCGTTCGCTTATCTTCAGGAAATCGCAGATATCGTGACTATCCACCCAACTTTCATCCTCATTCTCCACCGGAGGTTTCAACGAACTTACATAATCGGACAATGCATCCAGTTTCTCCATCAGCTGCCTAAAAGCCTTCGACTCAATAGTTATTACCTCCATTTTGCAAAATTACTTACCGGAAAATCTACTGCAAATCACTTTACAACCATTCTTCAGTCAATCGTTACATAAAGAAATAGGAGAATAAAGTGAAAATGTTTGTCGCATATACTAAAGTACACCGTATTATTTGTCCGAATTTTAAAATTCGGACAAATTTATTATTCCCTTTTTATTGTGGTTAACTAAAGCGCTACTACACAAGGGAGGGCTGACTATTTCTTTTCTTCAAAAAGAAGTTTGATATCATTTTGCCTGCAGCATATCCATAATCCGATGCAATTCTGCATCATTCACAACCCTTTGAGTTAAGGTATTAAGTTTTTCGAACAATGATTTTATTTAACTCAAAATCATTTATAGTTCCATGTTATCAAATAATTTGAGAATTCAAGCTTTTCCGTAGTAACATCCAATTTTTTATTCATTGGAGAGTCTAATTGCAATTTAAAATGTAGCTCTTGAACGGGATTGTCGAAATTAGTCCTGATCTTATGCATTAGTTCTACAACATGATACCATGACCCCCACGCAGCACGTTTGTCAATTTCTTGATTGCTGAAATGAGTGTTATATCGCCCTATAACAAATAAATAAATTACAGAGATATCATTGCCTTTTATATTTAGGGCACTGAGTATGTTCTTGGAAGTATTTTCTGATTTCCAAGAATCGATTTTATCAATCCATTCTTTAGCTTTGGGGTAAAAATTTGCAATTCGGCTTTTTCTAGCCTGCATGTCCGATGCAAATTTATCTTGCCATTTTAATTGGAATATACTCAAAGATTTTGTTTGTGTGTCGAATATCGCCGCATCTATATCGGTTCTGATTCCATTCGAGTTAATTTCGATATTTCTATTTACTTTTATAAATCGATCCGAACTGAAGAGGTTGTATAATTGGTCTCTAAAAATCTTTTCTCTTTCATTAATCCATCGAAAATAGTCCTTTGGATATTTTCGTTTTAATTCATTTTGAACAAATAATACAGGCGATCTCAAACACCCCTTAATCGATCTGTATATAAATTTATTACCAATCTTAATGAACGGAGGAGAGAAATCCTTCTCGGAACTCAAATGGTCGTCGATATTTTCTGGTGAAACGATCAGTAAATCAAAAATTTGTTTTACTTCATCCTTATCTATGCCCAAATAATTTGAATATGAGGAATAAAGGTCCTCGGGCAAAAATGGTATTGATAAAATATTGTATATCTTCGTTTGAGGAGACTTATCTAATAACAACATACATGCATCAATGTGTTTAAGAGCTACTCCCATTACGGATTGGATTACATCTAATATGTGTTTGTATGTTATATTTCCGAATGTGAAATCATCATTAAAGTCGTCATATAGTTGAGAAGTAGCCAGTGCGACATATCCGGTCTGATAATAATAATCGTCAATATCCGGACTGCTATCATATCTGATATAATCCTTTTTCCAGGCCTCTACTCTGCTATCTAAAGACTTGAGGATTAGGTTATTAATTTTATCTAAATCCGCAATCTTATTTTTTAAAACAGACTCTCTGATTACTTTAAAGTACTCATCAAGAGATCTATTCTCTACATATTCTAAATGACATGAATCTGCCTCTATAGTGAATTCGGTAGGGGTATTTCGCGCAATCGAAACCTCCTTTTGAGAGGCTAGTCTTACATATCGCTCCAATAATTTGCATTTTCCATACATCCATAAATAATAATGGCAAAAAGACAAAGAATCGGAAGAAGAATGATGGATCGGGAGGGAATCCGCTTTAAAATTGCTAGTCAAATAGAACTGTTTTAAAAAAACAGGAAATCCATATTGAATAAAACCTTCAAAATTATCCTTATTTTCATATGGACAAAGCCAATAGTAATCAATAGCTTTAATAAGATCTATAAAAAGAAATGGGGTATTGTTGACCGCAATTTTTTTGTCAATAAAGTTCTTCTCCGATTTTATGATATCAACTAATTCAGCTCCTGCATCTTGCATCATGTATTAACTTTAATGATAAACTCTTATCGCAATTAGTAGACTCGTTTACTTATTGATAAGTTTAAATCGTTTTAAATGACGAATAATACTATCTGCTGTAATCTTGCCCAAGGTTGGCGGTACTGCATTTCCGATATAACGAGATGCTTTCGAGATAGAGATATTCTCGTCTGGGGCGAAAAAGCTATATCCTTTAGGAAATGTTTGGAAGAGTGCGGCTTCGCGTAAAGATATCGCTCGATCCTGAGTAGGATGTCCGAATCTGCCGTTTCCGATGCCTGTGCATAACGTTGTCATAGTCGGTGCCGGCGCGTCCCATTTCATTCTTCCATAAACGCTTCCGAACGATTGTCCCGATTCTCGTTTATGACATTCGAGCTGTAAATGAATCGGCCAATCTTTCCAGCTTCCTCCATAAGGTGTGGCTCTCATACGCTCCATATTTAATGGCGATAGAGCTCTAGCCCTGTGCAAAGAATCCTTTTTATCGGTTTCTCCGGCGACTAATGGAGGAAGATTGCCTATAGTTTGTTCCACTGTTACATATTGATCAGGAGTATGCGTCGGTTTTATAAGTTCGATTTCTCCAAATCTCGAAGCGAGTAAGACTAATCTTTTTCGAGTTTGAGGTATTCCATAATCAGGACAGTATACGACTTGGTACTTTACTTTATATCCTAATCTTTCTAATTTTGCAACAAAATCATTAAATACCGGCTTTTGTTTAAAAGATAAAATCTGTGAAACGTTCTCCATCGTAACGATATCCGGTTGGACCTCTTTTATAAGCCTTCCGAAATGATATAATAGTGTATATTTCGTCTGATCTTTTTTCTTGACTTTAAATGCATAGGAAGAAAAAGGTTGACAGGGTGCACACCCCGCTAATATCTTAATTTTATGATCGCCGAATAATGCTTTTATTTGCTCTCCTGTAACTTCACGAACATCCTGGGAAATAAACTGCGATTCGTTATTCGTCTCGTATGCATATTTACATGTCGTATCCGTATCGAAACCTGCTATAATATCGAATCCTCGTTTCTTCATTCCGAAGCTGAGTCCACCTACCCCACAAAACAAATCGACCACACCTATGTCGTTACGCCGTATCATACAATACTTTATATAAAACTCTATCCAATCTTTTTCACAAAGTTAATAAAAGATTCGAGTATAAATTGACAGTGACGAGTAAAATTCTTAACTTAGATGCGATTTAAAGTATTGAAAATATGGATATCTGGAATAAGAGCTCGCGTTCTAAGATAATGTCTCTGGTAAATCAAAAAGACACGAAACCAGAGTTAGTTGTACGGAAATATTTATTTGCAGCCGGGTTCAGGTATCGTAAAAATGACAGAAGGCTTCCGGGGTCTCCAGATATTGTTTTACCTAAATATAAGACAGTAGTATTCGTAAACGGTTGCTTCTGGCATGGACACGATTGTCGTGCCGGACGAAGACCGCAATCGAACGAAGCATACTGGAATGAAAAATTAGAAGGAAATATCATACGAGATAGAAAAAAGATCGAGCAAATTGAAGCTCTCGAATGGAAAGTATTGATCGTCTGGCAATGTGAGATAAAAAATATTGAAAGTCGAAAACAGCGATTGGAGAGGTTGGTCGAAGAAATAAAGCAATAAATAATTGGGGATTCGGCTAATAACATTTAAATTTGAACAAAAAATAAATAGAGTTTTCTTTTCGTTTACAACTTTTTATGAAAGAATATAGCTTAAATGTAGATCCTCGTATCTTGGAATTATTGGGTCCGAATTTATATTCGAATATATATTATGTATTAGCCGAACTTATCGCTAATGCATACGACGCAGATGCTGAAAATGTATATATTATCTCCAATCAAGACGATATTCGCGTTGAAGACGACGGACATGGAATGTCTTATGAAAAAGGCGACATAAATAAATTCTTGAATGTTGCCGGGATTTCTCGTATCGGAGAAGACGACTCATACACTAAGGCGGGAACTCGCAAAAAAATGGGGCGAAAAGGAGTCGGTAAACTTGCCGCACTATCTGTTTCTGAATGTGTCGATGTTTTGACTATTGAGAATGGAGAAAAATCTGGATTCGTTCTTGCCCGAAGGCCTATAGATGGCAATAAACTACAAGCGATAGACGACAACGATGTTATATTTAGCCGGATTGAAAATCATGGAACGGCTATCGTTATGAAAAATCCACAATATAGATTGCACAAGGGACTATATGCTGTTAAGAGAAATCTATTGAAAATTTTTCCTTTAGTCGGTAGCGATTTTAAGATACATATAATTAGAGGGCAAGAATACGAGGTTGTCGATCGTTTCGATGAAAATATTATGAATGAACTGAATACTCTTATATCTTTGGGTGATGAATATTCTAGTTTATGCGATTTAGTCCCGACAGAATTTCCCGATAGAAGATATGATTTGATAGAGTCTCGTCCCCCGTTTAGGACATCGGTATCTGTAAAAAACAATGAAGGAACGATCCGGGAATACCCGCTTGAGATTGTCGGTTGGATCGGTACATATAGATCGACACGAGGTCGGAAAGCCGAGATGACAGATTTTCCTGACAATTTTATTTCCCTGTATGCTAATAAGAAAATGGGGGAATTTAATATATTACCAATAGTTGGACAAAACAAACTGAATGAAGTTTACGTCGTTGGACAATTACATGTCGATTTATTCGAATTATCTGAACTTCCCGATATGGCTTTGAGTAATCGTCAAGGGTATAAATCGGACGATCCGAGATATGAGGCGGTAGTGGAATATGTTCGAAAAGATTTATTGCCGGCTATATTAAGGAAAAGGGAAATATTTACAGATCTAAATAATGCAGAAAAGAAAAAAGCAGCAGAAGCGAATCTGAAGCAAAAAGAAGAAGAACTGAAGAAAGAGATTGATGATTTTCGTAATAATGCAAGTAAAGGTGCGGCGGAAAATATTCGAAAGGCAGGCGCCGATGTTTCCCGCGAAACGATTGAAAAAGCAGTGTTCGACTCAATTAATAGTAATGCTCCAGATTTAGGTCTAAAAGCTATTGTCAATTCACAAAAAAAGAAGATTCTAATTAGCCAAACCTATCAAGATAAACCTCTCGCCGATATTATTTTCCAATTACTATTGTTCAATAATGTACCGGCAGAAGATATTTTGTACACGAACTGTGATGATGAAGTTTGCAGAGTCCCTGAAGGTAGTTCGGTTTATGACTATTTAAAAGATTTTTTTGTTGAAAGTTATTCGGCCCAAAAAATATTTGTTCTTTTTGTTACAAGTGAAAATACAAAAGCATCATGGGGTGCAATTACAGAAGTAGGAGCCTCTTGGATTACACAAATCGACCATAAGATATTTAATATAAATCCCTTCAGGCCAGAACATCCGTTAGATGATAATGCGCAATGGCATACGACTTTCCGAGAAGATAACGAACTCAGAATGTCTATGCTTTCTGCAGATATCTTTTGCCAGAAAATAGAAGATGTCTGCCTGCGTCTCAATTACAAATCTAAAACAAGAGCGGAAAATATAAGATATTTAGAAACATTGGTTTCAATAAGATAAGTAGTGCGATAAGAATATATATTTTTCATGTAGTATTTTCAAAAATAAAAATAATGTAAATAGAAATTTTATTCAAATATTCGGTTCATCTTTTCTTTCATTTTTTCTTTATCCGAGATGGTGTAATAATGCCTGTAGATGGTTTGTGGAGAGTTTCCTGCGAGCTCAGCGACCTGAAGCGGATGGAATCCCTCGGCGATCATGCGGGAGATGTAACTGCTGCGGGCGGTGTTCCATGTGACCCGTTGGCCGATGCCGGAAAGGTCGCAGATTTTCTTCAGCGTCCGGTTAACTTTCTCGTTGATCCGCTTGACCCGGCCATAAAGTTTCGCTTGTGTCGGATTGCACCGTTTGATCGTCGGAAAAACATAATTCATATACGCGGTATCACGGTAACGGTCAATGATTCCGATCGCTTTGTCCGTTAGGATCACCCGGGCCTGCTTATCGAATTTCGTCCGGTCATAGATAATTATATCGTCCTTTATCCGCTCCCTTGTCAGCAGGCATACGTCGATGGCCGACATTCCGCCGGCATAGTAGCTGAACAGGAACAGATCGAGATAAAACGATTCCTTTTTATCGAGCCCTGACCGATCGAACGTTTCGATCCTGCGGATGATCTCCGGAGATACGCCTTTAGGTGTGACAAGGCGTGGTTTTAGTTTTGCCTGCAGAGGACGAAACGCATTCGGATTGACATTGTAGACACCGGTTTCTTTGGCATACAGGCAGACCGCCCGCAGTTTCCGGAGCTTTTCCCGGATGCCGCCGTTGTTTCCTTGCTTTCCGCCGTAAACCTGTGCCCAAAGCGTATAATCGAGCAGGAACTGCTCCGTAATGTCCCGAAAGCGATATTTCGAGAAATCTCGGTGGTATTTATTTTGGGTAAACCGTTCGAGCGAAGTTTTAAGATAGCGATATTTTCTGGGTGTCGGCTCGCTTGTCAGGATCAAACCGTTTTTGTACCGTTTCCGGGCAGCCGTTCTTTCCGCCATAGTGTCAATCGTTTCCGAGACGGTGATATACCGGTTTCTGATCCGGGGATCGTCGTCGTAATAATGGGATAACTCAACAGGAATCCAATCTTTGCCCTGATACTCCCATTTCTCCGCGATCTTCAGATATCTGAGTTTTTCCAGTCGGAGCAGCTTGTTCTTTTTCGGCCGCGTCCGTTCCGGTGAACGACTGGCTTTTTCGATCCCACTCCCGGTAGAGTCCCGTGATGCGGAGCACTTTTGAAACGCGGGCATATCCGCGTTTGTAAAAAATCAGGTCGAGTTTGACCAGTTCGATGTTCTTCGGATTCCTCCGCCCTTTAATATTGACTGTAAACATAATTGGTATTTTAAGTAATTTCGGCTTAAAATACCGTTTGTCGTTTACATTCAGAATGTAATCGAAAAACGCGATAATATGTGTCCGTTACAGTTTCAAAGGCCGATTCCCTCGGGTAGTTTCGCCTTTCGATTGGCCGTCAGTAATATTGTGATTTAATACACTGGTTATTTGCCGTTTGCGTATTGAGTGCAGGTGTTAAACGTCTTTTTTAAGATCAGAACGATGCAAATATACAAGACCGAGACAAAGCCAGATTGCATAATAGAGTGATTTTTAATAGAATATGGTGCATTCTCGATATATTCAGGGTGTCAGGAACATACAAATGAAAAAGGTGACCCACGAAGCGGCTCACCTTTTTTATTTTGAATTTCTTCATTTTCAGATATACAGTAAACGTCCTGCTTTTCGACCCGTTTTACTGTAAGTGCACCCCGGCAGAAAATACGGTATATCCATGGGCTTTGTCTTACTTATATTTTCAAGATAACGGATGATGGTATCAAGGGTACATCCAGTAACTTCTGCGATCGTTTCGAGCGGCATCCGACAGGCGAGCATGTGTTCGATAAAAATGCGCCTTGTCATACCCAAAGTAAGTTCGCATTCCAACTGAAGTTTGCGGGCGATCTCTTTCATCAACCCGTTCGTCTGCTCGGTTATCCGTTTGATCCGACCCTGCTGCTGTTCTGCAGAAAGGTGTTTATGAGTAAATACAGGCAGCAGGTAATCCCCGAAGCCGTCTTTCCGGTATTTCCGAAGGATCTCTTTGGCATATTTGTTCAGTGGAATCCGGGCTGTCCCCGAGCAGCCTATCCGTTCGCAACAGAGATAATCACCATGTACGTTTTCTTTCCGGAGTGCGGCCATCTCCGCGACCGACGAGCCGCCGGAATAGAATCCGAACAGGAATAGATCCAGGCAGAACGACTCTTTGTTCGTAAGGCTTATCCGATCCATTTCCCTGATCCGGACAATCTCTGAATAGGGAATGAACAGGTCTGTTGTTTTCCGAACCGCAGGGATGGCCTCGACCGGCTCGAAAACTTCGGTACCGGCATGTGCAGAACGGAAGATTTGTTTCAGCTTTCGGATTTTTTCTGCGACATTGCGGCCTTGTAAATGGCTCACATACCGTTGCAGGAATCCGCTGTCGATATCGGTGAAAGTCAAGGTTTCGAAGTCCCGGCAGAGGACCGTTTCCGAGAACCGTTTCAGGGAATCCCTGAGGTAGCGGAATTTACGGGCGCTCGGCGCACCGTATACGACAATGCCGTTGCGGATGCATTTCTTTTGTGACTGCCATTTGATCATCTGCTCGAAAGTTTGCGATACGTTTTTATTCATAATCGATCGTTTTTCAATAAATACTCTTTTCGCCTTTCGCGGGAAAGGTTACAATAGCGAATAGGTCACCTTAAAAGAAAAAGATTGAAAAGAATCGATTTTTTAAATATTTTTTGATCGGTGGTTGGTACAGTCTATTTATTAAGGATCCATTTCCGCAGCATCGTTTTACCGTTTCCCCTGAAGACTGAACTTCGTGTTTCCGAGTTTTTGCGCCAATTTGTCCATCTCGTCATTGATAGTTTTGTCGACAATGCGAGCGTAGATTTGAGTTGTGCTGATTTTAGTATGTCCGAGCATCTTGCTGATGGATTCGATGGAGACCCCGTTGGCGTAAGTAACGGTGGTAGCAAAGGTGTGCCTTGCAAGGTGCGAGGTAATGCGCTTCTCAATGCCGCAAAGTTCTGCCATCTCTTTCAAGTAGAGGTTATATTTAGCGTTACTCATAACCGGCAGCAGGAAGTTACCGTCCCGTTTCAGTTCGTAGTTCTTCAGTATGGATAATGGAATGTTGAGCAATTTTACTTTCAATGGAGTCCCGGTCTTGATACGGTGAGTTTCGATCCACAGATCACCTTCGTCATCCATAACGATATTCTTTTCCGTCAGGGCAGCAGTCGTGGAATAATCAAAGCCAGTAAAGCAACAGAACAGAAATATATCGCGGACTTTCTCAAGGCGCTTATTGTCTGGTTTGAAATCGATAATCTTTTCGAGTTTGGATTTGGTAAGGTAGCCCCGGTCTTTCTTGACTTTTTTGAGTTTGTGGTCGCAGAACGGGTCTTTAGGCATCTGGCCATTCTTGAAACACATGGTCGTAATACGTTTGAAAATCCGCATCAGTTTCTCGGAGGAGTTCGTGTCGAGCTTATACTCGATTTTCAGGTAAGCCTCAAAGTCCATCACGAAATTACGATCCACCTGGCAAAGCAGGATATCGTTTTTCCGCATCTTGACTTTCAGGAATTCCTTCAGCCGACGATAGGTCAGATCATATTTATTGAAGGTCGACTGAGCGAGGTCGATACCAATGAGTTTCTCCTGCCGGTCGTTGAATTCTTCGAACACGGTCAGCAACGTATTGTTTTTGATATTCGTACCGAGGAAAGCATCCCGCACCATCAAGGCAGTTACGATCTCGTTAGCTTCAGATAGGCTGTGGTAGTGAGTAATCATTTGCCCCTTGATGCTATCGAGATAGCGGTTGAGTTGAAGCGCCTCTTTTGTCTGTCCTGTTGCCCTGCCGGACTTCGGATCCCAGATTTTTGCGATTACCTCGCTTTTGAAGCTGAACTTCACTTTCTCTCCGTCGATGGTGATACGTGCGCAGAGAGGTACCTTGCCATTTTCTTTCTTCAATTCCCACCTCGCAAGGAATAGGATTCTGAATGTGCTTTTCATAACTGTTTACCTGTCTTTAAATTAAGATTAGGCAAACCGAATCGAAACAGTTTACTTTCGGCAATATACTATCAATCAGCGGATAACAGGCTAAAGTGTCCCACCTCTTCTCTCCAAAGTGTCCCACTTTTAGGTTGCACCATGCGAGTGGGACACTTTTGGGACACTGACCTGTCCGGAAATGGCTTTTCGATGTCCTGTGATGTCTGGGGAGAAGGCATGAAAAAGCCCTCTGAAACATCGTTTCAAAGGGCTTTCTTGATTTTTGGCCTAACGCTGTCGGGCGTTGTCTGGACCGTCTGAGCGGAAAACGGAAACCAAACCTTGGGTTTCTTTCCGTTATGTATCAATATGTTACGGCGTTCTTTGGTTTTTTAGGTCACCG
>OGDN01005075.1_pt1 | contig 10774 bp, 8 predicted proteins | sample 1570271 | NCBI WGS metagenome assembly OGDN01 (sample SAMEA4384481, study PRJEB24528) | human gut metagenome | reverse complement strand
TATCACAATATGCAGTTTCAGAAAAATGCGGTTTATGGTATAGTAAAGTATATTACGGTGATTGTGAGAAATGGTATTGCAGTGGGGATAACGAAGAATGAAAAATAAAAAAATGTGGATATTTATCGGAATTATTGTTCTGATTCTGGTACTCAATCACATTTTCGGGTGGTCTGCCTACCTGGGAAATACAGAGAATTTGAAATTTTTGGAAAATATGGTACAGGATAATCTTCTTCTGGCGGTGTTGATCTACACAGTGCTTACGATTGTAAGTTGTGTCGTTCTGGCACTTCCGGGAGTGACATTTGCAATTATTGCGGGGCTGGTATTTGGACCGGTACTTGGAACGATCTGTTGCTCAGTTGCGACAACGCTTGGAGCAATGGTCGCATTTGTTGTGGGACGATTTTTCCTTCAGGACAGTATCAAACCGATGGCAATGAAAAATAAATATCTGAAAAAATGGCTGTTTGATGAGACGGGAAGTAACGAGATTTTTATTCTTATGATTACAAGACTGGTCCCGTTGTTTCCATACAATCTTCAGAATTTTGCCTACGGGGTAACAGATATTAAATTCTCCACATATTCTATATGTTCTCTGATTTTTATGTTGCCAGGAACGGCTATGTATACGGTTGGAACAGCCGGACTTGCAGACAAAGAGAACCGGATCCTTTATATAGGGATTGCACTTGTACTGGCGGTAGTTGTTATGGGGCTTGGTGCATTTTTGAAGAAGCATTATGTGCAGGAGGAACAAATTGAAGAGTAAAAATGATGTGTCAGAGTGTATACACTGCCATGTCTGTCAGAAGCATTGTGAGTTTCTGAAAAAATATGGCATTGATATTGGGGACACTGAAAAGCTGAAGGAATTATCTTATCATTGCTTTTTGTGTGGAAAATGTACAGAAGTCTGCCCGATTGGGATTGACGGGAGGGATTATATTCTAAAGCTTCGCCGGGAAAATGTCCGGGAGGCAGAAGGAACATTTCGTGAAAAAGGGTATGGAATGCTCTTAAAAGAAAAGAAAGATTATATCTATAAAAATTATCGTAATGCAACTGGAAAATGCATCCTTTTCCCAGGGTGTAATTTTCCTTCTTTTTATCCAAAGACAATGAAGAAGCTTGTGAAGCTTCTGAAAGAACATGGAATCGGAGTTGCCTATGACTGTTGTGGAAAGCCGATTGCGGAGCTTGGACTGGAAGCTGATGAAAAGAGAATTATACAGCGTATTAATGATGAGTTTGAAAAAAGAGGCGTGGAAGAGGTTATCATGCTTTGCCCGAACTGTTATACATTTTTGAAACCCTATTTGAAGGTTAAAGTGACAGACATTTATGCAAAACTTGAAGAACTAGGGATCGGTGAGAAGAATCTGGAGTCCGGCAAAGTATTTTTGCCTTGTCCGGATCGTGAGAAAAGAGAGATTCTTGCATCAGCAGAGCGATTCGTGAAGGGAAGTCTGGAATCGGTAAAAGGAGTACAGTGCTGTGGTCTTGGAGGCTGTGCACCGGTGAAAGAACCGGAAATTGCAAAGCACATGGCATCTGCACTTGCAGGAGAGAAAAAAGTATATAGTTATTGTGCTTCCTGCTCTGGCAATCTGACTCGTGGAGGCTGTCAGAACGTGAGACATCTCCTGACAGAGATTTTAAAGACTTATGAAAAGCCGGATGTGAAGAAATCCATGATCAACCGTGCGAAGACGAAATTTACATAATTTGGAACTGCTCAGAGCCAAGCAAAATTTCAAAAACAGGTATAAAATGCATAGCATTTTGGAAGTTGGCTCTGAACAGTTTCATTTGTTTTAAAAATGACTCCGTACCAGGTGACAATTCAACAAAAGAATGGGGATAAAAGATGAGAAGAGCAATCATTGTATTTACAAGAGTTCCGGTGGCGGGGCAGACAAAGACAAGGCTGATGCCATATTTTTCGCCGCAGGAATGTGCCGGGCTGCACACTTGCTTTTTGAAAGATATTGCCGGGCAATGTCAAAAAATACAGGCGGATCTTTATATCTGTTACACTCCGGACGATAAAGGAGCTGCATTAAAGAATATATTTGGGGATGACAAGATTTATTTTCCGCAGATGGGGGAATCTTTGGGAGAGAGAATGTACATGGCAATCCAGAGGGTTCTTGCCAAAGATTATAGATCCTGTGTGTTGATTGGAACGGATGTGCCGGAAATTAAGCAGGCAGATTTAGATTATGCATTTCGTCTGTTAGATGTGCATGACATTGTTCTGGGACCAACGCAGGACGGTGGATATTATCTTGTAGGTATGAAGAAGCCAGTGAGAGAGGTGTTTGAAAAACAGACTTACAGCCATGCAAGTGTTTTGGAAAATACAGCAAAAGTAGCTTTTGAGGCTGGTTATACAGTTGGTTTTGCAAGAACGCTTCATGATATAGATGAGAAAGAAGATATTAGTAAATTTCGAAACCGGATGCGTAAAACTCCGGAATTGCAGAAAAGTGAGACTGGACGTTATCTTCTGAAAAAACAGAAGATTTCTATTATTGTTCCGATTTATAATGAAGAATCCACGATAAAATCACTGCAAAACCAGTTGATTCCTCTTCTGGACAAATGTGAAATTCTCTTTGTAGATGGCGGAAGCAAAGACCGGACATTGTCAATGATTGATTCCAGGTTCCGTGTACTTCATTCAGAAAAAGGCCGGGCAAATCAAATGAATCTGGGAGCAAAAGAAAGTTCCGGGGATATTTTGTTTTTTCTGCATAGTGACAGCGAGCTTCCGAAGCATCCGCTGGCGGAGATTCGTTATGTGATGAAAGACCATCTGGCAGGGTGTTTTGGAATTGCATTTCATTCAAAGCATTTCTTTATGTGGACGTGCCGTGTCATTTCCAATCACCGGATCAAAGACCGTAAGGTCATGTTTGGAGATCAGGGAATCTTCATAGACAGGGAGTTGTTCTTTGAGGCGGGAATGTTTCCGAACCTTCCGATCATGGAGGATTATCAGTTTTCACTGACTCTTAAGGAAATGGGCGTAAAACTTGGAATCGCAAAACACAGGATTTATACATCTGACCGCAGATTTCCCAAGAAGACGATCCCGAAACTTAAGGTTATGTGGAAAATGAATCGGCTTCGCAAGATGTATCGGGACGGGGTACCAATTGACCGAATATCAAAGATGTACCGAGACGTAAGGTAAAATATAGCAGTGGATTTCAAAAAATAAAAATATCAAGGTAGAGGAAAAAATCTATGGAGCGGATCAGAGGTCTGGAAGAATATGTGAAAAATAAAGAGTACAGAGAAGCACTGGGATTGCCAAAAGAGAAGACGGAAAATTACGAATTGCTGGCACAGGGAGAGTATAATATTAATTATGCATTTACACATCCTGTGACAGGAAAGAAATTACTACTTCGTGTGAATTGTGGAAGCCAGATGCATCTGGAGCATCAGATTGAATATGAAGCACATGCGTTAAGGTTAATGGAAGGCTCTGGCAGGACGCCAAAAGTGCTTTATGTAGATGGCAGCAAAAAAATATTGGAGCATGGCGTTCTGGTCATGGAATACCTTCCGGGTCATGCAATGGATTATCATACAGAATTGATGCTGGCAGCCCCATGTCTGGCAGACATTCACAGTGTCCCGATTCCAGAGAGTGAAGAAATCCTTATACACCCACAGAATCCATTGAAAGCGATTCTGGAGGAGTGCGAGGAGATGTTCAAGGTCTATCTGGAATCACCATTAGGAGATGGAGAGAAAAAAACATATATCCGTGAACTTTTGAATCTTGGCTGGAAACGGGAAGCAGAAATCCAGCTTGAAAGTGGTTATCAATGCTGCATTAATACAGAACTAAATTCTACGAATCTCCTGATCAACGGGGAAGGAAAGTCCAATTACCTGATTGACTGGGAGAAGCCGCTATTTGGTAATCCTGCCCAGGATCTGGGACATTTCCTGGCACCTACGACTACATTCTGGAAGACAGATGTCATTCTTATTTCAGAAGAGATGGAGAAGTTTATTGATGCATACATCAAAGCGGTGGGAAATCGGTTTAAGACAGATATGATCCGGGAGCATACTCATGCATTTATTCCAATCACATGTCTGCGCGGGATTACATGGTGTGCTATGGCATGGGTTCAATACCAGCAGCCGGATAAGTTGATTTTCAATGAATCCACATTCAAAAAGTTGAATGCATATCTGGATATGGACTTCTTAAAAAATATACGGGGCTATCTGGAGCCGTAAATATTCTTGAAAATGACACGAAAGGAGAAATATTATGGAGAAAAAAGAAATTGCAGAGTTATTTATGAAAGGAATTGATTGCTCACAAGTTGTAGTTGGAGCATTTGCAGAGGAGCTTGGAATTACAACAGAGGAAGCTTACAAGATGTCTGCAGCATTTGGCGGCGGTATGGGTCTTGGTGAGACTTGTGGTGCTGTTGTCGGAGCAATGATCGTTCTTGGATTAAAATATGGACATTGCGAAGTGGAGCATATGGGGCAGAAGGATATTATGAATGCAAAACGTGCAGAATTTTTACAGAAATTCCAGGAAAAATATGCTGTCTGTAATTGTAAAGGGCTGTTAAAGCATGATATTTCCAAGCCGGAAGAGATGCAGAAGATTCTGGATGAAGGATTGTTATTTGATTTCTGTCCGGAAGTCGTAAAAGATAGTATCACTATACTAAAAGAGATATTCTAGCAGATATATGAAGAGGTTTTTATGGATGAGATAATTAATGATTTTCATGATTTGGATCAGATACCTGTGTTTCAGACACAGATTAATCCAGAGATGATGAATACAGCAGACAGGTTGGATGTGCTTCAGATGAATATTGGCCGTGTCTGTAATCTGGCGTGCAAGCATTGTCATGTGTGTGCAGGACCGAACCGGACGGAAGTGATGTCCCGGGAAGTGATGGCAGATTGTATTCAATTTGCAAGAGAACAACAAGTGCAGACCATTGATATTACAGGTGGAGCGCCGGAGATGAATCCGGATTTTGAATGGCTTGTTACAGAGGCATGTAAAGTCTGTAGTCATGTGATCGTGCGAACCAATCTGACAGTTCTGTTGAATCCGGAATATGAACATTTGATTGAATTTTATGCCAGACAGAAAGTAGAAATTGTATGTTCCCTGCCTTATTATAGGGCAGATCAGATGGATCGAGTACGGGGAACCGGTACATTTGACGGGGCAATACAGGTATTACAGAAATTAAATACACTTGGCTATGGAAAGAATCCTGAGTTGGTGCTGAACATGGTGTACAATCCGGCGGGAGCCTTTTTCCCACCGGATCAGACCGCCATGGAACTAGAGTATAAAGAGCATTTGGAAGCAGATTTTGGAATTGCGTTCAATTCCCTGTATACACTATACAACAATCCAATGGGACGATTTGGAGCATTTCTCCGAAGATCCGGGAATCTTTCAGGGTATATGAAGAAGTTATATGATGCTTTCAACCCGGCAACGGTGGAAGCTTTGATGTGTCGTTTTCAGATTTCGGTAGATTATGACGGAAAGCTGTATGACTGTGATTTTAACCTGGCAGCGGGGCTTCCAATCTTTTCGAAGGAGACCATAGCTGATTGGATAGGAAAACCTTACACAGCCCGGAAAATCCGGATGGATAAACACTGTTATGCCTGTACAGCAGGAGCCGGTTCAAGCTGAGGTGGCGCAACAGACTAAGCAGGCTGCTTAAAAAAGAAAAATTATGAATAAAAAGAGGAAAATGCAACAAAATGTTTCTTGCATTTTTCTCTTTTTTCGCGTATGATAATAATCACTCTAATTTATCTGAGAAAACTTCTGCCAGGTCGAAGAGAATCAGAATTTGTCACAATATGAAATCACACCGATAATTCCAAAAAAGTAATACAGATAGGAGGAATGCGGATGGGCGAAAGGGAAGGTTACGAGGTGCTTCGCCTGATCGAACATAATCAAAAATGTTATATCAGCTCTGATTATGTAGAAGGAAAGTCACTTATTCAGTGGTTGAAATATCACCCGAACCTTACAAAAAAACAATTATTTTTATGGATCCGTGATCTTGCAGATCAACTGGAGTGCATACATAAGTGCCGGGGAAACCCTTGTTACCAGTATGTGAATCCGTACAGCGTGATCGTCACGGAGGATATGACACTACATTTTCTTGATATGAGTGTGGAATCCAATGAAAAAATGCTGGTTCAGATGAATCGAAGAAGTGTGAGGGAGAACTTTCTTCCACCTGAAGTCAATTATTATCAGGCTGCCAGCATTGAATTAGATATATACGGACTAGGCAGGACAATTCAGTACCTGTTGTCAGTAACAGACCCGATCCCGGAATTAACCAGACGGGAGACGGTAAAGTTTCAAAAAATAATATCCAGATGCCTGGATGGGCATTCAAAACGGGCATTTAAGCAGATGTCTGAAATTCAAAAAGAAATTCCAAATGTAACAGAGAAGAAAAGTAAAGATAGACGAATATGGACGAAAAAAAGAACGGTTATGGCAATGATAAGTATTTGTGTATTCGTAGCCGCAGTAAGTGTCCGGGTCATTCAGAAAAAAGGAGATGAGAAGAACACAGAACTTAAGATGGAAAGTTCAGACCGTTTAAATATGTCAGAAGTTTCAGAGCGCGAAGCATTCGTAGAAGCGCAGAGATCCATGGGATTGTTGTATTTTCTGGAGCTGGAAGATTACGAAAAAAGTATTCAGGCATTTGAAGATGCCGGGGAAGATCAGATGTCGGAAAATCTGGCTGCATTAGTGCGGTATGTGGCTGGGATAGAAGATAAAGAGAGCAGCAATGAGAAAAAGGAATATGCAAATGAAAAGAAAATAGAGAACATATTCAGGAAAATCGAGGAGTGGATGCCGGACGATTCAAGGCGGGATTATGAGCGCTGTCTGATTCGGGGCTATGCAGTGGAGGAATCGGAAGAACATGCAAAAGCAATCTTAAGAATTGGTAAGAAAATTCTGGATGAGAAGCCAGAGGAGAGACTGGTAAAAGAATGTACTTCTTATATGGCTTCTGCGGCTGAAACGGCAAGAGACTGGGATATGGCTTTGGAAATGTATACAGATATGCTTGAGTGGGAAGAGGAGTCGAAGAAAGAAGATATATATCAGAAGCTTGTGAAAATACAGGGAGAAAAAGGCTTAAAAGATCAGGCACTTGAAATATGCAGGAAAGGAGCGGAAGAATTAAAAGATTCAAAGCAGCTTAGAATTCTTTATATGCGTATGCAGTGTTCAGATTCAGATATTTCTAGAGAAATCTGTGCACAGACAGTAAAAGAGTATTTGAATCAGATCCCGGAAATTAAGGAAGAAACAGAATTTCAAAAATTGGCGCAGGAATACGGAATAGTCATGGAAGGAGAAAATGTATGGGTAGGAAGATAAGAACCGGAGCGTTATTGATATTAGTCCTGGCAATGATTTATACACAGCAGGCAGTTATTTATGCGCAGAATGAGGCAGAAAAAAACATGAAAAAGACAACAGAATCGGAAAATTCAGATGGAACTAATGGAGAAGACAAGGAACAAGAGAAGCCAGGAGGAGAAGAAGGGGATAAAGAACCAGAGAAGCCAGGAGGGGAAGAAGGGGATAAGGAACAAGAGAAGCCAGGAGGGGAAGATGAAGACAAAGACAAGGAACCGGAGCAGCCCGAGATTAAGAGATATGAGCTGGAAATCTCCAAGGCTGATGGAAAGAATGGATATTATCTATCAAAGCCGTCCGTTTTGATCACACATAATGGCGCCTATGGAACAACTGTGTACGAATTAAAACATGGGGAAGATACTTTGTTACAGGGGAGAATAAAATACATAGTATCACAAGAAGCAGAAGAGCAGAAAACCAAGATTTCTCTTGAGGGTGAAGTATTTGAGGAAGGAAAAAATATTTTACATGTCTTTATGGAAGATGAAGAAGGCAATGTGATTCCGGAATATGATGAGACAATAGAAATACTAATAGATACACAAAGTCCGACAGTGACCTTGGAGGCGCCGGAAGGATTTTCTACCTGGTATCAGAAGGAAGCGTGGATTCGTGTGGTATCAGAAGATGGTGCATGGGGAAGCCAGGTTGATACGGTCATATGTTATGTTGGGAATAAAATTATTGGAAAATCAAAGGAGAATCAGTCAGAGTTTTTGATTACACAGACTTCAAAAAGTGGAGAAGGTGTGCCGGTAACAGTGACTGTCACAGATCAGGCAGGTAATAAAACGGAGAAAACGCAGAAGTTATTCATTGACAGTCTGGCACCGACAGTAAGTTTAACAGGGGCAGCCGATTATCTGATTACCAGTCAGCCCGTGACTTTGGAATACCAGGCAACTGATGAAAATAAATTAGAAAGCTGTCGGGCAGTGATTGATTATGAAAAACCGGAAGGAGAGAAAAAAACGGAGGTCATAGATTCGGAAGAAAAGTGGAGTTTAAAGAACGGATCCGCAAGTCTTGTAAAGACATTTCATGAAGATGGAATCTATAAAACCAGTGTACAGGCTGTGGATAAGGCAAAACAGAAGTCAGAACATTTCCTGCAATTTATGATTGATACTAAGAATCCAGTGATAAAGATGGTGGACGAACTGCAGGGGAAGTATCTGAAAAAGTTTTCATGGGATTATCCGGTGGATGTATTTATCAAGGACTTTACGACATTTGTCCATCAGATCCAGATGGACGGAAGGTTATATCCGATTGGGACAGAGATTGATACGGAGGGGCGTCATACATTACAGGTAAATGCCATAGATGCCGCAGGAAATGAAGCGGTGGCAAGAGCGGAATTCGTAATAGATCACACACCTCCGAAGATTCAGTTTTATCAGGTAGAGGAAGGGGCACAGTATGAAGGAATCCTGAACTTTCAAGTAGATTCCAGAAAAAAAGAAGACTGGATAGAAGAAGTGTTGATTAATGGAAAAAGGCAGACATTAAAAAAAGAAGACGGGAAGTATACATTTCAGATTACAAATCCAGGCGAATATGCAGTAAGCGTGACAGCAGCGGATCTGGCAGGGAATGAAGCAGAAGAAAATATATCATTTGAAATCGTTCCAGAGAAGACGATATTGGAAAAGGCGGCAGCGCCAATTCAAAAAATATTATCTGGAAAGATAGAAAAGGAGCAGAAAAATCGGCAAGGAGAAAAAGAAAACCGTCATTTTGCCATGTTGAAATGGATTGTGATTGGAAGTATAATAACAATACTATTAATAATGGCCGGTGTGGTATTGTGTAGACACAAAAAAGACAGTGAGAAAAAGGAACAGGCAGACGAAGAATAATATATAAAGGTTCATAAAAGGGAGGATGCCGGGTAACCGCTAAGCGGCACCCGGCACGTATTATGAAAAAGTTTATTCAAAATGTATTACTGAACTTCTGTTGTTGATGATTTTATTATATGTAAGAGTTGTGGAGAAACAATGTTAAAGAGATGAAAGAATTTTAAAATAAACATGAACAAACTATGAACGTAAGGAAGTTTATTATTTCTTAATAAAATTCACAGAATTGTTAGCACTCGATGAAAAAGAGTGCTGATTTTCTATTGACTTTTAAAAAGCAAGGGATTATCATAGATTTAATCGGGGAGATTTCAAGATTTTGTATTTGCTTACTTATGAGTAAGTTCATGTAGGTTTCGATTTTATCCCTGGCATCAAAAACACAAATGATTAAATCAGCTTAAAATATCAGAAACAGGAGTGATTAGAATGGAAGCAAAAAAAGGTAGTCTTTCAATCAGCAGTGAAAACATTTTCCCAATTATTAAAAAATGGGTATATTCTGACCATGACATTTTTGTCAGAGAGATGATTTCCAATGGCTGTGATGCCATTACAAAATTGAAAAAACTGGATGTAATGGGTGAATACCAGTTACCAGATGATTATAAGGCATCAATTCATGTAGAAGTGAATCCGGAAGAGAAGACTTTGAAGTTTATTGATAATGGTCTTGGTATGACAGCAGAGGAAGTTGAAGAATATATTACTCAGATTGCATTTTCAGGAGCTACAGAGTTCCTTGAAAAATATAAAGACAAGACAACAGAAGACGATATGATCGGTCATTTCGGACTGGGATTCTATTCTGCATTCATGGTTGCAGATGAAGTTCATATTGACACATTATCTTACAAAGACGGAGCAACACCGGTACGCTGGGTAAGTAATGGTGGAACGGAATACGAGATGACAGAGGGAGACAAGCAGACTGTAGGATCTGAGATTACATTGTATCTGAACGATGATTGTCTGGAGTTTGCGAACGAGTATCGTGTAAGAGAAGTTATCCAGAAGTATTGTTCCTTTATGCCGGTAGAGATTTTCTTATCAAAGGCAAATGCAGAGCCAGAGTATGAGACAATTGACGAGGCAGACCTGAAAGAGGACGATGAGGTTGTTGAGCACATTCATGAAGATGCCAAGACCGAAGAAAAAGAGAATGAAAATGGTGAAAAAGAAGTTGTAGAAGTATCACCTGCAAAAGATAAAGTAAAGATTAAAAAGCGTCCGGAATCCTTAAGTGATATTCATCCGCTCTGGACAAAACATCCGAATGAGTGCAGTGATGAGGACTACAAAGAGTTTTACCGCAAAGTATTTCTGGATTATAAAGAGCCGTTGTTCTGGATTCATCTGAACATGGATTATCCGTTCAACTTAAAAGGTATCCTGTACTTCCCGA